>Ga0265316_10000161_pt1 | contig 75474 bp, 52 predicted proteins | sample 4522metaG_FD_202092 | JGI IMG/M metagenome (GOLD analysis project Ga0265316, IMG submission 202092) | Rhizosphere microbial communities from Carex aquatilis grown in University of Washington, Seatle, WA, United States - 4-5-22 metaG | ecosystem: Host-associated > Plants > Roots > Rhizosphere >... | reverse complement strand
CCGGACGGCCGCTGTCTCTATGCGTGCATGAGATCGGCGGCAGCAATCTGCGGATTGTGCTTCCGTGGCGCCGCCGCCGCACCCTTCAGCGCGATCGCGTTCCGCGCGCACCATGTTGCGCACGCGCCGCAGTTTTCACAGTCATGGTGCCAGACCGGCTTTCCCTCCTGGAGACTGACGTTTCCACGGGGGCATATGCGGGTGCAGTTTCCGCAACCCGCGCAGTTGTCGGTGACGCAATAGGCGGCATCCATGCCGGCAAACGCTACAACGGCCTTGGTATGGAAAAAATTCCCCAGAATCGATCCGAGGAGGGCGTTGTGCTCGGGATCCATCTTTTTTTCGTTTCTCACCGTTTCGATGATTTCCGGCAGACGCTCCTCGGCCGTTGGGAAGAGCTTTCCGGAAAAGCGTCGGACCGTGGCGATCATCGGGGGATCATCGCCGCCGCTTTCCATATACCCCGGCGAGCGCACGATGAACCCGGCGTGGAGATCCCCTCCCTGCTTTCGGATGGCCTTGCGCAGCAGCGGAAGCGTGCCCGCGGCTGTCCCCCCGCAGCTGGCGATGGCGAAGACGTAGCGGGTGCCGCTCAGGTCGAGGTTTTCGATGAACTCGCTCACCGTGCGCGGCGGTCCCCACGCGTGAATGGGGAAAATGATTCCTACGCGCGCGCTCGATGGCGTCGTGCGTTCCCTTCTGGAGAGGGACAGGGGCTGGATCTCGGAGTCCTCGAGCTGCCCGGCGATGGCTCGTGCAAGCGCAAGCGAATTCCCGGTCGCCGAGTAATAATAGATCGTCGTGAGCATGAAAAGTCCTCCTTTTTATTTCAGCGGGTCACGATTGCCCGTTGGCTCCAAGGTCTTCAAAACCATGTCGATGGTGGAACGGCAAAACTCTTCCCGATCGAGCCGGAAATGTCCGATAAAACTGTCTCCGGTCGTCGAGAGCTGCGTGAGGAAACCCGTGATGAGAAAGATGATGCTGCACGCCGTCCGCTCGACATTCACGTCAGCACGAATGCTCCCGTCACTGACTCCCTGTCCCAGAATTGCGGCGATCCTGCCGAAAAGCTCGCTGTTGAAACCATCGAGCTTTTCCAGCGAAGGTTGCGCCTCCGGGGACCTCTTCTTAATGTATCCCCATTCGCTGATCAGCGCGAAGGTGCGAGGAAAGTCACGGGAGAATTGGTAGAGCGCGTGAACCAGGCGACGGATTTGTTGGAACCCGGTCTGCGCTCCCTCTACCTCCTGCGCGACAAATGTCGCCATCTTCCGCATACTGCTGAGCACCACTGCAAAGTACAGTTCCTCTTTGCTTCCGAAATATTGGTAAAGAGTTCTTTTGGTGAACTCCGAATTCCGGGCGATCTCTTCCATCGACGTTTTTTCATAACCCTTTTCGACATAGGCCTTTTCGGCTGCCAGAACGATCGCATCCTCATGGCTGCGGCGTTCTTTTGCTCGGCGAGATAACCCTTCCATACTCTGAGGCTCCTACTCTGCTTTGGTATACCGTAAGTAATTGAAGTATACTTACGGTATACCAAAGTGTCAAGTCTTCGCCCGAAAAAAGCCTCAGAAAAATAATTACATGCTCACAAGGAACATAGAAAGAGTTGAGATGTCCAATAAAGCATGAAGCACCATGAGGGGCGGGAAAAACGCAGGCTTCTTCTTGAGTATCAGCCCGGCAAAATAGGCGAAAAATACGAACATTCCAAAGCGCCAAACCATGAACTTCCATTCCAGAATGAGCGGTAACCCGACATGTTGGAAGGCGAGGAAAAATGCTGCCAGAGCGTAGCCGAGCCAGTTGCCCTTGTCCTTTCCTATGTGCGGCATCAACGCCGAGAAATAGAACGGCAGCTCGAGCATTCCCTGCGTCAGCGCCCATGCAACTCCCACCCCAAGGACGGCAATCGGAATTCTGCGAAAAAGCAGGGCACTCGGTACGGTCATGGACCCGTACAAGGCAAATGCAAAAAGAATGAGCGGCAGGCTCGCCAGAACGACAATGATCAGAACGGAGCCGAGAAGCAGCAACCAATCCTGCTTGAGGGCTTGCCGATCGATGCGGATGAGGTCTCGATACCTCCGGCCGTCCGCCTTCAGAAGACGCGCCAGCACGAACCAGGTGACGATATTCGTGAGAAATCCCGTGATGATCCACAGGCCCTGGGATTTTTCCCAGGACGAGGCGGCCCCTGCGGCGAGGAAGACAGCCATGATTGCCAGCTGGAACACGACGAATCCAACGAACCGAAAAGGCAACAGGGCGCCGTAGGTTGCCGTTTTCATTTTTCCTCCATGGCGAACGGGATGGTTGTCACCATAGCCGATCGTCTGGATTGTCGCAACGAAAAGTGCGGAAGAAAAATCCTTCGCCGTCTACCGCGCGAGCATCAGCGACTGCATCTCGTAAAGCTGTCGGTAAAGGCCGTCTCGCTTTACCAGCTCGTCGTGGCTCCCCTCCTGTACAACCACACCCGCCTGGAGCACGAGGATGCGGTCCACGCTGCGGATGGTCGACAGCCGGTGCGCAATGATGAGGGCGGTTCGATTGGCGAGTAGGCGCTGGATCCCTTCACCGATGAGATGCTCGGTCTCGGAATCGATGTTCGATGTCGCTTCGTCGAGAATGACAATCGAGGGATCCCGGGCGAATGCGCGCGAAAGACCCAGAAGCTGACGCTGACCTTCGGACAGACGCCTGCCTTCCTCACCGACCTGCTCACCGTACCCCTTTGGAAATGTGGCGATGAAGCGATTCGCCCGCACTTCCTGCGCCGCATGCTCCACCATCCTCCAGTCCACCGCGGGATCGTAAAGGGAGATATTCTCCGCCGCCGTACCGGTGAACAGGAAGACGTCCTGCGGCACGGTAGCCACCAGGCGTCGGAGCTGCTCGAAGGGAATATCCTTTATGTTCGCTCCGTCGATGAGGATCCGTCCGGCCTGAACGTCGTACAGGCGCGTCACGAGGCTTATGAGAGTGGTCTTTCCCGCGCCCGTGGGTCCGACGATAGCGACCTTTTCACCCGGTGCAACATGAAACGAGAGGCCGCGGAGGATCGGAGTGCCCTCCGCATAGTGAAAGCTCACGGCCTCGAAGTCCAAGGCGGCCGGAGACGCGAATGTTCGCGTGCTGGCCTCGGAGGGGGCGGCGATGCTCACCTTCTCGTCCATGAGCTTGAAGATCCGTTCGGTCGCCGCGACCGCTGACTGGAAAAGGTTGAATTTCTCCGCCAGCTGCCGCAGGGGCTGGAACAGCATGGCGATGTAAGCGAAAAAGGCGAAGATCACCCCCACCTGCAACGTCGCGCCCGCCGAAAAGTGCGCGAAGAGGAGCGTGAGGATCATGCTGATGTACGTCACCACTTCGATCACGGGAAAGAACAGCGCATACGCATTGACCACTTTGAGATAGGCGGCGAGGTAGCTTTGGTTGTTCTTGCGGAAGGTGGCCCTGCTTTCCCCTTCGTAGCCGAACTGGTGGATTTCCCGAACTCCCGAGATCGTTTCGCTGAGGCCGACATTGATTTCTCCGTTGGCCTTGCGCACCTGGCGGAAGCCCGTGCGGATGCTCGATCGGAAAAGGAGTGTCGCCGCAATGAAGAGCGGGATCGTCACGAAGGCCACCAGCGCGAGGGTGACGTTGATGAGGAGCATCGCCACGAGGATGAACACGACCTTCAGCATGTCACCCGCGATGCTCACGATGCCGTCGGCGATGAACTCGCGCAGCGCCTCCAGGTCATTGGAGAGATTCGTGAGGGTCTGCCCGACCGGTGTTCGGTCGAAATAGTCGTTGGAAAGCCCGAGCACCTTGCGAAAGAGATCCATGCGGATATCGAGTATGAGGCGCTGCCCGAGGTACTGGATCCCGTATCCCGACACGACCTGAAACGCGTAGGAGGCGAAAAGAACGAGCGCCAGGAGGATGCCGGTGTGCATGAGGCCCGTGTAGTCGTGTGCGGCGATGTTCACGTCTATCGCGTTTTTCACCAGGAAGGGCTGAAGAACGCTTCCGGCGTCGACAATCACGAGGCCGAGGAGGACCGCGATTCCCAGCCCGGCATAGCGGGTAATGTAGGGAATGACGCGTCGGAGGAGCTTTGTCGTGACGGGTTTCTGTTGAGCTTTCATTCCATGCTCCTAGAGCGCGTCCGGCTGGGTGATGCTCTGTTCCATTTGTTGGAATCGAACGAGCCGTTCATACAAGCCACCCTGCTCTACGAGCTCGGCGTGCGTGCCCTGCTCCAGGACCCGTCCCTCGTCCATGACATAGATGCGATCCGCGTCTTTCAGGGGCGAGATGCGGTGCGACACAACGATGAGCGTCTTCGCTCCTTTCAAGCCGCGGAGATTCTCGATGATCGTCGCCTCCGTTCGCGCATCGACACTGGACAGCGAGTCGTCCAGGATCACCACGGGGCTGTCTTTCATGAGCGCGCGGGCCAGGGCGAGTCTCTGCTTCTGGCCACCGGAAAGTGTGATACCCCGTTCGCCTATCATTTGCGCGTATCCCTCGCTGAATCCGGCGATGTCCCCTGTGAGGCCGGCGAGCGCCGCGGCCGCGCGCACACGCCCGTCGTCTGAACCCCGGTCACGCCCCATCGCGATGTTCTCCGAAATCGTCCGGGAGAAGAGGAAGGGGGACTGTGAGACGATCCCAATCTTGGTGAACATCGCCGTCGGCTCCACGTCGCGGATGTCCACCCCGTTGACGAAGACCATGCCGCGATCGGGCCGCTGAAGACCGGTGAGAACATTGACCAAAGTCGATTTCCCGCTGCCGATGGTGCCGGTAATGCCGATGAAGGCCCCCGGGGCGACGGACAGACTCACGCCGCGCAGGGAAAGCCGTTCCTGGCCCGGGTAGGCAAATGACAAACTCCTCGCCTCCAGAGAGACGGAATCCCCCGCCAGGTGGGTCCAGTCCGAGCGCCTTTCCACGGGGCCATCGAGAATGACGTTGATCCTCCCCATCGCGCTGATCCCCTGCTGAATGAGGGACATGATCCAGCCGAGAGAAATGACGGGGAAAGTGAGTGCCGTTATCATGACGTTGAACTGGAGCAGTTGACCGAGGCTCATCGTCCCTCCGATCACCTGCCGCCCCCCGACGAAAATGATGACAAGTTGGGTGAGGGAAAAAACGAAGATGAACGTCGGCCAGAGGAACTCCTGGACTTTTGCCGTGGCCATGTTTCGCTTCAGGAACTCGCGGTTGAGCACCACAAAGCGCTCCTCCTCCCCCCGTTCCATGGTGTGCAGCTTCACCGTAGTGATGCCGGACACGATCTGCCACACCCGGCTGTTGATTTTGCCGGTGGCTTCCTGGACCCGTCGGAACAACGGCTGCAGGTGGGGGAGCACGAGGAAAATCAGCGCGACCACCGCTACGAGAACCGAGGACACGACGACCATGAGCATCGTGTTCAATCGGAACAGCACGGGAAAGAAGAAGGCGAACATGCTGATCGAATTGGGTATGTACATGATACCGGGTCCCAAGAGCGTGCGCACCGCATCGAGGTCGTTGGTCGTGCGGGAGACGAGGTCGCCTGTCTCGTGTGATTGATAGAAGGAATATTCGAGCTCGAGCAGCCTGTCATAGATCCGTTCCCGCAGGTCGTACTCCACGAGCCGTGATGCGCCGATGATCAAACGTCGCATCAGGTACATCGACACGACGGTGATTGCGGCAAAAACGGCCGCGCCCACGAGGAGCGAGACTATCACGGAGGCTCTGTTGGCTCCCCCGATCTCGTCCACGATTTTCTGAAAATACCCGGGGATCCGCATTGCACCGTAATTCTGTACGAGCATGATGGCAAACCCGAATGAGAGCGCGGGTGTATGTCGCTTGACGAACGGCACCAGGGATCCAAGGGTCCGCATGCCCTTGCGTTCATCCACGGCGGATCTCATCGGCGCCTCCGTGCGAAAGAAAATGACATGGTCTTGAAGATAGGAATGTGCGTGTGGCAAGGCAAGCCCGCTGTCTTGCAAATCACGACGAGCGAGCATACCCTCCGTCCATGAGCGGGAAGCCGGAGGCTATGCTTCGAGAGTACTTTTCGTTCGATCGCGATCTGGACAATCTCTTTGCGGAATCGGGGCGCCAGGCCCACGTCGTATGGCGTTTGGACGGCAGCTTCGGCGGTCTGCGCGCCGTATCGAGTGAGATCGTCAATCCGCCCGGCGGCGGAACTGAAGGAATTTGGGCTGAGCCATTGCGGCTTGCCGACTATGTGCACCTGCACGTGTGGGACAAAGACGGCGGTCTGTCCAACGTCGAGCGCGGCGCCAAGCGCTACACGCGCCGGGTGGGAAGCAGCGAGATTTTCTCGCAATTCTCGGCTCAGCCCTGGCTCACGCTTCTGAAAACCATCTGGGTTCCCCTGCTCGGTCCTGCGGTGGTGATCGATGCGCGGCTTTCCAACATTTCCGACAGCGAGCGCGCCGTGCGCCTGTTCGTCGAGCTCAAGACTCATCTGAGCATCGGTTGGCCGCTCCGCGAGGGCGGAAAAAACACCGCCTTCTATGACCCGACGCTCCCGGGCATCGTTGCCCATGACGACGAGCATCCGCAGTGGACGGCTCTTTGCGCGCTTTCCCATTCTCCCGAAGCGACGCGCGCCGGAGATTTCCAGCCCCGGCATCTCGCCACCGGCGGCTTGGAGACCGCCCTCGGCAGAACAACGGAGCCGGCCGACGGCCGCTCCTGCATGCAGATCGGACTGACCATCCCGCCTGATGCACATGTTGATGTGGCCATCGTCGTCTGTGGAAACCCCACGTCGGAGGCCTCGGCTCGCGAGACCTGCGCGCACGTTCTGGGGCATGGAGCCGAGCTGAAAGAGGAAAAGCTCAGGCACTATCAGGAGATTTTCAGCGAAAAGGCGGTGCTGGCCACGCCGAGCTACGTATTCAACAAGGCTTTCCTCTGGGCCAAGACGGGCACGGAGGATTTCAAGCACGACGATCCTCGACTCGGGTTCCTTTTTTTCGCCGGGTATCCCGCCTACAACTTCTTCTTTGCCAGCGACACTATGCTCATCCTTCGCGGCTCTTTCGCGTTTGGCGACTTCGAGGACGCAAAGCGGATACTCCGCTCGATCGTCCGCTACCAGGCAACCAGCAAGGGTCGAGACACCCTTCCCGGGGAGATCTGGCACGAGATGAGCACAACCGGAGACCGTATCTCGCCGAATTTCGCCGGCTTCCTGTTCCCCGGTGTCATCCGCTCCTTCTTCGAATGGAGCGGCGACCGCGACTTTCTCCACGAGATGTATCCGCACGCGCGGGCCGTCATTGAGTGGGGATATCTGAACGACCTGAACGGCGACGGTCTTCTGGAGAACGGTCCCGAAGGGGAGATGGCCGATTCGGCCTCGGAAGACCGCAACGTGGAGCGCTCGCATTACACCGTGCAGGTCCAATGGCTTGACGCGCTTCGCGAAGGCATTGTCCTTGCGGGACACGTCGGTGACACCGAAAGCGCGCAGCGATGGTCCGATACGCAGGCAGCCCTTGCCCTCGTGGTCAACAATCGGTATTGGAACGAGGCGGAGGGAATCTTCGAGGAAACCCTGCGCCCCGAGGGGTGCCTCGATACCTCCGGCAAGGGGCTTGCCAACCTTGACGCGTCGATGGTGGATGCCGGCAAGGCGGCCGTGACCGCGCGCCTGCTCTTGGACGAGGAGGCGTATCTGGAAGACGTGCAGGCATTCGCTGCGCGGCAGCGTTTCGAGGAGACATTCAGCACGAACCGCTCGTACATGTCGTGGTACGTCATGGAGCGGGGACGGCGCGTCCTCCAGCTCTACCGAACGCATCGCGCCGAACAAGCCTATCACGCCCTCGAGCAGATAGCCGCAACCCCGTTTCATTGGACCACCCCCGGCATGTGGCCGGAGGTCTGGGCCGTGGACGAGCCCTCGGTGCTGCGCGCTCGGGGTTGCTTCCACCAGGCGTGGACGGGCAGCCACGGCTTCATCTATCCCGTGGTCGACGGGCTCCTGGGGATCCGCCCCGATGCGCCGCATCGCAGGCTGACGTTCGCGCCGCACGCCCCGCCGCACTGGCCACGATTCGGGATTCGCCGCATGCGTCTCGCCGAAGGCTGGTTCGACGTGGAATGCACACAGGGAGAGGGATGGCGCAAGCTGTCTGTCCGCAACGACGGCGCCGCAGCCTTGAACATCTCACTCGGGTTCGTGCTTCCGCGGGATGTCAGGATTCGTTCCCTACGCATTGACGGCCAGCCGCGCCCGACAGAAGACGTGCATCTCAATGAAACGCCTTCGGACGTTCACGCGATACTGGAAACAATATCCGCTCCTGGCAGCGAGGTATCAGCGGAGCTGAGGTGGGAGCCGGCGGCAATCGAGCTTGAAATTCTGCCTGGTAGGGAGACGACGTCGCCGGCTGCGTATGCCCTGATTCTTCCTCGGACCCAGCCGGGAACAACGCGCCCCATCACGACGCGGATCCGCAACCACTCGTATGCCGCTTGTGAAGGTATCCTGGAAATCCAAGCCGAGGGCGACGATGTGCGGAGCACCCCGAAAGAGGCGCCCTTCCGGCTTTCGCCCGGCGAGGAGAGCCTCATTTCTTTCATTGTCCAGGTCCCGAAGGGAGCCTCGGAAGGGTATCGCACGATCCATGTGCGGCAACGCGCAGATGCTTCGACGTCGGTAGCGCGCACGGCATACCTGCCCGTGTATCCTTCGCTTGCCCTCAGGCTCGAAGCCCGTCAAGTCGCTCGCGCGGGCAAGCCGTTTCAGCTCCAGGTCCTGGCGGACAATCTCGCCGACAAGGCTATCGATGCGGACATCGCCGTAGAATGGCCAGCGCGTTGGCGTGGTGAGTCGAGCGGAAAGATCAGCTCCATTCCGTCAGGGACGAGGGGCGCGGCGAGTTTCGAGGCGCTACCAAGTGGATCTGGCGATTGCACGGTTCGTATAAGGGTCTCGCATGCCGCAGGGGATGAGTCATGGGACCTGGAGCATGCCGTACGGGTGCTGGGCACGGAGCGGAAACTCATACTCCATTCGGGATTCCTGCGGTGCCCCATCCTCTGCGACGAATCGCAAGAGGTTGTCAATATTCCCGCCAACTACGCGCTTCGAAAACCCCGCGTGCTGGAGCAGCTCTTGGCGCAAGCCGATCTCCTCCTCACGAGCGATCAGCATGACGGGGTTTTCTCCAAGGCGCAGATAGAATCAATCATGCGGTTCGTATACGAAGGAGGCTCACTGGTATTCTTCTGTCATTGGTCGGCGCCATGGGGCCGCGGTTATTTCTCTACCTTCGGGAACTTTGCCGCAAGCGCCCTTACCGAGATTCTGCCGCTCCGCATGCGCAAGGGCATCGTCCATGCCAATACGGTCCGCTTGACCCCGCACGGACAAGAAGTCTATGGAGGGCTTGCCTGGAAGACGATTCCGCCGTTCGATCATAACGCCGCCGACCTGGCGGAAAGCGCGCAGCTTCTCGCGGCGTCGGAGACGGGCGCTCCGTTGATCGCCGAATCGCGCCACGGGGACGGAAGAGTCCTCGCCATAGCCATTGACTGCTTCGGATTCGAGTCATACGTGGAAGGCCTCAGCTTCGATTTCTGGTCGGAGAAGCCGAAGCTGATCCAAAGAAGCGTAGACTGGGTCCTCGGCGGCTCGGCTCATACTCTACCGGTATAGATGGCATGAGGACCCCGGCCCCCTACTCCCCCACATTCTGCCTCAGTGAAACACGGCAAGATCCCTGCTCGACCAAGCATTTCGAGGGGGCATTCACGCAAGGCTCAGGCTTCATGCACGTGCGGGGAAGCATGGAAGAAGGCATCGAGGATGCCCCTCAGGACGAGGATTACGTCAGGCTGCCGGCCAACGTCACGCTGGAAAAGCCCCGACATCCCCGATCGAAGTGGGGGACCTACGTACCCGGTATCACGGGGCGGCACCCGCTTCTAAAAGAGGAGCTGGTCAATCTTCCCTATTTTGTGGATCTCCGTGTCACCGCCAATGGGCAACGACTGGATATGGATCGCAGCGCCATTAGCGACTACGTGCGCACACTCGACCTCAGAGACGCCGTTTTGCGACGATGCTTCTCGTGGAGAGTGGATTCGGAAGCGGTTCTCGATGCGGTCTACACGCGTTTCGTCTCGCGCGCCCGCCCGCATATCTGCGTGCAGGAGATCGACTACACGTGCACGTCCGGAGACGTAACGTGCCACTTCGAATCGGGGATAGATGCACGGGTGAGGACGAACGGGCACAATCACTTCACCGCCGTGTCGGGAACGGCCATGGGCGAAAGTGCAAGTATCTCGGTGACCACTGACACCGGTGACACGGTAGCCATTCAGGCTGAAATCCGCGCCGCGGGAATGGATTTCTCTTCGAACACGGAAAATGCGCTTCGTCCCTCATGCGCGGCCAGCCGTTTGTTGCACACGGGGGAGACGGTGCACATTGTGAAGATCAGCGCCGTTGCAACGAGCCGTGACAGCGGCCCGCAAGGATCGCCCAGCGAACGCGCCAAGCGAGCCGTCGCGCAGGCCTTTGACAGCCTCCCCACCCTGTACGACGAGCACGCCGCGGTATGGGACGCGATGTGGGAGCGGAGCTACGTACATATCGAAGGCGACGATGAGGCTCAACGGGCGCTCAACTTCGCTCTCTACCACCTGCTGCGCGCCGCAAACCCCGACGATCCGCGCGTGGCGGTGTGTGCCAAGGGATCAGCCGGGGAGGCTTATTTCGGGCATTTCTTCTGGGACACGGAGATCTATCTCCTCCCCTTTTTCCTCTATACGCGCCCGGAAGCCGCGCGCGCTTTGATCGAGTTCAGGTTCAACACCCTGGAGGGCGCCCGACGAAACGCGGCGCTGTATGGCTATGAAGGTGCTCGTTATCCCTGGGAATCATCGGTGACGGGTGACGAGCAATGCCCGAACTGGCAGTACGCCGACCATGAGGTCCATGTGACGGCCGACGTGGCCCACGGCATTCGCCATTACTGGTCTGCCACGCAGGACCTGGATTTTCTCATCTGCTCGCTGGAAACACTCGTAGAGACTTCTCGCTATTGGCGTGCGCGCGTCGAATGCAAGCCTGACGGATCGGTGAACCTCAATGGCGTCATGGGGCCGGACGAGTACACCTGCTTTTCCAACAACAACGCCTACACGAACAGCATGGTGAGCCGGGCGCTGAGATTCACGTGTGAGGCGCTCCGCATCGTCGCTGAATACCGACCGGAGGTTCACGCGGCATTCGTCAAGCGCCTTGGAGTCACGGAGCCAGAGATGACGGAGCTGTCGCGGATCGCTGATGCGCTCCCCGTGCGCACACGACCCAATGGCGTAATTCTCCAGTGCGATCACTTCGAGGACCTTGAAGATGTGGATTTCACTACGGAGTGGCCGGACCGGTCGCGTCCGTTCGGTCACTTCATATCGCAGGAGCGCACGTACCGCTCCAAGGCGTTGAAACAGGCAGACGCGCTCATGCTTGCATATCTCTTCCCCGCGGAGTTCAGCGATGAAACGCTTGCCGCCAACTATCGCTACTATGAGCCCCTCACGACACACGACTCCTCCCTTTCCTCCGTGGTTCATTGCATCCTGTCCACACGCCTGGGCCTCACGGAAGAAAGCGGTCCATTCTTCGCTCATGCACGGGAAACGGACATGAATGAGGGCCTTGGCGGCGCGGCGGAGGGCATCCATATTGCCAACTGCGGCGGCATCTGGCAGGCCGTCGTTGTGGGTTACGCGGGCATGCGATGGGCCTATGATTCCCCGCACCCCGAGTTCCATCCACGCCTGCCCCGACAATGGAAGAGCCTCGCGTTCGCTCTCCTTTATCGCGGGAAGCGCTACACGGTGAGGATTGTGGGAGACAGAGTCGACATGCACGAGGTGACGGAATGAACGACATCATGACGGGAAGATCCCTCGAGACGCTTTTCGTGCTCCCGAAAGCTCGCAGCAAACGGGCTTCCAGCTACGACAGATCAGGCGGCAATCACGATTGGATCGACATCCCCGCGGGGGCAACGGCCACGATTGCCGATCTGCGCGGCCCCGGGGTGATCCGCCACATCTGGTGCACGTCATGGGTGGCGCAGGCCGACGGAGCTCCCGAGAAGCATCATCTGCGCAAGCTCGTGCTACGAATGTACTGGGACGGCGAATCGGCGCCGAGCGTGGAGGCGCCTCTGGGTGATTTCTTCGGAATGGGTCACGGCATGACGCGAAACTTCGTCGCCGGGCCTCTTGCGATGAGCCCGGAAGACGGACGCGCGCTCAACTGCTTTTTCCCCATGCCCTTCGCGTCCAACGCGCGGGTCACGATAGAGAACGGGTGCTCCAATCCGGCCGCCTTCTATTTCTACGTCGATTACGAGGAATGCCGATTGCCTCGCTCCGAGCGTGCACGATTCCACGCCCAATGGCGGCGGGAACAGAACACGGCGGGATGGGCGCCGCGGGAGCCCGGTCTTCTCGACAGAGAAAAGGCAAACGTGCCGGCGCATCCTTCCTGGTACCCTGCCGCGTGGCTCACGACGAACACCACCGGGGCGGACAATTACGTCATCCTGGAAGCTCGCGGACGCGGAAAGTACGTCGGGTGCAACCTCAACATCGATGTCTTCGAGCGTCAGGCAAACGACTGGTACGGCGAGGGCGACGACATGATCTTCATTGACGGCGAGCCGTGGCCGCCTTCCCTGCACGGAACGGGGACGGAGGACTACTTCAATACCGCGTTCTGCCCCACTCAGCCGTATTGCTCGCCGTGGCACGGTCTGACTCTTTATTCCGGTAACGATGCGGGATTCAAATGGGGTGGAAAGAATAGCCTCTACCGGTTCCATATCAATGACCCCATCTCGTTCCGCTCCTCCATCCGCGTGACCATTGAGCACGGCCACGCGAACAAGCTCTCCAACGACTATTCCAGCACCGCGTACTGGTATCAAATCGAACCGCACGCGCGGTTTCCATCCCTCCTACCGGTGGAAGGCCGTCTTCCGCGCGTGCATCCTTGGGAACAATGACAGCACAAAGGAGAAAGCAATGAAGCAGCCCGTCCGTATCGCCATCGTAGGCATGGGCATCGGCCGAACCAATGGCCGGGGATTCGCCCACGACCCCCGGTGCCGCATCGTCGCGTTGTGCGACCTGGATGAGGATCGCATGCGCGATTTCGCCAAGGAGCTGGGTCACCCGGTCCAGTTCTTCACCGACTACCACGCGCTGGCCCGCAGCGCCGAGGTGGACGCCATCTTTGTCGGCACGCCGAACCAGATGCATGTCCCGGTCGCCCTTGAAGCGGTGAAGCACGGCAAGCACGTCATGATCACAAAACCGCTTGCAGACTCGGAGGCGAGCGCTCGGGAGCTCGTGGCCGCGGCGGAGTCCGCCGGCGTGGTGAACATGATGTCGCTTTCCACCCGATTCAACGACAACGTCAGCTATCTCGGCGAGCTTCGCAAACGGGGCGACTTCGGCGAAATCTACTTCGCGCGCGCCCGGAGCGTCCGACGCAGCGGCATCCCGAACTGGAATCTCGGCTTCATCCAGGCCGGGGGCGGAGCTTTCCGCGATATGGGCGTTCACTACCTGGACGCCGCATGGTGGCTCATGGGCATGCCGGAGCCGACGCGCGTCCTGGGAATCGCCGGCGCGCGCTTCGGGCCGAAGGGCCGCGGCTACTGGGATTTCGCCGAGCCGAAGCCCGAGTATTTCTCCAAGTACGATTCGGATGACTACGGCTGCGGCATGATCCGATTCGAGAACGGAGCGGGTCTCCAGGTGGAAAGCCACTGGGCCAGTCACCAGCCGGAGGAGTACAACATCGAGCTTTTCGGCGAGGAAGCCGGGGCGCGTTTGCACCCCCTCATTGTTTACAGGACGGTGAACGGGGCGCCGCAGGACGGAACCGTCGTGCTCCCCAGGAAGTTCGACGTGTGGGACAGCATGGCTTCCCACTTCCTCGACTGCATCATCGAGGGCACTCCCTGTGCGGCGCCATTGCGCCATGGGCTCATGGTCCAGCGCATGATGGAAGCGCTCCTGAAAAGCGCCTCGAGCGGCTCGGAAGTCATACTGAAATAGGAGGCTGAGGTCATGAGTCGGAAATACAAGGTTTGCGTCATAGGGTTCGCGCACATGCATATCAACACGTTGCTCGACGAGTTCGCGCGTCTTCCCGCCGTTGAGTGGGCGGCGTGCGCCGACACCAAGCCCGATGTCCCCTCGAACTCCACGAAAGACTCCACGCGGGCCGCCAACATGCGTCGCGCCCGCGAGGTGACTCACATTCCGCGCTCCTATGACGACTATCGTGAAATGCTCGAGAAGGAGAAGCCGCAGATCGTCGTCTTCTGCCCCGAGAACGCGAAACACGGCGAGGTGGCCGAGGCGATTGCGAGCCACGGAGCGCACATGATCACGGAAAAGCCGATGTCCGCCTCACTCAGCGACGCGCTGCGCATGGCGCGCGCCGTGCGCTCTCACAAAGTGGAGCTGATGGTCAACTGGCCGGTGACATGGTCGCCCGCCGTTCGCGCCGTGAAGAGCCTCCTCGATCAGGGAGTCATCGGTGAGCCGTGGCAGGTAAAATGGCGCAACGGCGCCTCCATGGGTCCTCTCGCCTACGGTGTCGGGGCACAGGAGGTGACCGACGATGAGAAGGGAGCCGAATGGTGGCACAGATCATCCGCCGGCGGCGGGGCCCTCCTGGACTACTGCTGCTATGGCGCGTGCCTCTCCCGCTGGTACCTGGGCCAGAAACCCGAAGCGGCCGTTGCGATGAAAGCGAACATCGCAAGCTCATACGGAGACGCGGAAGACAACGCGGTGATCACCGTTCGATTCCCCAAAGCGATTGCCGTCTTGGAAGGCACCTGGACAACCTGGCACACCGGGGTTCCGCAGGGACCTTACATTTATGGCACGCGCGGCACCCTCGTCGTTGATCATGCCACGGACCCTTCGACCGGCAAGGATGCCCAAGTGGTGAAGGTCTATACGACCCGGGCGTATAGCGGAGAGCCGGACCGCCTGGTATTCGGCGACCCGCTCCCGACAGGGCGAGCCACCCTCGCGGAGGAGTTCATCCATCATCTGGAGACGGGGGACCCGCTCCATCCGACCCTGGGTATCCAAATGAATCTCGAAGCCATGGCCATCCTCGATGCCGGAATCAAATCGGCGGCCCAAGGCATTCAGGTTCCCGTGAACAATGAGGTATGGTGCATCGGCTGAAGCATGCAAAGACCGCCGGCCCACACATCAGAAGGAAAGGCAAGAAATGAGCGACACGCTCGACACGACCACCTTTCGATCGATCCTGAAGAGCCAGTATCATGCAGGACTCGCCATGCTGAAGGAATCGATTGACAAATGCCCGGAAACCCTTTGGCTGGACGCACAGCCGCGCAACGCGTTCTGGCAGATCGCCTATCATGCATTGTTCTTCACTCACTTGTACCTCCAGAGGGAAGAATCGGATTTTCGCCCCTGGGCTGAGCACCAATCAGCGACCCAGAATCCTGATGGAATCGCAGGTCCCCCCGAGCCGGGAAACGCGCTGCCGCTGATTCCGCAGCCCTATAGCCGGACGCAGGTGCTGGCCTACTGGGACATCTGTAACGATAGGGTGGACGGCTGGGTGGACGCACTGGATCTACGGAGTCCGAATAGCGGCTTCCCTTGGTACAAGACCTCGAAGCTGGAACACCAGATGATCAGCCTCCGGCACCTCCAGCACCACACCGCGCAGCTCGCGGACCGTCTGCGCGCAGCGCTCGATATCGGCGTCCGCTGGATCGGCGCCCGTCCATAGATCCGCGGCATCAAAAAAGGGCCGCCCTCCGATCATCCGGATTGGGCGGCCCGTCTTCAGGCGTGGACCCGCTGCGGGGGCTGGCAAGGTGTACGCGGGTAGCAAAGTGGCTTCGCGGGTTTTCGTCGTCTGCCGGAACGCCCAGGATCTCGAAGCCGCATGCTTTGAAGCGCTGATACAGTGATTCCAAACCGTCATGGGCTGCCTCGTTCCATTCCATCCAGGGTGGTGAACTGCCTGCCCTTCACGTGCATGCCGGGCACCATGATCCCCGCAGTGTCGCCACCTTTCGCGCAACACAATGCCGGTCAGGGATAGAAACCCGGCTGCAGGTATTTGTCTGTCGGGCCGATGAGTTTGCCCGACGGAGCGGCCTTCTTGAGCGCGCCATACGAAAGGGATTTCCTGGAAGGCGCTGATAATTCCCCTCCTACGATTCTCTGAGCCGCTTGCGGCCGAGTCAGTCAATGAGTATATTTGCGCCATGAGAAGAGCATGTGTCGTCGTCGTCCTGCTTCTCATCGCCGCGAGTTGCGTCGCGCAGGAAGCAAAGCTCTCCTTCACGTGGGCATTCGTCAAACGCGCCGCGGACGGTTCCGCGGTGCCCATCAACTTTTCGGAAAAGGTCAACATCAAATCGGGGGACCTCTTCAAGATCCACATCCAGCCGAACGCCGGGACTTTCGTCTATCTCGTCCTGCAGGACGCCAGTGACGACACTCAGCTTCTCTTCCCCGAATCCTTCGACGTTTTCGGCAAGGCATCCTACGCCCAGCGCTATTTCATCCCTGAAGGAGACAATTGGTTCACGCTCGACAGCGCGAAAGGGACCGAGCGTTTCTACCTGGTGGCGTCGTCCGAACGCCTGCAGACTCTGGAGTCGCTCATCCTCGCGCTCCAGAAAACCGCATCGAATCAGGGCTCGACGGCCGGGGCGAAAGCAGCCGCACGGCAGGCGGTGCTCGACGAGATCAAGCGCCTCAACCAGCAGCACAGCCAGCTGGCCGTGGCCGCGGAAAAGCCTGTGACCATCGCGGGAGGCACACGTGGCATCAACGAAGCAATTGCAAGGCTCGCAACCCGCATCGAGGCCGCGGGATACTACAGCAAGATCTTCCGGCTCGAGCACTGAAAGGCGCGCCGGGCTCACATTCGGGGTCATCGTGGTGGTCTGCCTCGGCCTCGCGTGGGCGATCGCCCTTGGCGCGGCGGGGATCCGTGGTGACTGGAACAATCGTCTCAACGACCTATTCTTCCAGCTCCGCTACCGGCTGCGGGGAACCGAGAAGATCATCCCGTCCATCGGCCACGTCGATCTGAGCGACTCCGAGCTGCGCGCGCTCGCGTTGAAAAGCGGGGACCGCCGCGATTTCGCACGACTGGTGAAGGTGCTCTCCACAGCGGGGGCCGCATCGATAATCTTCGATATTAACTTTCCCGAGCAGGGCCTGACGGACGGGGACGCTGCGTTCGTGGCTGCCGTCGCAGCGGCAGGGAACGTGATCCTCCCGGCACTCCTTCCGCCGGCGGACTACAACAAGCTCTCCGCGCCGTCGCCGACGGGCGTCGACCCCCTTACGCGGTGGCTGTGGCACCCGAAAGTCAACGTGAGCGGCACCCCCCCCGAAGCGCGTTCGTCGACGCTGAGCTTTTCCGATCTCACGGCCGCGGCGCGCGGAGTTGGCCATTTCAACAGCGAACCCGACCCCGACGGGGTTTATCGTCGCATGCCGCTCCTGATCCGCTATGCGGATGGCTATCTGCCCGGCCTCGGGCTCCGCGCGGCAACTGATGCGCTCCAAGTCGATCCTTCCACGATCGAAGTGTCCTTTGGCACCGAAATCAGATTGCCGGCGGCAAAGATGCCGGACGGCACCACGCGCGACGTGTCGATCCCCATCGACAGGAATGGCAGGATGATCGTCGATTTTGCCGAGCCCTGGGGCACGGGTTTCCCACGGTACTCCTTCGCCGGTCTCCTGGAGGCGGAGAACGACACGGACAAAGCAGACCAGGCCGCGTCCGTGATTGACGGCGCTCATGTCCTCGTGGCCGACATCACGACGAGCGGCGCCGACTACGGCCCTGCGCCGTTCGAACGGGTCTACCCGAAGGCGGGCATTCATCTGAACATCCTCAACAGCATCCTTTCGAACCGCTTCCTCCGCGCCCCTGCGTGGTGGGTGGTGCTGCTCCTGAACGCCGCGTTTGCAGCGCTGGTCTGGTTCCTCGTGTGGCGTCTGCGCCCCCTGGCCTGCTCGCTCCTGAGCCTCCTCGCGTGGGCGGCGCTGGTGGCGGCGGAGTTCTGGCTCTTCACGGCAGACGGCATCATGCCGACCCTGGCGGCGCCCACGCTCGGCGTTGTGCTGCTCCTCATCGTGGTGAATGTGTATCGGTTTCTCCTGTCAGAACGGGAGAAGCTCGCCTTCCGCCTGCGCATGGAGCGTTATTTCGCCCCTAAGCTCATGACGAAGATACTCGCCAATCAGGGCAGGCTCATGACGGCGGACCAGAAGGTGATCACGATTCTGTTCAGCGACATCTCTGGTTTCACCTCCTGGTCGACGACTCAGACGCCCGACGCGATTCATCGCACGCTCAACGAATATTTCGAGGTGATGACGGAGATCGTTTTCCGCCACGAAGGCACGGTGGACAAATTCATCGGCGACGGCCTCATGGCCTTCTTCGGCGACCCGTTGCCGCAACGCGATCACGCGCTGCGGGCCGTGCAAACCGCCATCGAGATGCAGCAAGCGCTCCGCGGGCTGCGAGAACGCTGGGCGGCGGAGGGGCGGGCGCAACTTCACATCCGCATCGGTATTAATACCGGCGAGGCGGTCGTCGGGGACATGGGCTCGCGCCGCATCATGGCCTACACGGCCATCGGCGCGAACATCAACCTCGGTTCCCGGCTGGAGAGCAAGGCCCCGGTCGACGGCGTGCTCGTGAGCGCCGCCGTTCACGACGCGGTGAAGGACGCGGTGGGCACGCGCTTCGCCGGCAGCATTACGGCAAAAGGAATCTCGGAAGATTTCGACACATGGGAAGTGATTGTGCCCTGAGCTGCTCTCCCGCTCGTTCCGATAGGGATTTTCTTCTGCGCATCCTCCTGAGGATCTGGGCACTGGAATTGAATTCAATCCGTAGGCTTGAAAAAGGCCTGCCAAACATCATATCCAATTCATATTAATACCTTAGCAAATCGGTAAACATTGCCAATTGTCCGAAAAAGAGCGATTTTAGGACGCAATGTGACTCAAAAAGGCGGTAACCTGTGAAAAAAACGACTCTTGTCGTGTTTCTGCTTTTCACTGCGTTTTCACCCCTCCTTTCAGCCCAGGCCAAAGCATGGCAACCCGTCACCGACGGAAGCCTTCCCGGGATTGCCACGATTGTTGGCTATACGAGAGACGGCGCCATGCTTTCCCTTGTCCGTTCCGTCAAATCGGGGGTCACCAGTCTGGGCTGGACCGATGAGCAGGCAAGACTGGCAATCCTGATCGGCAACGCGAAGAGCGCTTCCGCAACCAGCTTCGAGATCTACACTGGCGCAGGCCGTTGGGTGCATGGCGACACGGACAATCTGCCGGATAGCTTCATCAGTGCAGGCACGGGCGCCGACGGCAACCCGGTGTACATCCTGCGCGTGAGCAGCGGCGGATCGCTCATGCCGGCCATCTACAGCGCAGCCGTCAACGCGGCGGTGGCCTACGTCAATGGGAAGAGGATGCTCTTTTCAAACTTTGAGGTGCTCGTTCCCGATTGGGGCATCGCGCGGGACTCGCTCGGCGAGGCCTTCCAGGGCGGCGCCGACAGCGATGGCGCCATTCTCGTTCCCTTCCGCGCGGCACAGGGCGGAGGGCTGCACCCGGGCAAGTACAACGCGGTCACGCACCAGGGATACGTTTCGTTTGGCGGCCAGGAATTAGAGATAAAGGACCCGCGCGCCGAGGTCTTTATCGGCGCGGGCGTCTGGACGCCTGCAAGAGGGGGCCTGCCCGTGGGTGCCATCCCCGCCGGCTACGATGGCGACGGTAGCACGCTGTACATGATCCGCGCGGATGCAGGCGGAGCGCAGTCACTCGGCAAGTACAGCGACAAGCGCCATGAAGCCTACGTGCCTTACGGAGGCGCGGAAGTGCCGGTAACTGACTTCGAGGTGCTCTGCTACGACTTCTCCCGAAACAGGGGCGAGTCGACGCGGCTTGCCGCAGCCGCTCCGGTCGCACCTTCGGGTCCGCCGCCCGTTGTCCCGAATGGGGCATTCCCGCCGCCGGTCAACTTGATCCAGAACCCGTCGGCCGAAATACAACCCGTCACGCAAGCCGGCTGGACAGTTGCCTCGGGTGACTGGACACGGCCTATCACGCTGCAGGATGCAGGGCTGGATTCCATCGACGGCGACCATTTCTTCTGGCCCGGCAAGGTTGATTCCGGAGAGCTGTACCAGGACGTGTCTGTCATGGCCTACAAGCGCTGGCTCACCCAAGGCGTCCAGGCAAGCTTCGCTGGTTACATTGCCGGCTACGCGGGAGACCCGGATACCGCGAGGGTCATCTTGGAAGCCCGCGACGCGGGGGGCAATGTGCTCGGAACCGTTGATAGCGGCCCACAGAACAACCCTTCGTGGGTCATCGTCGAGCTCGCTTTCACGCTGCCTCCCACAACCGCATGGATCAGGGTGCGCCTGATCGGCGTGCGGTCGAAGGGCGATGACGACGACGCTTACTTCGACAAGCTCTCCCTCGTGCTCACGTCGATGGCCCCGCAGGCCCGAACCTCCGGCGGGTCCGCCACGCAGGACGGGATGGCGCCCGGCGCTTCTCCCGCAGCGGGGCAGATGGTCTGGAGCCCGTACAACGGCGCGACACCCCTTCATTCTATCTCTATGGGAATGTCGCCCAACGGGGCAATCCTGTATCTCGCGCGCGCCATGCAAGACGGGGTCACTCGAATCGGGTTCCTGGATCCGCGCAGCAGGGCGGCTACGATTTTCGACGCCGCGCGGATCGACCTGGCCGCCCAGTTCGAGGTATGGGCCGGTGGCGGCCGGTGGGTACAGACTGTCGTCAAGAGCGTCCCGGCGAACGCCCTGATCGTCGGCACCGACGTGGATGGCAACCCCATGCATGCCCTGCGCGTAAGCATGAGCGGCTGGCTTGTGCCGGCCTTCTACAGCCCGAACGAAAACTCTTTCGTCGCCTACGTGGCCGGGCGGCGGCAGCTTTTCGGCGTCGGCGAGGTGCTCGTCCCGGACTGGGCGGATGCCGCGGATCCCGGGACATGGAAGGCTGCCTTCAAGGCTGGCAGTGACGCTGACGGTTCGCCACTGGTTCCCCTGCGCGCTCGGCGCGGCAAGAGTCTGTTGCCGGGAAAATTCCGGCTCGCCGACCAGCAGGGTTCCGTAGCCGCCGGGGCCAGGGAAATACCCGTGGCGGCAGGCGGCGCCGAGCTTTTCGTGGGGACCGGCGTTTGGGTGAAGCCCGTGCGGGCGGGAGTGCCGGACAACGCCATCCGTGCCGGCTGGGACGATAACGGCAGCCCATTGTACATGATCCGGGCGAAGCAGAACGGCGCCGATGTGCTCGGCTTGTACAGCGATGTGACCAACCAGGCTCTTGTCACCTTTGCGGGCAGCGTGATTGTCGTAAAATCCTTCGAGGTACTCTGCTACCCGACCGTCACGGCAACAGCAGCGGAGGTACCCGCGGCACCGGCCGCCCAGCCCGCGCCACAGCCCGTCCCGGCTGCGCCCGCTCCGATAACGCCCGCGGCACCGATTTCGATCGCAACGCAATTCGGCGTGTATCACTTTGACGGTGATCTTGGACCCGCGGACGTCCAGAAGGACGGGAGCTTTGCAAAGATCTTCCTGTATGACGGCCGGGCCGGGGAGAACCTGCAGATCAAATCGTACGGCGCCTATAAGGCCCCGCAACCCGGGCTCCAGCTCGTGGCACCCTCCGGAAAGATGATCAAGGATGACAGCGCCGCGAGCACCGAGCAGCGCTCGATGACGACACCCCTGGCCGAGACAGGACGCTACACGATCCGCGTACGGAACGCCGGGCCCATGGACTATATCGGCATCGCGCTTCAGGGTCGCGGCCTGGACTTCACGGGCACATTGAATGAGAAAAGCCCTGTCGGCACGGACAATGTTCCCTATGCGCCGGTGACGCTGACGGGTTTCGTCGCAGGACTTTCATCCTTCATCTATGTCGCGGAAGTCAGCGCAGATACATTCGCGCCCACCGCGGTGATCGTCAGAAAGGATACCATGGCGCCGCTGGCCGGCCAGAGCGTCGTCCTCAGTGGGAACCGCGCCACGCTCACATTCTTTGTCGACGGATATGGAGACGGATTTTCTCCCGACATGTCGCTCCTGCTCCTCGTGAAGCCCGCGAAGCCCGGCGCCGCCCGGCCGAAGGGCACGTACAAGGTGAACGTGCGCTACGATCATGCGGAGGGGAGCTAAGGAGCATTGCATGTTGACTGATACGCGTTTTCGCAGGCTCGTGCTGTGCGTCGCCGCTTTCGTGGTCATCGGCGGCTCGGTGTTTGCCGCCGAGAACCGACAAGCCCTTCTCATTGCCAACAGCACCTACGCTAATTTCAGCTCGCTGGGAACACCCGTGAACGAAGCGCAGGATCTCGCGGCCGCGCTCACGGCGCTCGGCTTTCACGTCACGCTTTTGAAGAATGCAAGCCGCGAGCAGATGCTCGACGCCCTGGACGATTTCGGGCTCGCCTTCAAGGGCAAGGGCGGCATCGCCTTCTTCCATTACGGCGGACACGGCGTGCAGGTTGAAGGAAAGAACTACCTGATACCGGTCGACGCCGACATCCCCGATGAGCGAAAGGCAGCCACACGGGCCGTAGACGTGGACGAGGTCATGACGACGCTGGACGCCTCGGGCGCGGACACGAGCATCGTCATCCTCGATGCGTGCCGGAACAACCCGCTGCCGGCCGGCGCCGCGCGTTCCGCGAGCCGCGGTCTCTCCGTTGTCGGCATCAAGCCGAAGAACTCCGTGATCGTTTATTCTGCCGAGGCGGGAACCACGGCGCAGGACGGTCTGTTCACGCCGGCCCTCACGCGCGAGCTCAAGGTGCCGGGCCTGAGTCTGTCGGACGTCTTCACGAATGTGCGCCGCGAGGTGTACGACAAGTCCAACGGCTCGCAGACGCCGGGTGAATACAACCAGCTCTTCAACCAGGTCTACCTCGCGGGTGCCGCAGCCACACCGGCCCCGGCGCTCACGCCGACCGTCGGCGCCATCACCGTCACACCGGGAAGCCTCCGCGTGAGCGTCGTGAGCGCCGGAACGCTACGTGTGGCCGGCCAAGACCTCGCGGTGCCGGCCGGCGGGACTGTACCGCTGGACAATCTCTCACCAGGGGACTACCCGCTCACCGTGTCCTACCCCGACGGCCAGAGTGAGAACCGCTCCGTGCACGTCCTGCCGGGCCAGGCCGCAACCGTGGCGTTCAGCTATGAGCCGCCGGCCGCCGCCGCGCCGGAACGGGCAGCGTCGACGCTGCCCACTGCAACGAGCGCCAGCGGGGTGGTCCTGGTGACCCTGCCCGGTGGCACGTTCACGATGGGCGGTCTGTCGGCCACACAGGACCGCGACGTGACTCTGGGCAGCTTCATGGCGGGTGCCACCGAGGTGACACAGTCGCTGTACAGGAAGGTGACAGGGAACAATCCCAGCACGAATAAGGGCGACACACTCCCTGTGGACAGTGTGAGCTGGTACGACGCTGTGGCGTTCTGCAACAAGCTGAGCCAGATGGAAGGGCTCACGCCCGCCTACACGATAAACGGGACAATCGTCGGCTGGCGTTTCGGGGCCAATGGCTACAGGCTGCCGACGAATGCCGAGTGGGAGTACGCCGCGGCCGGGGGGAGCTCCACGCTGAGCCAGAGAGACCTTTTTGCCGGCGCTGCCGCCGCGGCCGACGTCGCATGGTTCCGCGAGAACAGCGGGAGCCAGACGCATCCGGTGGCCCAGAAGAAGCCGAATGTCTTCGGTATGTACGATCTTGCCGGCAACGTGGACGAGTGGTGCTGGGACTGGCACGCCGACGCCAGCGCGGCGGGCCCGGAGACAAACCCGACAGGTCCGCGCGCCGGTACGGCGCGTGTCTATCGCGGGGGAAACGCCCTCTTCGAGGCGGTGCCGTCGATGACTGCCGCTTGGGGACCGCCCGGCAACAAGAACGGCGCGATCGGCTTCCGTGTCGTGCGAAGCGCAGCCGTGCCCCCGGCAGCCATTGCAAGTCCCGCGGGGAAGCCCAATGGCGTAGGGATGCAGATGGTCTCCATTCCCGGCGGCAGCTTCACGATGGGTATGACACCCGCGGAGGCTTCTGCACTGATGCCGGAATGGAAGGACCTCGCCTGGTTCAAGCAGAGCGAATCCAGGGACATGCCGCCGCGCAGGGTCACCCTGAGCGGCTTCCTCATGAGCAGCACGGACGTCACGCAGGCGCAGTACCAGAAGATCATGCGGACCAATCCCAGTCACTTCAAGGGCGACACGCTGCCCGTGGAGACGGTGAGCTGGCTCGATGCCGTCAGTTTCTGCAATGCGTTGAGCAAGGAGGAGAAGCGGCAGCCGGTCTACACCGTCAACGGCACTGCGGTGAGTGCGAACTTCAAGGCGAATGGCTATCGCCTGCCCACGGAGGCCGAGTGGGAGTACGCCGCGTTGGGTGGGGCGCAGGGGACATACGAAGCCATCGCCTACGCCGGTTCCCAGAACCCGGAGGATGTGGCGTGGGACACAGCGAACTCCGGCGGCGCGACGCATCCCGTCGCCCAGCTCCCCTCCAATGGGTACGGGCTGTATGACATGGCGGGCAATGTCTGGCAGTGGGTCTGGGACTGGTACGGTGCCTACAAGACGGGCGATCTCGGCGATCCGACCGGCCCCGGTGGCGGGGCGGGCAAGGTGAAGCGCGGTGGAAGCTTCAGCAATGAAGCTCCGTATGCGCGATCGGCAGTCCGGTGGGTGAATCCCGCGGATTACAAGGCCAATAACGTCGGCTTCCGGGTCGTACTCGGTGCCGGGAACTGAGCCGAAGGAGGCGCGGATGAAAGGCACGATTGGGCGGGCTTTGGCCCTCGCCGCCACGCTACTGCTCTTCGTGGTCGGTCTCGGCGCACAGACGGCCTCAGACGGGACGCACGCGGTCGACCCCGCGGACACCGCGGAGCTGGTATTCGTGAACCAGCTCGAGAATCAGATGGGTTTCGATTTCTACGAGGGCTTTGTCATCTCCCTGGACGGGTTTCCCGATCCGCTGGGCATCGAGCCGAAGGGGCGTTTCGTCCGCATCATGCTGCCCCCCGGAACCTACCACCTCAACGGCATCGGCTTCTGGAGCCTGGACCAGAAGAAGTTCCTTGGCTTTTATGGGCGCCCGGTCCAGGCGGATATCGTCCTGACCGCGGGACAGGCCACGATCTTTCCCTACATTCTTTCTTCGAAGCTGACGAATCTCGGCAAAGGCAGCTACCGGCCTGAAATCCAGCCCAACCTGGCCGACGCGAAAACTCAAGCATCCCTGCGGGCAGAGTACACCGCTGCAGTGAAAAACGGCTCCGCTGGCGTTCTGCCGCCGCGATCCGCTGCCACGTTGTTCCTTTCGGCGGCTGGCATCGGCATGCCCGTGGAGGCGGCGCTGGACCAGGACAGCACGCCGTTTGCCGACTTTGTCGCCGCGCAGCATTTCGGGTACCCGGAAACCTACCAGGCGGATGACGGCCAGGCCTTTTTCCCTCGCATCGTTTCCGTGGATTCGGCCCGGCAGACGGTGCAGGTCGGCGGCTACCTGCCGCGCACGGGGTCGGTGAGTGTGTCGTGGGGAGACGGCTCGGGGCAGGCCTTCAATGGGCATTACGCCTCGGACAAGCTCACGCATGCATTCGCGGGCTCAGCTTCGGTCGTCCGGGTGAAAATCACCTGGAGGCCGCTGAAGGGCGACTCCATGATCCGCGACTTCTTTGTCCGTTTCGACGGGGCGCAGCCTGCCCGGTCCGACCGCGTGGAAAAGAAGCTCGCGGACGGAACGCGTATCGTGATCGAGGACTCACTCGTCCAGGTCATCGCGTCGCATCCCTGGGACGACTTCGGCAAGCTTCGCTTCGGGAAGCAGACGATGGTATCTGCCGTTCAATCACTGTTCAACGATTCCTTCGATTTCCTCTATGCCGCCCCGGTCCATATGCTGGAAAGCGGTCCGTCGGGTGAGGCGACGAAAGTGCTGAATGACACCGAGGGGGTGGGGCTTTCCCTGTTCAGCAATCCCGTGACAGCCAGGCTCCGGTCGGTGATCGAGCTCATCAGTCGGGACAGCTACATCGAGGGATGGAGCCTGATGTCCCACGAGCTGATGCATTCATGGGGCAATTACGTCATCGACACGGAGGACGGGGGACACTGGGGCAATTCCACCGCTGCGGGGAAGCTCGGCGGCATCGAGCCGGACACTCTGACGGAGATTGCACCGGGAAAATACCGGGCCCACGCGCTGGACACTTTCCATGACTGGTGGCTTCCCTTCGGCAGCCTGGAGCTGTACCTGATGGGTCTTGCCCCTGCCTCCGAGGTCCCCCCGGTACGCGTGTTCAAAGGCGTGAAGGTGGTCGAGCAGGTGAGGAATTACACTCCCGGGGACTATGTGATCTTCACCGCCTCAGCGACGCAGACCGTGACGATTGACGACATCATAAAGAAAAACGGGCCCCGCAAGCCCGCCTACGGCGCTGCGCCGAGCCATTTCCGGGCGCTCGCGGTGGTGGTGACCGACAGGGAGCTGAGCCCCCTGGAGACCGCGCCGATCGGGGAATCCCTTGCCGCCTTTGCCGATCCGACGCCCGCCACCTACGGGGCCGGCAACGACATCCTCTACAATTTTGCCGCGAGCACGCGCGGGCGCGGCAGCATCCAGTTCGACGGCCTTCTGCAAGAGCTCCGGCCTGAGGTGGATCCGGCCAGCCTCGTAAGCCCCGGCGACTCCGCGGAGCTCGTCTTCGTTAATCAACTGGACAACCAGATGTCATTCGACTTCTACGAGGCCTTTTCCGTCGCCTTTGACGAGCTTCCCAAGCCGCTCCTCGTCATGCCGGCCGGACGCTTCGTGCGCGTGATGCTGCCGCCGGGCACCTACCATGTGAAGGGCCTTGGAAGCTGGTTGATGGATCGCAAGCAGCCCGGGCATGGCTCCTGGAAAACCTCGGTGGAGCTGACCCTGCAGGCGGGCCAGGTACAGTTTTTTCCTTACCTCCTGCGCTCGGCACTGGTGAACCTGGGCGGGGGAAGTTATCGACCCGAGTTCGGGCCCGTTGCTGCATCCGCGGCCGACATCGCGAAGCTGCGGGCAGAGTACGACGCGGCGGTCAAGGCCGGCTCCGTCGACGTTGTCGGCCCTCGTTCGGCATCAGGGATGCTACAGCCGACCTCGCCCTGAGAGGCGGCCTGGTACTCGGCCTCCCTGCCGCCAACGGTCACGGCTTTCGGAATCGAGCTTCCTATATTCATCAATTTCCTTGACTTGAAGTCCGACTTCTGCGACACTCGGCGAGGTTTTCAAGTTTGCCAACAGTTGCGGGTAGGCTGGAAATCCCGACATAAAACGTAATCAACAAAAAGCGAGGCGGCGAATGGGAACGCGGGCGAATAAGGCGCGCATTTCCAAAAAAAGAACTGGGATTACGAATATCAAAGTAGCCGTTTTAATTCCGACGGCGTTGATTGTCTTTGGATGCGGAACCTTGCTCAACCTCAATCAATCGATACGCCCGATCTTGCCTCCTACGAGCCTGCCAAGGACGGTGGATTCCTCGATACAGGCCCCGGACTCTGAGACCATATCCACGGTGGATAAGCCTCTTATTCTGAAGGACATTTCTGCGGCGGGTCCTATCCTTGCTGACTACCGCCAACCCGATGGTCAAAGTTCCGCCTACGCCCTAGTCCCGCAGTTTGCGCACTCCGGAGTGGTCTACTCCATAGCTTACAGCATCGACGGATTATTCCTTGTCAGCGTATCGAGCGACAATTGCATCAAGATCTGGCGCTCCTTCGATGGATTGCTGGTCAGATCTATCTTCCCCGGCAAGGCGGTGCCAATAACCGCGGTTGCGATATCCTCGGACAACAAAACGGTGCTCACGGGAGACAGCGAGGGAGTCATAAAGGCCTGGGACCCTGCCACCGGCTCCAAGGTAGGCGAAACAAAGGCGCACGAGAAGGAGATCACATCGATCTCTTTCGACAATTCCGGATCAACGCTTGCCACAAGTTCCGCCGATGGCCTACTCAAGATCTGGGCCTACCCGGGGATGCAGCCGATAGCAAAGGCTATGGCATATGAGGACGGCGTCCAGTTCGCCAAGATAAGCCCAGATGGCAAGTACATCGTATCAGCCGGGGGCTTCTGGACCGGGATTTCGGCCGTGAAGCAAAGCGATTATGCGCTGCGCCTCTGGAGGACCAGCGATCTAAAACCGATTCGGAAGCTCATCGGCCATACGGACACGGTCAAAGCCATTTCGATATCCTTCGATTCCAAGACGATCTTGAGTGCCTCCGAGGATCGCCATCTCATTGTATGGGACGCCGCGACTGGATCGATGATCAAGCGGATCGCCGCTCCCGAAAGCATTCTGTGCATCGCCATCCATCCGAATGGGATATACGCCGCGAGCGGTTCGGGAAACAAATTCGACAGGGTCTTCGGGATCGGCAGGAACTCAAAGTCAACAGTCTCGATCTGGAACCTCCAGACCGGTTCACGCATAAGGGATGTCACGATCGAATCGCAGATCGAGACGGTAGCCTTTTCTCCAAGAGGCGACTCCGTGTCGTTCGGAGAGGATTCGGGCATCATCCAGTCGATAAAGCTCGACAGCGGCGCTGTCTCCAGCTTCGGGAACAACCCCGGCAATCCAGAAGGGATATGCTTCGTCTCCAACTCGGGGAAGTTCGCCTATTCGATTGCCGGATGCGTCTATATCAGGTCGATATCCGGCAACCTCATCGCCAGGATGACCGGCGACGCCGAGATACTTTGTTTCCGCCTGGACCCCCAGGGAAAGCGATTGATCGCCGGCCACGAGGACGGCTTTACGATATGGGACCTCAGCGGACAGAAAAAACCGGTGCGGGTAAAGACGAAAGGCTTCTATTGCGCTGACATTGCCATCAGCCCCGATGGCACGAGCTTCGCTACGGGCAGCGGCAAGAAAGTGCGGCTTTGGAGTTTCGACGGTAAGCTTCTAAGGGAGTACTCGGAAAGTAAAGAAGACATCTCGTGCGTCGCCATGAGCCCAGATGGTACAAGGATCGCCGCATCCTCAATGGGGCAGAAGATTCATGGGATCGTGAGCGACGCGAACATCAGAATTTGGGATCTCGGCACTGGTGGACTGCTCTGGGCCTCGTCATACACCGATTCATTCATAACGAGTATCGCGTTCTCACCCAAGGGCGACACCCTCGCGGCGGTGTCCGGATCGGGCAGTCTTGTGATGCTGGCCTTGAAAGACCTTCAGAGGCACAAGGAGGTTGAGTCTTTGAAGGGGAGATTTTATGAAAACGTGTGCTTCAGCCCAGATGGCTCAAGGGTCGCTCTTCCCTGCGCGGAATCCGTTATCGAGCTGAAAGACCAAAGGGATTTTTCCGCCCCTTCGACAGACCTTCTTGGCCACACGGCGAGAGTAGGATATGCGCAGTTCAGCCCGGATGGCAAGTACATATTATCGTTATCCGATGATAGTACGATCAAGCTCTGGGGTGCGAAGGGCACAGAGATACTGACCTTCATCGCGGCCAAGGACCCCAACGACGACTGGATCATCTACTCCCCCGATGGATATTTCGACGGATCGAAGAACGGGGGCAAGCTTCTCGGCCTGGCGACCGGCTTTTCCGTCTACGGGATCGATCAGTACGCATTGATTCATAACCGGCCGGACCGCATCCTCTCCAGCCTGGACAATGGGGATGAGACCGAGTCGCATCTCTACCTCGCCCAATATCAGCGGAGGATGGATCGGATCGGCATGACGGGCGTGAATCCCTCCGCGATGGACGACGTGCCTGTCTCGACGATCAACTCCTTGGAAAAAACGGCCGGTTCTGCCCGGCTCTCCTTTACAATCTCCAGCACGAAATCCCCCCTGCGATCCTACGCTCTCTACGTGAACGACGTCCCGATCTATGAGGGAGTCGGGAAACAGGTCAGCCCACAGAATTCCATGAATCTCGAGGAGACCATCCCGTTGAGCGCGGGATGGAACAAGATCGAGGTGTCATGCGTCAACGCCGCTGGCAACGAATCCCTCCGCGAGCAGGTGAGGGTTGAGTTTCAGTCGAATCCCAGCAGGAGGCTGTTTTTCCTCGGCTTCGGGATCTCGAAATACCAGGGCACGGGGATCGACCTCAAATACGCGGCCAAGGACGCCAGCGATTTGGCAAAAGCCTTCTCCGCAATGAAGGGTAGCTACTACGAGGATGTCCTCTCGAAGGTGCTCCTTGACGAAAGGGTCACAAAGGAGACGGTTTCTGAGCTTAAGTCTTTCTTCAGAGAGGCGAGCGTGGACGACACGGTCGTGCTGTTCGTGGCGGGGCACGGAGCATACGGTGGGACCGACGATCCGCGCTATTACTATCTGGCCTACGACACTGATCTGCGCGACATTGCGTCCCGGTCTATAGACTTCGAGTCCCTCGAGTCCATGCTCTCAGGCATCCGAGCCCGCAATAAGCTCTTCCTCCTCGACACGTGTGCCTCTGGGGAGCTCTATGACGATATGCAAATGGGATCGATCGCCGTCGCCCAGTCGCGGGGGATCATCCCGCGGTACGCGACGCAAGTGAATCGGGGCCTTTCCGTTGTCGCCAGGCCGTCGTCGGGCGACAAGCCAATCATCAACAGGGACCGCTTCGTTTTCAACGACCTGCTCAGACGGACTGGTGCAATCGTCTTCTCGTCCTGCCGTGGCAATGAGTTCTCCTACGAATCGGATGAGATCCGCAATGGCTACTTCACGCACGCGTTGATCCAAGCCTTCACGAAGCCGACAGGCGGCGGCAAGCAGGCGCTTCTCTCTTTCCGTTCGATTCAGGACGACGTGACCCGCACGGTCTCTGCAGCGACGGAGAACCTGCAGAACCCTACTGTGGACAGGGACAACATTTTCCAGACCATTTATTTGCCTTCAATCTCGATGTCGGACCCACAGGAGTAAGGAGGAATCATGCGAAGCTTTACGGTCCTGCGCGGAATATGCGCCGCCCTGGCCATGGCCTTAGTCTCGAGCTGCTCGACCCTGGTGCCCAATCAGACGGTGTCCTACATGCCCCCCGGCGCGGACGAGAAGACGGCGGTGACCATTCAATTTGCCGGAAATATCTCGCTCGCGTCTATTGATGGCAAAGATGCGCACTTGATTACGATCTCTGGCTTGATCCCCTACAGCATCAAGATCCCGGAGGGTGGCCACACTATCAAGATCAAGGACCAGTATGCGATATGCCTCATCGAGCGGCCTTTCTACGCGGAATCATCGCCATACGAGATATGGAGCGAGAGCACGGTCGGCGGATCCGGCGAATTCTACATGACCTACCAGGACCCCCTTCTCCGTGGTTCGAAATACGGAACGCAAAAAGCGCTTCTAAAAAGGTACTACGCTGATGATCCCAACACCCTTTTTCAATGAGATTGGAAGCTCTGGTCATTTCTGGCTCCTTCGAGCTGAAGCATTCAAATAGGAGGAAATCATGACTATTGCGAAAAAGCGTGGAATGGTTTGGATCTTGCTTTCTTTCGCTGCACTGTTCCTTTCTTCGTGCCTGACAACCACGGATCTGCAGCTCGAGAAGCGTCCTCTCGTGAAGAGCAGGACTCTGGAAAAAGATACGGTGAGCTTCCTGCTCATCAACAAGATGTGGGGAGACGCGAGCCTTCATCCGTTGCCCTTAGAAATCCTCGCAAAGACCACTGAGGACATCGCAAATAGTTGCTTGCCAGGCAAAAGCATAAACGTGAAGGCAATCAACATGGACATCATCTGGGAAGCTGAAGCAATAGACAGGAATGATGGGGGGAATGACGGGTTTGTCTTCTACGTCTTTTTTGACACAGAGGATAATGTGAACCGATACAACAATGAGTACAGAATAGTCACCTCTATATACGCAAAGGACGCCAGTGCAAATGAGTTGATTGGATGGGACGGTGACAAGAAAACTCTGGGCAGCTACTCAACAATTGTAGATGGCGAGGTAACAGCAAGCCGAGAAGGCTCGAGCTTCAACCAAGCGATAATGGGCCTGATGGATGAATATCCTCGACTTCTGAAGGCGATACTCCCCGAAACCAATTAATGCGGCTCCATTCCTATCGCACAAGGAGTGGCTATCATCGGCCGCGTGAGGATTCGATTCAATCCTTACGCGGCGCATAGAGACCCTCATCTCGAGGCTGGGGCGCCGACTACTGCCGTTAAGCAACCGAACCTTTGCCGTCCCCGTCATCTTGCCAAGGGCAGGCGCCAAGGTACCAAATATGGAAAGAATACCTGTTGAAATAGCAGGGATGAGAACTGCGTTGTTAGGCTGGAAGCCTGCGTGCGACAGCCATTTATCACGTAAGCGGCAGGAGTCTGAGAAGCGCCGAAAACGCCGGGAGTCCGGTGCGGAGACAGGGAGTCGCTTTCTTTCGTTTGCTGTCTCTCCGCGATCACAAGAGGCAATCCAGCTTCGGGTTTTTGCGCGCGTGTCCATGACCACTCAGCTCATCGGAAATCCAAGATCCGGCAGAGACTCCAGTGACCTTTGTGCCTGCTGTCGAGCGGGGAATGACGAGACAAAACTAACCGGCGGAAATAACGGCGTGGCAAACTCTATCTTTGTGACGCCTGAGCGGGTGCGCCGCGCCGCGCACGTATGATTCCCCAGCAGACGAGCGCCGCAGCCACGACTGTGAGGGCGAGGCCCGCGATCGTGACTGCCTCTCGGAACTCCGCCGTCTGGTGCGCGCTCCACCTCGATGTGGCGATGTCGCCAGTGAACAGCGCCGCGAGGATTGTGCCGGTGACCGCAATGCCGACGCCGGAGGTTACTTCGGTAGCAGTGTCAATGAGCGCCGCGCCGATCGTCGTCCGATTCTTCGGCAAACCACGGAGCACATTCACCCCGGCGACAACGCCGACCACCCGCATCCCCGCTGCCTCGAGCACGAGTGCGATCGCGACCCACGGGTAGCCAAAACTGCTCAGCAGACCGTAGACGGCGAGCCCACCCACGACTGCTGAGGCGCTAAGCCATGCAGCCCGGTCGAAACCAACCCGCTGCACGAACGGATTGATGAACGCACCGCCCGCGACGAGGACGACAACTTGCGGAAGCATCCCGATGGCCGCGAGTGCGGGCGTCCATCCCCAGTCGAGCTGCAGCTGCAGCGTTGCCATGTAACCGAGGCTGGCGGTCGCAAGCCCCGCTGCGGCCTTGTACGCCAGGCCGCTTGAAACGAGAGGGCGCGCAACGAGCTTGAGGTCAAGGAGCGGGTAACGCGCCGACCCTTCGCGGAGAACGAAGAGAATCGCCCCCACGACGGCTGCGGCCGTGGCCGCCCACGGTAGCCACGAACCGGCGCCGTCGTTTACGAAGAGCGTCGGCGTGACGAGCGCGAGCACGATCGTCGCAGTGCTCAGCATGGCACCTGCGCCATCCACCGGATCGCGGTGAAGTTCGGCCGCGACGTCCGCAGCGATGCCGAACCGCACACCGATAATCGCGAGCACGGCGATCGGCACGTTCACCAGGAGCAGGACCTGCCATGGCGCGATCGCGAGCACGAAACCACCCACGGGTGGGCCGATCACCAGCCCGACCAAGCCCACGGTCGATATGAGGGTCGTCGCACGAACGCGAAGCCTGTCCTCCTCAAACAGCCGGAAAGCCAGCGCCATCGACCCTGGGGTAGTCATCGCGGCCGCGACCCCCATCGCCACCCGGACGGCAATGAGTTGCGCAGCAGTGGAGACAAAAGCGGTCGCCAGGCTCGCAACGCCGAGCAGGACCAGCCCAATGAGCATGATCCGTCGCCGACCGAATCGGTCGGCAATCGCGCCAAATGCGAGCATCAACCCGCCGAACACGACCGCGTATGCGCCCGTCACCCACTGCAACGCGGTCGTCGAAGCGTGTAGCTCTCGTCCGATGGTGGGCAACGCGACGTTCAAAAGCGAATTGTCCAGCATTTCGAAAAGAAACACGGCGGAAAGTCCCGCCAGGGCCACCCACGCCTCCCGCATCGATCGTGGGGAGCCCGAATCATGCTTCATGTATATTCTCCTCTGGATATCATATGGTTCGAATTCGAACCATTTGTTCAAATGAATGAATCATTCATAGCTCAGGCTCATTTTTCGCAACAGTTGAACAACGGCAGTCAATTCTTCGTCGGTCAAGGATCTCGTTAACGCACCCTCCCAGTCAGTGACGTGGCGACCCAGCTCTTCGCGCACTTTCCATCCCTTTTTTGTCACATGAATCTCCTTCGCTCGTCCGTCTGTGGGTGAACCGACGCGGGAAATCAGCCCCTTCCGTTCGAGCCCCTGGATCAAATTGGTGATGGACGACTTTACCAGCCGCATGTCTCTCTCGAGATCTTTTTGAAAGGGGGCAATACCCTTCAGAGCCTGATCGGCGATTTGTCCAAACAAGAAACCCTGAGAAAGGGAAAGCCCGAAGGGTTCCAGGTGCTCTTCAATCAACTTCTGAGAGTGATTTTCTACGTTCCGAAGCCAGCGAATGAATTCAGAGCTGTGAGATTCTCTGGATTCTTTTGGCGATTGGTTCGACATCGAACCAAATATATATGTCAGAAAACCCTCTGTCAAGCATGCGGACCTTCACGCGGCGGCTGCAATGGCGTGTAGCGCGCGCTACACGCCGAGGTCCGTGTGTCCGGCCGCGATATGCTGCTTTGTTTCAATGCCCTTCCAGCGTAGCACGAGCTCGAACGGACCGTCCGCATCGATTGCTATGGCCCGCCTTGGACCAACCCCAACCCTCTCGGCGACAAGAGTGATGGCGAGGCCATTGAAGAGGAATTTTCGACATCCACAACGGTCTTCAGAAACGAGATTCCAGGTGAGCAAATTCTCCGGCGCAGAAGGACGTAGCCCGATCGCGTGCTCCAACAGGTACAGAATCGGTCCAATGCCGCTCCAGCCCACAAAATCCTTACGTACCTGCATCCGCCGAAAAATCCGCCCCGGCTTCGCCTTGTCGGGAGCATAGTTCTCCCAGATCGTGCCTGTGTCAGCACAGACGTCGGATACGAGCCCTATGTGCTTCATCGCGATCTCTCGGGCAAGCTCGTGATGACCGTACTTTTCCAGGCCCCGGATCACCATGGTGTTCGTCGGAGCCCACACCGCGCCCTTCCAATAGCCGCCGAAGGTTTTGTACCCGCGTTCGTCCGCGGCGCAGGTCGGCACTGGATTGAGCCGTCCGAATGTCCTCGGATTGCGCAGCTCGGCGACAAGGCACTCCGCCTGCTCCGTAGAGGCGACCCCTGCAAGAAGCGTCCAATAAGCGGCAATCGTCTTGACGGGGGCCTGCACACCGCCGCTGGTGAGGTCGAAGTAAAATCGCCGCTCGGGGCTCCACATCAGTTGGTTTATTCGGGCGGCGAGCTCTCCCGCTTCCCCTTCCAAATCCTTCTGTTCGGTGACTTTGCCCAAAATCGATGCAATCAGGGAAAGCTGTTGCGCAAAGAGAACCATCTCCGCGGAGATGTCCACGCCGGTTCCTCCGCCGCTCAGGAATCTGTTTCGAGGCGAATTGTCCATGCTCGCCCAGTCGGTCATGTACAGGCCATTGCCCTGGCGAAGGTATTTTTGCAGCGCGCGATAAAACCGCAGAAGGGGCTCCCACACGTGCCGAAGGCGATCCGTGTCGCCCGTCCACCGAAAATGCTCGAGCTCCGCCCATGCCATGAGGGGATGATTCAGCCCGTCGAGAGTCATTCGGGGATTCGGTTCGGGTACAGTCCGACCGAGGTATTCGACTTGCGCCGGCGCAATCGATTTGGGGAGGGTGAACCCCCAGCGGCTGAACAGAGGTTTATCTTCTCGATTCTGCCATTGAGCAAAATCGACACCCTTCTCCCGATTTATTTCACGGCAAATCTCACCATCTTCATGTTGCGTGCAATAGAAATTGTCCAAAGTGGAAATGCCCGGCACCAGCGGGGCTGCCACGTCGCAAAACATGGTCATGAAGCAAGAATCCCAGAGAAAAATGTTCTCATTGAACGCCGCGTCGATGAAGGACGATACCAAAGGGCTGCCGGGCGACGGTTCGTTGAAGTTGCGAAAGGCGACTTCCCATGCCTTCCAATAGGTCTCAATCCACCGCGGCTGAGAGTCGAGGACCGGATCAGGAAGCAGACTTCGACAACCTGAAAACGCCGGAATTGGGGTAGAAGCGTAAGCCTTTTTATGAAAATAGACCCCTTTTTCGTCACCGCTCTCCCAGGATGAACCGTCAGCGTCGTTCATTGTGAGGACCTCCTCATGATCAAAGTTGCACGGGGCAAGAAACGAGTCAATCCTGCACGGGCAAATCATTAGAAAGCGAAAAAGCTTGACTTACCCATTTCCTCTGCTAAAATGTCGAATTGCAGCATTGCAATCGTGTGCGAAAAGCAACTTTCAGAAGGAGGTAGAGAATGGTACGTCCTAGGAAGGTCTTGGTGGCACTCGTCGTTCTGATCCTATGTGCGTCCTCAAGCATATGGGCGCAGAACCTTCCGGTGCCTCGAAATCAGGCTGTCGTCGTAGAGACAGATCAGACTTACCAGAACCTGAATGTCGCCAATCCGCTGTGGCCCGCCGGCAACGGCACACAGTGGGGCTCCGGCTGGCATCAAGTGGTGTCCGAGTGGGACTGGTACGTGGACTACGCCACGGGCGAGCGGCGCCTGTGGAGGACCACGGGCTGGGAATACAACAAGGACTTCACCCAGCTCACCTGGCATGTGCGCAAAGGCGTCACCTGGAATGACGGGGTTCCTTACACGGCTCAGGACATCGTCTACACGATGAACCTGTACAAGAACAACCCTGATCTCAGCGGCGCGAGCATGTCGAACAATGTCACCTCCGTCACCGCTCCGGATGACTACACCGTCATCTTCAAGTTCAAGGATCCAGACCCTCGTTGGTACCAGAACATGAGGATGTGGGGTGGCAACTATATCGTCGCGAAGCACATCTACGAGAAGGTGGACGTTCGGACATACAAGAACTGGCCGCCCGTTGAAACGGGACCCTACAAGCTGCTGAACTACTATCCCGATCAGGGCCTGTACATCTGGCAAGCCGATCCGAACTGGTGGGGAACAAAGGTCATGGGCGTAACCATGGGACCGAAGTACATCGTGTTCCGCAAAGCTCCGCCTCCAGACTTGGACCTGCAGGACTTCGTGAAGGGCAACGTTGACGCGCTCCTTCCGCACATTTTCCCCTATAGCCTCGTCCAGGCGTCCATGAAACAGTGGACGCACACGGTCACCGCTCCCTACATGGACGCGGTGAGCCAAGGCATCATGGGGTTCAACTGCGCTCTGACGCCGACGAACGACGTGAAGTTCCGCTGGGCCATCCAGTATCTGTTGGATAGACCGAAGTTCGCCAAAATCTATCCCATGGCCGATTCCACGGCTGTGACCATGTGGCCGTGGCCTGCCTGGCAAAGCGATCTGAAGTGGGAAGTCCCGGCTGTTCAGCAGAAATACGGGCCCATGCTCCGCTATGACCCGGCTGAAGCGGCAAAGGAACTGGACGCCGCCGGTTACAAGAAAGGCTCGGACGGCCTGCGCAAGCTGCCGGACGGCAAGCCGTTCACGCTCATCCTCTGGTGCGGCGCATCACCCGACGTCGGCTTCCAGCACGCCAACGATTTCGCCGACGAATGCCGCAAGATCGGTGTCGATACCGTGGTCAAGGTTTACGGCCAGGGTTGGACCGACCAGCAGGCATACAAGGGCGAGGGCAACGTCGGCTTCGATGTCCTCGACATCTATACCGCGTTCCCCGGCGACCCGTTCCAGTTCATCGATTCCTGGACATCCAAGTTCGCGAAGCCCCTCGGCACGGTCCAGACCTCCGGCGACCGCGGTCGTTCGCGCCTCCAGGATCCGAAGCTCGACGCTCTCGCTGACAAGATGAGGGTCACGAACCCTGACGATCCGTCCTATATCGGACTCGTCGGACAAGCCCTCGATCAGTGGTACGCGGACCTTCCGGGAGTGCCGGCGGTGGAGAAGACCTTCGTACAGACCTTCTCCGACTTGTACTGGACCAACTGGCCGACCATAGGCAACTGGTACGAAGTTCCGTATCAGTGGTGGCCGTCGTCCTTCTTCATGTATGCCAAGATCAAGCCCACGGGCAAGTAACCTCCAGAAAACAAAGTATTGACAACCAGCCACTTGAGGGGCTCACCTCTCAAGTGGCGGTTTTTTGATCCTGCAAGGCGGAGGGCCATGAAAAAGCTGCTCTTGTACATGTTGCGGCGGGTGGTGCTGTATATCGTCATTCTTTTCCTCGCGCTCACCGCTTTCTTCTTCGTTGTGCACATGGGTCCTGGCGACCCGGTGCTGAAATTCCTGAACGACATGCAAAGCAGGTATGGCTACAATACCGGCACGACCGAACAGGGATTGACCGCGTTCAAGGCTAAGTTCGGACTCGATCAACCCGTCGGCATACGCTACCTGAGATTCATGGAGCAGCTCCTTTTGCACGGGAACTTCGGGCCTTCAATGACGCGCTATCCATCCAATGCTCAGGACGTGATCCTGCAGGCCATGCCCTGGACGCTGGGACTCTTGGTGGTCGCCGTCCTCCTTTCGTGGATCCTCGGGATGGCGCTCGGCACGGTGCTGGGGTGGCGACGAGGCTCCAAGTTCGAGTCCGTGGCCACACCGGTTTCCCTCGTTTTTTCACAAATTCCCGTCTACCTCATGGCGATCCTGCTTGCCACCCTGTTCGTCTATGTGATCGCCATCTTTCCCGGCGGCTATGCGTACGAGGCCGGTCTCAAGAAAGGCTTCAACCTGGCGTTCATCGTAAGCGTCCTCTACCACGCCATTCTCCCTTCACTTTCCATGATCTTCGTCTATGTCGCCGGTGGAGCGCTGTCGCAGAGGGCCATGGTGATCAACCTCCTCGGGGAGGACTACATGAAGCTGGCCGAAGCGAAAGGGCTGCCGGGCAGGACGATCATCAACCGATACGTGCTCAGGAACACCCTCCTTCCCCAGTCCACTGCCCTGGCCCTGAGCCTTGGAGGGGTGGTCAACGGGTTCTTCCTGATCGAATGGATATTCCGCTACCCGGGCGTCGGGCAGCTTCTCGTCGGCTCAATTGGCGCTTTCGATTACAACGTCATACTCGGGATCGCGGTGATCTCGATGGTGGTCGTGCTCCTAGCGAACCTCATCATCGAATTCCTCTATCCGCTCATCGATCCCCGGATCAGGCGAGGGTGAAAAGATTATGGCAACCGCCGACATGACAACACCGACAGCAATCGTGCACACGGGGGGTCTTCAAACCTTCGGGCGTCTCCTCCGCGAGTCGCCACGCCTCCTCGTGGGAATCATCATCTTCGCGATTCTTCTCTTGACCGCCGTTTTCGAAACGCCCATCAACAGGGCCCGGATAGGCGATCATCTCTCCACCGAGGTAGGCATATTCGACATGAACATGCCGGCCACGGGGGCTCACCCATTGGGCACGGACTCCAATGCGCGCGACGAGCTCGCCCTGCTCGTGACAGGCCTGAAGAACTCCCTCGTCATCGGCTTCATAGCCGGATGCATCGGCACGGGGCTCGCGCTGCTCCTCGCCACCCTCGCCGGGTACGTCGGGGGCAGGACGGAAGCAACCATCACGGCGGTCACCAACTCCGTGATGATCATTCCTTCCCTCCCCGTCCTTGCGATCATCTCGACGTTCGTGTTCCGGCCGAACATCATATTCCTCGCGATCGCCCTCGCATTCTTCAGCTGGCCCGTCCCGACGCGCGTCATCATGCCGCAGATCCGCAGCCTTCGGGAAAGGCCCTTTGTCGACATGGCGCGCGTGAACGGCTACGGCAGTTGGTCCGTCATGTTCCTGGAGATCGTGCCGAACTTCCTTCCGTTTCTCGTGCTCGGGTTCGTGAGCGCGATATCCAACAGCATCCTCGCCGAGACGGGATTGCGGCTGCTCGGCCTGGGACCCGCCACCGCCGTGTCACTCGGGCAGCTCATCCAGTGGACCCTGTATTCGGGAACGCTGGCGCAGGGATACTATCTCATTGCGCTGAGCCCCATCGTGCTGCTCATCCTGATTTTCGTGTCGCTGAATCTCATCAATTTCGGTCTCGAGGAAGTCTATAACCCCCGGCTGAAGAAGATCACGGGGCTGTAGAGGTCGGAAGGAGCCTATGAACCCACTGCTCGAAGTACAGGACCTCAACGTCTCGGTTCGGACCATTGCCGGAACGAAGAGAATCACTGACAACGTGAACTTTCGTGTTTTCGAGAAGGAGATCTTCGGGATTGCCGGCGAGTCAGGCTGCGGGAAATCAACGGTCGTCGAGTCCGTCCTGCGGCTGATCACGGCGCCTCGATTCATCGAAAGCGGGCACGTATTCCTCAAGGGCCGCGATTTGCTGGCCATGGGCGCGCACGAGCTGCGGGATATCCGCTGGAAAGAGCTCGCTTACGTGCCGCAGGGCTCCATGAACACGCTGAGCCCGGTGCTGAAGATACGCGAGCAGATCACGGACAGCATCATCGCGCACGTCCACGTCTCGAAGGCGGAGGCGCTCGAGATGGCCATCGGGGCTCTCCGGTCGGTCGGCATGTCCCCCGACGTGGCGGAGATGTACCCCCATGAGCTCTCCGGCGGCATGCGCCAGCGGGTCTGCATCGGTTTGAGCACGGCGCTGAAGCCGGCTGTCATCATGGCGGACGAGCCTGTCACGGCGCTGGACGTCGTCATGCAGAGATTGAATCTCGAGACCCTCGCCCAGCTCCGCGACGAGCACGGGATCACCGTGGTCATGGTCACCCATGACATGGCGTGCCACGCCGAGATCTGCGACCGCGTCTGCGTCATGTACGCGGGTCGGGTGGCTGAGGTCGGGGAGACACGGCCGCTCTTTGCCGATCCGCTGCATCCCTACACGAAAGGGCTCCTCAACGCGGTGCCTTCCATCGCGAACAAGCATTCGGTGAGCATTCCGGGGATCGCGCCGAGCCCAACCAACTGGCCCACGGGATGCCGATTCCATCCGCGCTGTCCCCGAAAAATGGATATCTGCAGCCGAGAAGTTCCCGCGCTCCGTGAGGTGCGCCCGGACCGTTTCGTCGCCTGTCACCTGTACGACGGCGAAGGGGGAGCAGCAAATGGATAACCAGCTTCTCGAGCTGAAAAACATCACCAAGACCTTCACCCGATCCGGTCTCGGCATGGGGGGAAGAAAGACCGTCCAGGCCCTGGACAATGTCACCCTGACACTTCCGGACAAACCGCAGGTATTCGCCCTCGTCGGTGAGAGCGGCAGCGGCAAGACGACACTGTGCCGAATCGTGATCGGGCTGGAACAGGCCACCGCGGGATCCGTTCTCTACAAGGGGAAGGAGGTGCGGGAATGGATTCGCAAGGACGTGCATGAATACCGGAAAGAGGTCCAGGTCATCTTCCAGGATCCCTATGCCACCTATAACCCCTTTTACCGTGTGGATCGGGTCCTCTGGTCGGTGGTGCGCAATTTCCATCTTGCCAAAACACGGGCGGAGGGAGAAGAAAAGATCGTGGCCGCCCTCGAGGCCATGGGGCTCCGCCCCGCTGAAATCCTTGGTCGCTATCCCCATCAATTGAGCGGCGGAGAACGGCAGCGAATAATGCTGGCACGAGTCTACCTGTTGCGGCCCAAGCTGCTTGTCGCCGATGAGCCGGTTTCCATGCTGGATGCATCGCTGCGCGCGATGTTCCTGGAACAATTGAGGTCCTTCCGGGACCTCGGCGTGAGCTGCCTCTACATCACCCACGACCTGAACGTGGGATACTTCATTGCCGATCAGATCCTCATCCTGTGCTTGGGGAGAATGGTCGAATGGGGCGAGTCGGAGCACATCGTCAAGGACCCCCTGCATCCTTATACGCAGGAGCTCATCTCTTCCATCCCGAACCCCGACCCCGAAAAGCGCTGGACGGAGAGACTGGAAGCCGAAAAAATCGGCCTGAACGAGCTACGCCAGGCAAAGACCGAAGCGGGATGCATCTATGCCCAGCGGTGTCGGCACGTCATGGAGAAGTGCCGCCACAACAATCCCCCCCTGCACCGCGTGAAAGGCCGGGAAGGCGACGCTCGGGAAGTGGCGTGCTTCCTGTACGAGTGATGCAGCCGGCGCCGATACCGACACTTCGTTGCTCTCGGCCTGGTCCCGACCACGTGCCGACCTGCCTCAGCAACGGTGTGGTGGGCGTGACCCCGGGGCTCAATCCGCTCCTGCTAGCACGCACGCTTGTGGGAGGATTCGTCTCCTCACACCCCAGCTACGGCATTGAAACACTCGCCCTGTCGCCGTACCCGCTGGGGCTCGATATTGCCGCCGGCGGCAGGCACATGAGGGCAAATGCCGGAGCCGTTGCGTTCCTGGACCAGACCCTTTCCATGGAAAACGGCGAGCTTGTCACGCGTCTCGCTTTCCTGCCCGAATCCGCAGAGCGCCTCAGCATCGCGATTCTCCAGTTCGCGAGCCGATCGGTGCCCTGCCTTCTCTGCCAGGAGGTACGCATTTCCTGCCAACGCGAACAAGAAATCCAGATCGTCACCTCCATCGATACGGATGGCACGCGCGGATCCGTGTTCACCGACGATACGGACGCCTTCACGCGGGGCTGGTATGCCGAGGACCTCGTTGATCGCTGCATGGGGTTTGCGACGGATCGCAGCAGACTGGGTCTTGCCACGGTCGTGGTGCGGGATCCGGCTCTTCGCAAAACGGGACGCGGAACCTATTCCGTGCACGTACGCGCCGGAGAAACGGTGGCGGTGAAAACAATCGCCGCCCTCGTGTCGGACGCTTACAGCCCCGACCCTCATCTCGAGGCGATCCGGATGGCTCGTTGGGGCGAAATGCTCGGGTTCGAGACCCTCCGACATGACAATCGTGATGCCTGGAGCGAGCTGTGGAAATCCAGGATCGTGATCATCGGCGCCTCCGATGACCAGAAGGGTCTGGATGCCGCCTTCTATTATTACCACGCCAGCATCCACCCCTCCTCAATCGGCGGCATCCCTCCCTTCGGGCTCGCTCAGGACGACAAGTACTTCGGGCACAATTTCTGGGACACCGACATCTGGATGTTCATCCCAGCGCTTCTGACCGCGCCACGTTCGGCCCGCGCCATCGCTTCGTATCGTGTGCGCGGATTGCACGCAGCCAGGCGCAAGGCGCAGCTGTACGGATTCCGTGGCGCCCAGTTCCCCTGGGAAGCGTCCCTCGACGGATGGGAAGCCACGCCTTCCTGCTGTCCCACCGGCTGGGCCGAGCAACACGTCACCCCCGGTGTTGCACTGGGCATCTGGGAATACCAGCGCGCATGCGGCGATTCAGAGACGCTCCGCGATATCGCCTGGCCGGTGCTCAAAGACGTCGCCAACTGGATCGAAAGCCGCGGCCGCATGACGACACGAGGATTCGAGGTCGCCCACATGATGGGTCCCGACGAGGGGATCACCAATCTTTCCAACCAGACCTATTTCAATCTCCTGTCAAAACTGGCCATGGAAGCGGCCATCGAGTGCGCCCGACTCATGAGGTTGACTCCCCCGTCATCCTGGGATCGGATCCGCTCATCCATCGTTATCCCGACTGATGAGGCAACGGGTGCCGTGCTGCCGTTCGATAGAGAATCCACCGCGCGCATATTCAATCCCGCTCTACAAGTCTTCGAGGAAGGTCCGGCCCCGCTCACCGGCGAGGGTTATTCGCTGGGCAATCTCCAGTTCCTCTTTCTCCACGGAGCGCCGGTCGACGAGAAAGTGTTTCGGGCGACGTGGCTCCAGGAGGAAAAGCTCCGTCTCGCACGATTTCCGACAGGCGGCGTTCCCTCCGCGGCGAATATTCCCGGGTTCACGACCGGCCCCTTCGCAGTCTGCGCAGCCCATTTTGGCGAGCGCGAGAAGGCGGCCGAGCTTTTCACCGCCGCATGGAAACCATTCTGGATCGAGCCCTTCGGGATGACGCGTGAATCACAATCTCACACGTGGGGCGGGTTCGTCACCAATAATGGCTCGCTCCTGCAGAGCGTGCTGCTCGGATTCACGGGTCTGCGCATCGGTGACGGCGTGCGGCCGGCTTATCCGGCTGCCCTGCCGAAGGGTTGGGAGGGAATCACGATCCAACGCATATGGAGCAGGGGCCGCCCAATGCGCCTGACCGCGACCCACGGCAAGAAAGCGGTCCTTTCCCTGCAGCCCGAGGGCTGATCTATGCGCGGCACGCCTCTTCCTTCAAGGATCATCGAGCTTGACGGCGTGTGGGACTTCTCCCTGGGAAACGACGGTCCGGTTTCAAGCATTTCGGTGCCCGGGTGCTGGGAAGCTCAAGGTTTCTCGAAACATGTGGATGGTCCGGCGGTCTATCGCAAGGTGCTTCCGACCATGCAAGATCGCGGCGATGCGCGTGTCATTCTCGAGCTCGATGCGGTGAGCTACGCCTGTGCGGTTTCCGTCAATGGCCGGGTCATGGGAAGCCACGAAGGCATGTGGACGCCATTTTTCGTGGACATCACGGAAGCCCTAGCGGCGAACACCGCCTCAACGCTTCAGATCGAAGTCTGGAAGCCGGGGAGTCGTTATCCCGTGCGTGAGTCCCTTGCCGGATTTCTCCCTGACGTCGCTACGACGTTCGGCGGGCTCTGGCAATCCTGTCGGCTGCGCATCGGGCGACAATTTCTGCGCGGCGTCGACCTGTCGGCGGATATGTCCCGTTCGGAGATCAGCTTCCGTGCCACGGCAGAAGACTTCGGCGGCACAAGCACCGGTCGGATCGAGATTCTCGTGCGTGACGGGGGAGCGGTCGTTGCGCGTTCCGAGGGTGTGCGGGACGAAGATGGCACGGTGCTCGCGGTGGCGACCGTGCCTGAGGCGCAAGAATGGTCGCCGTCGTCGCCGCACTTGTACGAGGTGAGCGCGACATGGATCGACGGAAAGGACATCCTCGCGGCATGGTCAGGCAAAACCGGTTTTCGCCAGCTTCTTGCCCTCGGTGACCGACTGCTCCTCAACGGACGTCCCGCTTTCCTCCGCGGTGTCCTTTCCTGGGGATGGGACCCGATGCTCTTGGCACCTCGCTTCGATCGGCAGAGCATCCGTCGAGAATTTGCGCTTCTCAAGAGCCTCGGCTTCAACATGGTGAAGTTGTGCCTCTTCATCCCCAGCCAGGAGCTATTCGAGGTGGCGGACGAAGAAGGCATGCTGCTCTGGGAAGAGCTCCCGCTCTGGCTTCCCGAGGTCACACCAGCCCTTGCCGAGCGTGCACCGGAGGAGTATCGCCAGTACGCGCGTCGTGTCGCATCCCATCCTTCGGTGGCGCTCTATACACTGGGGTGCGAAATGGGCGCCAGCGTCACGCCGGCTCTCCTCTCGGCGCTGGACGGCGCGGTCCGCCCCTACGCGCGTGGAGCGCTGGTATGCGACAATTCCGGGTCCGGTGAATCCTATGGTGGCAGGGATGCCGATGTCGCGGATTTCACCGACTATCATCCCTACTACGATATGCATTGGTTCGAGCCGCTCATGGACAACTGGAGACGCGACTGGAAGCCGCCGCGGCCCTGGATTTTCGGTGAGTTTTGCGACCAGGATGCGTTCCGCGACCGCGAGGCAATGAAGGTTCGTAACGGTGGCGTCCTGCCATGGTGGATGACGCCGGATCTCCCCGTTGCCGCGTGGCGCGGGGAGGCACAGGCGCTCCTTGAAGCTGACGAGCGTCTCGCGCGCGCCGCGCTACCCGTCCCCGCATCGCTCGTTGCGGCGGCGTCCGACGCGCACGCTCTGGTGACGCGCAAGTACACCCTCGAGTCGTTGCGCAAGAAGGCCGGCATGGGGGGGTACGTGGTCACTGGGCTCCGCGACACTCCGATCTCGACTTCCGGAATACTCGACGACGAAGGCCGGGCCCGCTGGTCTGCCGAGCAGCTACGAGCGTGCAACGATGAGGTCATCCTCTGTCTCGACGTGCCGCGCCGCCGCGCGTGGACCCACGGGGGAGACCGGCCGAGCAGGATCGACATGCACTGCTGGTGGGCGGGAGAAAAGGCGTCATGGACGGTGATCGTGAGCACGTACGCCCCGGTGATTCCCGCGGGTGCCGCCGTTACGTGGCATCTTGAACGGGCCGACGGGATCTCGCTTGCTCACGGCCAGACGCGCACCGACAGAGAGCTTTACGCAGGTACGACGAGCGCGCTCGCCGCTGTCGAGGTATCTCTTCCCGAAGTCGTGAGGGCGGAGAAAGCGGTGCTCAGCGTGAGGATGACAGGCGGGAGTCTTCGGGTTGACAATGCATGGCCGATCTGGATCTTTCCGAGGCCCGCGAGCATGGAGGCGACGACGGCGCTCTACGATCCCTCATTCCAGCTCGAAGGCGTGACGGAAGGGATCTCACTCGGCGCGCGCATCACGGACCCGGCCCTCACCCCGACGGACGGCGTCCTCATCGCCGCCTCGTGGGATGAGAAGGTCGCCGCCCATTTCGTGAACGGGGGTAGGATTCTGTTCTGGCAGTTGAATGCCGGCCCCTTCCCTTCGGCGCGCGGGCCCTTCTGGAGGGAGGCGGTTCCTCTGTTCATGCCTCACCGCCTCTGGGAAGGCTTCCCCCACGGGGATTCCACCGACATGCAGTTCTTCGGCATGGCAACGGATGTCATGCTCGACGCAGGCGCAACGGGCACCACGCTGGGCCCGGAGGCGCGAATTCATCCCCTCCTGCGACGGCTCGATGCCCGCACCTTTCTGATGCACGAATACCTCATGGAAGCGCACAGCGGCTCCGGCAGAATGATTCTCAGCACGCTGCGATTCCACGGCGGCGCCGGCGCCCAGCCGTCGGGCTTTCTTCGCAATGTCGCCGGGCACGCGCTTTTCGCGCAGCTCGTGGCGGACCTTCGGCTTCCCTGACGCACCGCTCAGGGTGAAATGCTCATCAGCGCGCCAAGCCGGAATACCAGATCGGCCGGCTCCTCGGGCCCGAACAGGATTTCCAGATCGGTGATGCGCGAGAGCTCGGGTGAGCCTTCCCTTTCCATCTCCGTCCACGCCGCGGTGAAGAAAGCCCAATCATAACGCTCCTCGCTTGGAGCCCGTTCCGCGCTCCAGCGTCGCCGCACATGGAATGCCCCCGCGGATCCGGAATGAAGACGCAGACCGATTATCCTGTTGCATTTCCCGGTATGAACGAAGAGCTCGCAGGCATAACGATAGAAGAAACACACACCCGTGCTGGAAGAGAGGTCCGCGGGCGCGGCCAGATGGCGCACGAGGGACAGCCCCATTGCTGCGCGGGCGCTGATGACGAGCGCCCCCTCTCCCTCTGCAAAGGATCTTCGGTCACAGCCGAGACTCCCCCGATCCGCGGGAAGGAGCCCCCATCCTTCGGCGGTGTCGCACGGTGCGATCGTGGTGCCGCGGGGGATGACCGGGATGACGCGGGTGGCGAGCCAGGCCTTGCCGCTTCCCAAAACGGTGGCAACCGCGCGCAGGGCGCCCGGCGCGGCGAATGTATGCGCGATTGACGGTTGATTGCTCACCGCGTTGGTGCCGTCGCCGAAGTCCCATCGATACAGCGCCGCCCCCGACCCATGCCCTTCGACACGTAACGTCGTCTGGCAACCTGCCACGACGGGCGATGGAGTCATGATTCGAAGCCCGTCTCGGTAGCGGGCGGATGACCCGTCACATGCGACCCGCGCGCTCGCCTCCCCGATCGCGAGAGGAGATCCCTCGTTGCCGTGCAGGTCATTGCCCTGAATGATCACCCCGTCGCAATGCTCCAGGAACAGGCCATGCCCGGCGTACCCGCGCTCGTCGTTGCTGTTCCGATTGATCCGATTGTCAACGATCAGCCACCCGCGGGCCGGCACCGCGGGTTTGTAGGCGAGGGCAACCCCCGGTCCCGCGTTGCTCTCTATGCGGTTGTCGGCGAGCACGAATCCGGTGGAAGGGCCGTGAACGACGGAGATGCCTGCGTTGCCGAAATGCATCGGTGCGTTGCGGAAATGCAGGCCGTTATGACATACCTCGTTGCCCACGAGCACGGTGTCGTCCGAGCCGCCGAGCCAAAAGCCGTAGCTCGACCAATTGGCCTTGTTGCGCACGTAGCGGTTCCCGGGCGACCACGATTCCACGGCATTGTTGTTCGCGTACGAGCAGTCGTTTCCATAGAATAGGTTGCCCGTGCTGCACCAGTGGTTGAGGACCCTGATGAAAATGCCGTCCCCGCCGTGGCTGAAATCGTTGCGAATGAACACGTTATTGTCTGATCCGGATTCCACGAGAAGGCTGACTGAATCTCGGGCGTGCACTTCACCCGGCGAAATTCGAATGCCCCAGGAAAAGATGTTGCGGATGACACGATTGTCGCTGCTTTGTGCCATTTTCAAACACGTGTTGGAACAATGGGAGATGTCGTTTCTTTCGATCAGAAGCCGGGCGCAACGGCGAAGAGAGAGCCCGTTCCACACGCGGTGGGCGCGATTACCCCGGATGACGCTGTCGGTCACCCCTTCCAGAAACATTGCCCCGTTGCGCTCGTCTCCTTCGCCCCAGCCGTATTCCGGGTCGTGATAGTTGTCCGAAAAGTCGTTTCCTTCGACGGTCCAACGCGTGCAGTCCCGCAGAGAGAGGGCTGTCAGGAATCCGGTGGCTCTGACGGCGCGGAGATGCACTCCGCGCCGCCCCTCCGCATGAAGCGCCACCCCGGCGTACGCGGCATGCTCGGCCCGTTTGAAAATCGAAAAACCGGTGGTATACCATCGCTGCCAATTCTCTCCTGCATCGCCGCGCCAGATCTCCTTCCCGTCGCAGAGCAGTTGAAACGCATCATAAAAGCACGGGGTGCTCCGGGAGATCGACGTTGGCGGAAAGACGAGGCGCAATCGAAACGAGCCGCTGCCCCATACGCCGAGGTCCCAAACGTGGGAGCTCCACTGATCGGAAAGCTGTTGCGTAACGGAAGAAGCCGCCGGCTTCCACGCGCCCCCAGCGAGGCAACAGGACACGGCCGACGGATCGGATAACGCTCCCCAGTATGCGTAGCAAAAGGACAGCCTTCCACCGGGCATGTCTATCGGCCTCATCAGAATCTCGTGCTCTTCGCGGGCAATTCCCATGTCCCCGGGCGTATACAGATGATCGTGCGTTTCCGGGACGGCGGGCGGGCGCTCCCCGGAGCGCAGGAGGGCACCATTGCCATGTATGACGATGTCGTCCGCTTCGATGCGGATGCCGTCGGGGCCAATATCGTACTGGCCCGGCTCGAAGGAGGTGTCTTCGAGAATCACAAGACCCGAGTGCGGCCGAATCGTCCTCATGCGCCCTCCAATGGTAGTTTTTGTCGATTGCAATCGTAGAGCATTTTCTTGTTATTCTTCAAGAGTTTCGGTATCCTATGCGCATGAAAAAAGCCGTGACGCTTGAAGACATCGGGCGAGCGTTGCATCTTTCCCGGAGCACCATCAGCAGGGCCATGAACATGAGCCCTGTCGTGAATGAGGCAACGAGGACACTCATTCTCGAAACGGCGAAAGAGCTCGGATTCATTCCCAATCGAGCGGCGCGTAGCCTCGTTCTCAACCGACAAACAAACATCGCTGTCGTGGTCTTCTCGGAGCCGGCCTTTTTCTGGCGCGACGTCAAATTCGGGGTCCAAAGGGCGGCAAAGGAGCTTCGGGACTTTCGCGTCAATGTCGAGTATTTCTCACCCGACATAAGCGACCCGGGAGCGCAAAATCGCATCATGCGCGAGCTTGCCGCCCAGGGCGTGGACGCCGTCGCCATATCCCCCACCGACCCCCTCGTGGCGGCGGAAGGGATAGAGGAGCTCTCGGCGAGCGGGATCCCCGTTCTCACGATGAGCGCGGATGTGCCGGGCAGCCGGCGCATCGGATACGTCGGTTGCGACTATTATAGAGCGGGACGTATTGCCGGAGATATCATGGCCCGGCTCCTCGCGGGAAGGGGTACGGTTGCGTGCCTCACCTTCTCCGGCACGATTCAAGCCATTACGCAGCGAATTGCCGGATATCGAGAGGTGATGAGCGCGTATCCCGGCATCTCCCTTGATTCCCCTTGCATCCTGTCGCGTACGGGCGAGGGAACCCAGGAATTCGTTGAGACGCTGCTTTCCAAGCGACCGGATATCGACGGCATCTTCGTCAGCTTCGGCGTGCTGGAGCAGGCGGGTCGAGCGGTACGCGAATTCGGAGGTGCAGGCAAGATCGTGCTTGTCGGATACGATATGTCGGAAGGTATCGCCTCGCTCATGCGCGAGCAGGCCATCGATGCCACAATCTGCCAGGAACCATTCAATCAGGGCTATTATTCGGTGAAAATTCTGGCTGATCGACTCCTGGAAGGGCGATTCCCGGCACGCGACATCATCAACACGAAGCTCGAAATCGTCACGCGGGAGAATCTTCCGTATTACGAACATTCCTCGGACGATTACGCCATGCTGTTCGACATTTAACGCACGTCGGCACAGGGAAACCAAAAAAGCTACACGATTGCATTGCATTCTGCCTACTCTATGCTAAAATACGCAACAATCGAGAAACGGAGATGGCAGTGCCCCCAATCATGCATGCGACTGTAGTTTCACATACGCACTGGGACCGAGCCTGGTACTGTACGTTCCAGGAATTTCGCGTCAGATTGGTGAGACTCATCGATCGTCTCATTGAGCTTTTGGAAAAAGATCGCACCTTTCCCGTCTTCATGCTCGACGGCCAGCTCGCGGTCCTCGAGGACTATCTCGAGGTCCGTCCCGACCAGAAGGGCCGCCTTATGAGCCTCATACGAGACGGCCGCCTCACCATCGGACCCTGGTTCGTCCTTCCGGACGAGTTTCTGGTAAGCCCCGAAGCCCTGATTCGCAATCTCCTCCTCGGTAAGCGTATGACCGAGGATTTGGGAGGAAGCGCGCGCATCGGCTACGTCCCGGACGGTTTTGGCCACATCGCGCAGCTGCCCCAAATCCTGCGAGGTTTCGGAATCGACAACGCCTTTTTCTGGCGTGGAGTCGGCCAGGAGGCGGACCGTCTTGGCACCGAGTTCAACTGGAAAGCACTGAACGGCTCCACGGTGCTGGCCACATTCATGCCGTGGGGATATCACAATCTCTCCAATCTGGGCTTCGTTCTGCGGTGGGGCGACACGTCTCAAATGCAGTTCGACCAGGAGTTGGGCCTTTCCCATATGCGAAAGGCACTCGACGCGCTTCAACCGTTCAGCCGCGCCGGATGCGCGCTCCTGATGAACGGGATAGACCACGAGGAAGCCGAGCCGCACATGCCCGCATTCCTCGAAGCGGCACGCGCTGCGTTCCCCGGCGTGACGATCAAGCACGGCTCCCTGTCCGATCATGTGCGGGCCGTCAAGGAGTCCGGCATCGCCCTCACCGACTATTGCGGCGAGTTCCGCTGGGGCCGTTATTCCGAAGTGCTCCAGGGCGTTTATTCCACGCGGATCACCCTGAAGCAGCTGAATCACGCCTGCGAGAATCTCTTGGAGAAGTACGCGGAGCCTCTCGATGCAATAGCCGGGATGATCGGGGCGCACCCAATGGACGGCTCCCGGCATCTTCTTGCCACCGCGTGGCATTGGCTCCTGCTGAACCATCCCCATGACGACATCTACGGAAGCGGGGTCGATGCGGTGCACGAGGAGATGCTTTACCGCTTTTCCCAATGCCGACAGATCGCCGAAGCTCTCCTGCGCGACAACCTTCGTCTCCTTGCCCGTGCAGCGGATTGCACGGGGTCGACGGGGTTGCCCATCATCGTATTCAATCCCCTCCCGCACGACCGGGAGGAAATGGCGATCGGAACGATCGATTTCGATTTCGCCGACCCTGTGGCGGAGAATTTCATCATCACCGATGAGCGCGGGACCGTGTTGCCTCTCCAGGTCATCTCCTCTCGAGAGGATGTCTGGATGGAGACCTTGAAGCCGAATCGCAAACGGCGCGTGACGGTCGTGTTCACCGCGAAGGTGCCTGCCTGCGGGTATTCCATCTTCTTTGCTCGATCTCCATCAGGACCCCACCAGGCCGCCGGAGCGGACGAGTTGGTGGTTTCGGCCCGCGGCATGGAAAACCGATTCGTGGCGCTCATAATAGAAAGGAATGGCAGCCTTACCGTGCACGACAAGACTACAGGCGCGGAATATCGAGGCCTTCACGTCTTTTCCGACGTGGAAGATGCCGGAGATGAGTACAGCTCGTCACCCTGCGCGGCATCATCGACGATAACAACGGAAAAACACCGGGCCCGGGTGCGCCTGCAGGAGTCGGGCTGCTGTCGCGCGACCATTCAGGTGCACACGGACTTCGCCATTCCCCGCGGGCTGTCATCGAAGGACAGGCGTCGGCGAAGCAGCGAGCTGGTCACGGTTCCCATCGACTCGGAGATCACCCTCTACGCGGACTCGCCGATAATTCACTTCCGAACAACGATTGAAAACACGGCCGAGGATCACAAGCTTTCCATTCTCTTCCCCACGGACCTCACGCCGCGCGAGGCCCATGTCGATGCGGCGTTCGCAGTGGTCGCTCGGGATGTCGAGTTGCCGGAATCCAAAGGCTGGGTGGAGGACCCGACACCCCTCATGCACCAGCGCCGCTTCACGGATCTCTCCGATCAGAGACGGGGCTTCGCGGTCCTGAATCGAGGGCTTCCTTCCGTGGAAGTGACGCGGCACGCGGGAGGAACCCGCCTCGCCGTGACCCTGCTGCGCTGCGTGGGGTGGCTCTCGCGGGACGACCTTGCCACACGACGCGTAGCGGCGGGACCGCTCGTTGCCACGCCGGGCGCCCAGATGAAAGGAATGCACGTCTTCGAGTACGCGATCCTGTCCCATGCCGGGGACTGGCAGACGGTCGCTCCGCTGGCCGCGCACTACGATGCGCCGCTGCTCATTGCACGCGCCGACACGCACGAGGGTATGGAGCTTCGCGAGATGCCGTTCATCGGAGTTGACCCCGCATACGCCAGCGCCACCATCAAACCTATCCCATGGCCGCGTTCTGGGCGAAACCCTTCTTCCCTGGCTTTCTTGCGCCTCGGCAGCGATCTCCTTACCTTGAGTGCTTTGAAACGCAACGAAGCTGCTGACGGTATCGTGGCGCGCTTTTACAATCCGGGCCCCACGCCCATTTCGACCACCGTGACGTGGGGGGTGAGACTGCGCGCCGCGTGGCGCCTGTCGCTCAGCGAAGATAGGATCGACCCATTGGCCCTGGTGGAGGCCCAGTCATTTGAAGCGACGATCGCCCCTTACGAGATCTATACCTGTGAGTTGATCCCGGAAAGGAGAACCGACGAATGAGCTCCACGCAGCTGTCCGATCCCGTCTTTCGACCGCTGCCCCTTGGTGTGATACGGCCACGCGGGTGGCTGGAACGCCAGTTGCGCATTCAGGCGGACGGGCTTTCGGGTCATCTGGACGAGTTCTGGCCGGACGTGCAAGGCAGCCAATGGTTCGGCGGCGCCATGGAAGCGTGGGAACGTGCGCCGTATTGGCTGGACGGCATCGTCCCACTCGCCTTCGCCCTTCATGACGATAGGCTGATCGCCAAGGTCACCCGTCACGTAGGCATCATCATCGACCATCGCCAGGAAGACGGGTGGCTCGGTCCTCGCGTGATGGTGGCCGAGGCGGGCGGCAAGGAGCATCCCCGTTACGATGTGTGGGCGCAGTTTCTCGCGTTGAAGGTCCTCGTGCAGTTCCATGACGCCACGGGCGATGTGCGCGTTCCCGAGGTGGTTCGTGCCTGCCTGAAGCGCATCGACGCCCACATCGACAAGGAACCGCTTTTCAATTGGGGCCAGTTCCGTTGGTTCGAAGCGCTCGTGGCTATCCAGTGGTTGTATGAGCGCAGCCCCGAGCCGTGGCTCGGTGACCTCGCCGTGAAGCTGCACGCGCAAGGATTTCATTGGGCAGACTTCTTCGCCCGTTGGCCCGAAAGCGCGGCCACCCTCCCGGGGAGATGGAACTTCATGGGGCATGTGGTCAATAACGCCATGGCGATAAAGGCGCATGGTTTGTGGTGGCGCCATTCCGGGGAAGAACGGGATCGGGCGGCCGTGTATGACATGATCGAAAAGCTCGATCGCTTCCACGGGCAAGCAACCGGGGTATTTACCGGTGACGAAGTGCTCGCCGGACGCAGCCCGATCCAGGGCACCGAGCTTTGCGCCGTGGTCGAATACGCCTATTCACTCGAGCTCCTCGCGGCCACGCTGGGAGATCCCGCACTCGCTGATCGCTTGGAGCGCATCGTCTATAACGCTCTTCCGGCGACATTCTCGACCGACATGTGGTCGCATCAGTACCATCAGCAGGCCAATCAGGTGGAGTGCAGCGTGCGCGAGGGTCGGCCGTGGCGCGCAGCAGGCCCCGAAAGCAACATTTTCGGCTTGGAGCCCAATTACGGCTGTTGCACGGCAAATCTCTCCCAAGGATGGCCCAAGCTCGCCGCGCATCTCTGGATGCACGCCGATCAGGGCGCCGGGCTCGCCGCCGTGGCGTACGCCCCGTGCGCTTTCACGACGGATGTGAACGGCTCGCCCGTGACGGTGGAAACCGTCACCGAATATCCCTTCCGCGAAACGGTGCGCATTCTTGTTACCGCATCGAAGCCCGTCAAGGCGCCTTTCCTGCTGCGCATCCCCGGCTGGGCGCATGAGCCCACGGTGCAGGTCGGCACCGAGAGCGCGCGGCGGGCCGCGGCCGGCACATTCTACCGCGTCGAAAGGGAATGGAACGGACGGACGGAGATGACCTTGCGATTCCCCGCACGGGCATCCCTGTGGCGCGGCATGAACGGCTCGGCGACCATCGTTCGGGGCCCGCTTGTTTATGCGCTTCGCCTGGGCGAGGATTGGCGGAGGATAAACACGGACAAAAAAGGAAGGGAGCTTCCCCACGGAGATTGGGAAGTTCATCCGACCACACCGTGGAATTATGCCCTTGCAACGAGCGAGGAGACCGCTTCCGGGGACGTTCACTTTAAAGACATTCCCCTGGGAGATTTTCCCTTCTCGCCGGACGGCGCGCCGGTGATCGCAACCTTGCGCGCGCGCCGTCTGTCCGGCTGGCAGGCGACGAACGGCACCGCCGAGGCGGTCCCGATACCCGTGACGCGGGGTGAAAACCCGGACGAGACGATCACCCTCATACCCTACGGTTGCACGCACCTGAGGATTACGGAGTTTCCTCTCCTGCCGGAATGAGCCCCCATGGTCCCCGAGGGGTGAAATTGCGGCACCCTGGCTTCTCCCTCCCGAACCCGCATGCTATAGTGGCCCGCGGAGACAGCACGTGAAGAACACCCCACCACCGACGGCGCTCCGCGCATGAGTCGACATCGCTATCCCGCCATGGAGCTGCTGACGCCGAGCACGCACACCGGTGTCGTGCGGGACATTTTTTCGACCGTCTACGGGCGATACGATTTTCTGAACCATCTCCTCAGCTTCCGCAGGGATATCGGCTGGCGGCGTATGACGGTGGGCTGCATGCGATTTCCGCGCGCCGGACGCTTTCTCGATGTCGCCACGGGCACGGCGGACCTTGCCATGGACGCGGCGCGGCGGTATACCGACATTCGCGTCACCGGAGTAGATTTCGCCGCACCGATGCTCGCGGTGGGCGTTGAGAAAGTTCACAAAGCGGGCCTCGCGGATCGCATCGAGCTGCGCGAGGCCGACGCCATGGCCCTTCCGTTTCCCGATGCTGTATTCGATGTCTCCGCCGTCGCCTTCGGTATGCGTAATATTCCGAACAAGCCGCAAGCGCTGAGGGAGATGGCCCGCGTTACCGTCCCGGGTGGTCGCGTGATGATCCTCGAAATGACCTTCATGCCTGCCCGCCTCTTTCGACCCTTATACGGGGTGTACCTGAAATACTTCCTGCCCCGCCTCGCGCGGCTTTTCCTGCCCGACGTGGCGACGTATTATTATCTGGGCGATTCCATACGGCATTTCCCCCCACCAGCGGCATTCGCGGATCTCATGCGCGCAGCGGGTCTCCAGGCGGTGCACTACCACCGCCTCACGTTCGGCACGGCGTATCTGCACATCGGGCGTACGCCAGGAGGCGCATGAGGATGGACTTGGCTCGCATTTTCGCTCCTATTGCGGAAGAGTTGAAGGAAGTGGATCGGGAGCTGCAGACGGTCATGCGGCGGGTAGGGGCGGAATCGGGAGCGGCGCGGGGCAAGGCCGGGATCCTCGACAGGATCGTCCAGCACCCGTTCGCCGTACCGGGGAAGCGAATTCGGCCCGCCCTCGTTCTCCTCACTGCGCGCGCACTCCAGGATGGGGGATCCGCGGCCCCCGACCACCCCTCCCTCGTGGCGCTCGCGGGAGCGGTGGAGGTATTGCACGCGGCCTCTTTGGTGCATGACGATATCATCGACAATGCCGATTTGCGCCGACATCAAGTGAGCCTCAACAAGAAGTTCGGCAACCGTGTCGCCGTGCTCGCCGGAGACATCCTCTATACTCATTTCTTTTCCCTGATCACCGGCCTTTCGGGAGTGCCGCCAATCACCCGATTCGCGCTTTTGGACATATTTCTCGATACGACAAAGTCGATGTGCATGGGCGAGATTATCGCTCAGGAAACCGCCGCCACCGGCTGTCCTCACCCCATGGCGGAATACATTGAAATCGCCAGCGACAAAACTGCCGTCCTCTTCGCCGCCTGCTGCAAAACGGCGGCCATACTCTGCGGCGCCTCTGACGCGCAAGTGTCTTCTCTGGGCGATTTCGGGCTCGATTTCGGCCTGACTTTTCAAATGGCCGACGACACGGTGGACAAGGACGACGGCCTGGAGCCGGGGGCGGACCTCCCGGCCATGGCGAAAACCTATGCCGCGCGTGCTCATGAGGGTGTTCGGCGACTCCCGGGGGGTTCACACCGTGATTCCCTCCGCGATCTCGTGGATTACGTGATCTTCTCCGCGATTCCTTGACTCCCTGAGAACTGTTTTATAGATTTGAGCACGGCGGCATGCGCCAGGAGTTGTGATGAGCGGTATAGTCTCCTTGGCCATCTATCTCGGGATAGTCGTACTCCTGATCGCCGTCTTGATGGTGGTTACCCACCTTTCCGGTGAGCGCCATTTCGAACGGGGAACCGGGGTTCCCTACGAGTCCGGCGTTCCTATTACGGGTTCCGCCCGGCTGCGCTTCGGCGCGGATTTCTACCTCATCGCAATGTTTTTCGTCATTTTCGACATCTCGTCGGTGTTCCTTTTCGCCTGGGCCGTGGCCGCGCGTGAGCTGGGCTGGCCGGGCTACGTCGCCGCGCTCGTGTTCATTGGTGAGACGGGTGCCGGCCTCGCGTATCTCTGGCGTCGCGGCGCTTTCGATTGGGGTGCGCGGCGTCTGCGGGAACATCGGGAAAGGCATGGGATCAAGAGTGCTCAATAGAAACGCTCACGGCCGGAAGGTCGCCCGGCATCCCGCGTACGGCTCCGACGGTTTGCCGCCCGCCGGAAATGATGTCTATCTGGCGAAACGTACGGATCTGATCGCCTGGGGCCGCAAATACTCACTGTGGCCATTCAATTTCGGCCTCTCCTGCTGCTACGTCGAGATGGCCACGGCCATCACGAGCAAATACGACATAGCGCGATTCGGCTCCGAGATCATCCGCGGCTCGCCCCGCGAGGCGGACGTGATGGTCGTGGCCGGCACCGTGTTCAAAAAGATGGCGCCCCTGGTCCTGCATATGTACGAGCAAATGATGCTGCCCCGATGGGTTCTCTGCATGGGGTCCTGCGCCGGCTCGGGCGGCATGTACGATATCTACAGCGTCGTGCAAGGGGTCGATTCGTTCCTGCCCGTGGACGTCTACGTCCAAGGCTGCCCCCCGAGCCCTGATGCATTCATGCGCGGGCTTGTCCTCCTCGGCGAGGCGGTGGCTACCGAGAAGCGGCCCCTCTCGTGGGTGGTCGGACCTCAAGGCGTGGTGCGCACGGTGAAGCCTTCGTTGAAAAACCTCATGCAGGCGGAACGCAAAGAGCAGACCGACCTGCGCTCACCTGACGGCATATAGCTACAGACGCGAAAGCGGGAGAGAGGGAGATGGTCGCAACTTCGGGAATCATCGATGGACTCTCGGAGCGCTTGGGCGCCGAGGCGGTAATTCCGCAAACGACACGGGACGATGTGCCCACGGCGTGGGTGCCGGCGTCACGTGTCCGTGAAGCACTTACCTGGCTGAAAAGTGCCGCGGGGGGCTCGCATGCGATGCTCCTGGACCTCACGGCCATAGATGAGCGCGAGCGCACGCATCGGGAGGGGCAGCCGGCCTCGGATTTCAGCGTGGTCTATCACCTCGTCTCTTTGGAAAAGAATCAGGACGTTCGGCTCAAGGTGGCGCTTGTCGGCGAGCATCCCGCGGTCCAGACCATCTCCGACATATGGCCCAATGCGAACTGGTACGAGCGGGAGATGTGGGACATGTTTGGCATCACCGTGGACGGCCATCCCCATCTGACACGCATTCTCACTCCTCCATGGTGGGAGGGTCATCCCCTGCGCAAGGAGCATCCGGCGCGCGCCACCGAGATGGAGCCTTTCCAGATGACGAGCGAGGATGCGCAGCGCATGCTCCAAAGCTACGAGTTCAAGCCCGAGGAGTGGGGCATGAGCCGTGAGAGCGGCGATCATCAGTATATGTTCCTGAACCTCGGCCCCCAGCATCCGGCCACGCACGGCGTCATTCGACTCGTGCTGCAGCTCGATGGCGAGCAGATCGTCGACGTAGTGCCGGACATCGGCTTCCACCATCGGGGCGCCGAAAAGATGGGTGAACGCCAGACATGGCACACCTACATCCCCTACACGGACCGCATCGACTACCTCGGGGGATTGCTCAACAACTTCCCCTATGTTCTGGCCGTGGAAAAGCTCGCCGGCATAGAGGTTCCCGAGCGCGCGCGGGTCATTCGCATCATGATGGCCGAGCTTTTCCGCGTCATCGCGCATCTGGTCTATTACGCCACGTACACCGGCGACCTCGGGCAAATGTCCACGATGTTCTGGATGTTCACGGACCGCGAGCGCGCCTTCGATATCATCGAGGCGGTCACCGGCGGGCGCATGCATCCGGCATGGTTTCGCATAGGGGGTGTAGCGCACGACCTGCCCATCGGCTGGGAAAAAATGATGCGCGACTTTGTAACCTACATGCGCAAACGGCTGAAGGATTACGACGGAGCCGTGATCAAGAATCGCATGGTGAAGGCACGGACCATCGGCGTCGGTCTCCTGAGCCCCGATGAGGCAATCGCCTGGGGCGCCACGGGACCCATGCTGCGCGGATCCGGGGTGGCCTGGGACCTTCGCAAGAAGCGACCCTACGGGGGCTACGATCAGATGGAGTTCGACGTTCCGGTGGGCAAGCACGGCGACTCCTACGATCGTCTCCTCGTTCACGTAGAAGAAATGCACCAGAGCCTCCGCATGATCGAGCAGTGCATGAAGAACATGCCCGCGGGAGACTACAAGTCCGACCACCCTCTCGCCACGCCGCCGCGCAAGGAGCGCACGATGCACGACATCGAGACGCTCATCACGCATTTCCTCAATGTCAGTTGGGGGCCGGTCATTCCCCCCGGAGAGGCATGCGTTGTCGCGGAAGGATCGAAAGGCAACCACGCCTACTACCTTGTGAGCGACGGGTCCACCATGAGCTACCGAACGCGCATCCGCACCCCCTCATTCGCGCACACGCAGATGATACCGCTCATGAGTCGGGGTCTCACGATCCCGGATCTCGTGGCAATCCTGGGGAGCATCGACTACGTATTGGCCGATATCGACAGGTAGGACGGAGGAGACATGCTGAGCCAGCAAGAGAAGGAGAGAATCGAAGAGGAGGTCCGACTGCACGAGCATGCCCGGGCCGCCGTCTCCGAGGCGCTCCTCATCGTGCAGGAAAACCGTGGATGGGTACCGGACGAGGCCATTGCCGACATCGCCGCGCTCCTCGGCATGAGCAAGGCCGAAGTGGAGGGTATCGCGACTTTCTACGAGCTGATCTTCCGCAAACCCGTGGGCAAACACGTCATCATGGTATGCGACAGCGTCAGTTGCTGGATCACGGGTGAGAAACGCATCCTTGCGCACTTGAAGGAGCGGTTGGGCATCGGCATCGGGGAGACGACGGCGGATGGGGCCTGTACGCTCCTGCCGATAGGGTGCCTCGGTGCTTGCGACAAGGGCCCGGCCATGATGGTTGACGGAAAACTCTTCGACTCTCTGACGCCCGAACGGGCCGACGAAATCCTCGCACAATACGGGATGGGATCACATGCTCAAGCCCCTCACCGATAATATTCGTTCCGACGGACAGCCCCTCGCCATCGACGCCTACGAGGCGGTCGGGGGTTACCAGGGCCTGCGAAAAGCCCTTGCCATGACGCCCGTCCAGGTCCAGCAGGCAGTGACTGCTTCGGGTCTGCGCGGCCGGGGCGGGGCGGGTTTCCCCACGGGCATGAAGTGGAGCTTCGTTCCCATGGGCGGCAGCCAGGGCGCGGCAGCCGCCCCCGCCGGTCATCGATACCTCGTGGTAAACGCGGATGAAAAAGAGCCGGGAACCATGAAGGACCGATGGCTCATGGAGGGCAATCCCCACCAGCTCATCGAGGGCGCCCTGATCGCCGCATGGGCGGTGCAGGCGGATATCGCGTACATCTTCCTGAGGCGCGAGTACACGCAATGCGCGCAGGCCATAACGAAGGCGCTCGCCGAGGCCCAATCGCGTGGCTACATCGGGCCGAAGGTGCTCGGCAGCGGCTGGGGAATCACCTTTCGCATGCACATGAGCGCGGGCCGCTATATGTGCGGCGAGGAGAGCGGGCTTCTGAACGCATTGGAAGGGCGCCGTCCGACGCCGCGCAACAAGCCGCCGTTCCCCCAGGTGAGCGGGTTGTGGGGCATGCCCACCATCGTCAACAACGTGGAGACCTTGAGCAACGTGCCGCACATCCTGCGCGAAGGGGCCGAATGGTACAAGGCGCTTTCTCCCGGCTCGGACCCGGGCACGAAAATCTACGGGGTGAGCGGCATGGTGAACAACCCCGGTCTGTGGGAGCTTCCGATGGGCACCACCGTGCGCGAGCTCCTCGACCGTGCCGGTGGAATGCGTGACGGGCTCACGCTGCGGGGTCTCATACCGGGCGGCGCCTCAACTGATTTCCTCTCCCCCGATCAGCTGGACGTCAAACTCGATTTCGACTCTGTGGCGAAAGCGGGAAGCCGACTCGGAACAGGCACGATGATAGTCCTTGACGATCATACCTGCCCCGTGGGCATGGTGCTGAGCCTGGAAAAATTCTTCGCGCGCGAATCATGCGGATTCTGCACCCCGTGTCGGGAGGGACTTCCCTGGGTGGCACGAATCCTCGATTCCCTGGAGCAGGGCACGGGCCAGATGAAGGACCTGGAGATTCTCGAGGATCACGTGAAGCTCCTCGCCCCCGGGCGCACCTTCTGCGCTCTGGCCCCCGGCGCCGTGGAGCCGTTGGGGAGCGCTCTGCGTCTGTTCCGCGACGATTTCGAGCAGCACGTAACGCAGAAGAGGTGCCCGCACACATGAAGACCTTCACCCTTTTCATTGATGGACGACGCTACGAGGTGGACGCCGAAGGGAAGAATCTCCTGCACACCTGCCTCTCCATCGGTCTGAACCTCCCCTACTTCTGCTGGCATCCCGCCCTGCACTCGGTGGGCGCCTGTCGACAGTGCGCGGTAAAGCTGTTCAAGGACGAGGCGGACACACGGGGACGCATCGTGATGTCCTGCATGACCCCGGTCACGGACGGCATGCGTCTATCAATAGATGATCCCGAGGCCCGTGCATTCCGCGGGCAGATCACCGAATGGCTCATGGTGAACCATCCCCACGACTGTCCGATTTGCGACGAAGGCGGCGAGTGCCATCTTCAAGATATGGTGGTGATGACCGGGCACGCCTATCGACGTTACCGCTTCACGAAGCGCACGCATGTCAACCAGAATCTGGGCCCGTTCCTCAATCACGAGATGAATCGGTGCATCGAGTGCTACCGCTGCGTCCGATTCTATCGCGACTATGCGGGCGGCACCGATCTCGAGGTGCTGGGGGCACATGACGACGTCTATTTCGGTCGTCAGACCGAAGGCGCTCTGGAGAACGAGTTCAGCGGCAATCTCGTTGAAGTCTGCCCGACCGGCGTCTTTACCGACAAGACCCTCAAGGCCCACTACACGCGCAAATGGGATCTGCAGACGGCCCCTTCGGTATGCGTGCATTGCGCCGTCGGGTGCAACACGATTCCCGGCGAGCGCTACGGCACCTTGCGCCGTGTTCGCACACGCTATAACGGCGAGGTCAACGGCTACTTCCTCTGCGACAGGGGACGCTACGGTTACGAGTTCGTGAATAGCGATCAGCGCCTCCGCCAACCGCTCACGCGTGTCGGGTCGGAGCAGACACAGACCGCCCCTGATGCCGCTCTCGCCCAGGCCGCCGCTGCCGTGGGGACAGGGCTGGTACTCGGCATCGGGTCGCCCCGCGCATCCCTTGAATCCAACTTCGTGCTTCGCAGTCTCGTCGGTCCCGACAACTTCTACCTCGGGGTGTCGGATTCCCGCTTCGCGCTGCAAAGCCTCATGATCCGCATCCTGCGCGAAGGCCCGGCGCCCAGCGCCTCGGTTCATCAGGCCGCCGCATCAGATGCGGTTCTCGTGCTCGGCGAGGACGTATGGAACACGGCGCCGATTCTCGCGCTGAATCTCCGCCAGGCATCGATGAACGTGCCTACAGCGGTGGAGATGAAACAGAAGAAGCTCAATCGATGGGACGACGCGGCGATCCGCGAGGCCATTCGCCATCAGAAGGGTCCCTTCTTCATCGCCTCGGTCGAGGAAACGAAGCTGGACGAGGTTGCGCGCGAGCTCCATCGGCTTGCACCGGATGACATCGTCGGGCTGGGAAACGCGATCGCTCACGAGATAGATGCGGGAGCCCCGGACGCGACGAGCCTGTCGGCTGAGCTGCGGGAAGCGGCGCATCGAATCGCCGAGGCAATGCGCGCGGCCGAGCATCCCTTGGTCGTGACCGGTGCCGGGTTGGGGAACGCGCAGATCGTTCAGGCTGGGGCGAATATTTCCCGTGCGCTGGTGAAGGCCGGCCGCGCAGCGCGGATCAGTCTCGTGTTTCCGGAGGCGAACAGCTTCGGTGCAACCCTAATGGCACGCGGCGGCCTGGAGTCCGCGGCCCGTGCGCTGCAGGCCGGCTCGAAGGCGTCACTCATCGTCATGGAAAATGATCCGCTTCGCGCCCTGCCCGAGCCCGCCGCCCGCGCGCTTTTCGCCGGATCCGCGCAGGTCATCGGCATTGATCATACGGCAACCCGCACGACACAGAGCGCGCAAATCGTGCTTCCCGCCACGACGTACGCGGAGTCATCCGGCACGATGGTATCCGGCGAAGGCCGCGCGCAGCGCTTCTTTTCCGTCATGCCGGCCATCGGCACCATCCGCGATTCCTGGCGCTGGGTGGAGGACATTGCGGTTGCCACGGGACGAAAGCCGCGCGCCTGGCGCGCTTTGGACGAGGTCATCGACGCGCTCGTGGCCGAGATGCCCGAGCTGCGCGGCGTGCGCGACGCGGCCCCGCGCGCGAGTTTCCGCATTGACGGGAGCCGTATTCCCCGCAAGTCATTCCGAGAAAGCGGGCGCACGGCGGTAACCGCCAATATCAGCATCCACGAGCCGCGCCCGACCCTGGATGTCGATTCTCCCCTCGCCTACACAATGGAAGGTGTCTCCCGGGGAGCGCCATCCAGCCTCAATGCTCGATTCTGGTCGCCGGGGTGGAACTCGGATCAATCGCTCAACAAGTTCCAGGCGGAAGTCGGCGGCCAGCTCATCGGCGGAGATCCGGGGGTGCGCCTGATGGAGCCTCCGACACAAGAAACGGGGACGTATTTCATCCCGGCGCGTTCAGTGGATCGGGGCGCGGGCATGATCCTCCTCGTGCCGCGCTATAACGTCTTCGGGTCCGAAGAGCTCTCCTCCCTGGCTCCCGGCGTGGCCGCCCGTACCGCGCAGCCGCTCCTCGAGCTGTCCGCGTCACAATCCGAGGCCTTGGGGCTGCGGGAAGGGCAGAGCGCCCATCTCACAACGGAGCAGGGCGTTTCTTTCGATCTGCCCGTGACGATCCGTGTCATGCCCAATGGCGTCGCGTGTGTTCCCGTGGGCCACGACGCGCTGCCTCCCGTGTCAGAAGCGGTCTGGGCACGACTTGCAGGAGGCGCTCAATGAGCGGCGTGGGAATCGGCATCCTGGTCGCCTTGGGAGTCATGGTCGGGGCGCTGCTCTTCTCTGCCGGGGTCATCTGGTTCGAGCGCCGTCTTCTGGGCGTGTTCCAGGAACGCTATGGTCCCAATCGGGCCGGCCCCTTCGGCGTTCTCCAAGTCGTGGCCGATATGTTGAAAATCTTCACGAAGGAGAACTGGATACCGCCGTTCGCCGAAAAGGCGGTTTTCGTAATCGCACCCGCCATCATCATGATCACGACGATCGCCTCCTTCGGTGTCATCCCTATGGCACCGGCGATTCTCGTCTCCGATGTCGATATCGGATTGCTTTTCTTCCTCGCAATGTCGTCCTTCGCCGTCTACAGCGTTGCCCTTTCCGGATGGGCCTCCAACAACAAATACTCACTCCTCGGCAGTATCCGAGCGGTCGGCCAGATGGTGAGCTATGAGGTGTTCATGGGCCTCTCACTCATGGGCGTGGTGCTCATGGCCGGTTCATTCAGCCTGAAGGACATCGTGGATGCTCAAGCCGGCCTCTGGAATGTCGTTCCGCAATTCGTCGGTTTCGTCGTGTTCTTCATCGCCGGACTCGCGGAGACCCGCCGTATTCCGTTCGACCTTCCCGAGGCGGAGAGCGAGCTCGTGGCGGGCTATCACACCGAGTACTCGGGCTTCAAGTTCGCCATGTTCTACGTCGGCGAGTACCTGGGGATCACCCTCATATCCATGATGATCGTGACGCTGTTCTTCGGCGGATGGCAGGGGCCCTTCCTTCCGCCTCTCATCTGGTTCCTCCTGAAAACCATCATTTTCGTCGCCTTCTTCATCCTCGTGCGGGCGGCGCTTCCGCGGCCGCGCTACGATCAGCTGATATCCTTTGGATGGAAGCTCATGCTTCCCCTCTCGCTGCTCAACCTCGCGGTCACCGGCGCGATCGTTCTCGCCCTCGGCCGCTAATATATGGCACCTCACGGTGCCTGATAGGAGTCTGATATGTGGAGCATCCTCAGGACGCTCTGGATCACATTCCGTCACGCCTTCAACAAGCGCGTGACGGTTCTCTATCCCGAGCGCAGACGCGTTCTGCCCGCCCGCTGGCGCGGGCGGATCGTGCTTACCCGGGACCCGGATGGTGAAGAGCGCTGCGTGGCCTGTCACCTGTGCTCCTCCGTTTGTCCGGTGGCGTGCATTGCGCTCCAGGCCGGAATCGATGAAAAGGGCCGACGTCGGCCGGACTTTTTCCGCATCAATTTCTCGCGGTGCATCTATTGCGGTCTCTGCGAGGAGGCCTGCCCGACATTCGCCATCCAGCTGACGCCTGATTACGAGATGGCGGAGTACGAGAGGAAGAATCTCGTCTACGAGAAGGAAGACCTCCTGATCGCGGGCACCGGCAAATATCCCGGTTACAACTTCTACAAGGTCTCCGGTATGGAGATCAGCGGAAAGAAAAAGGGCGAAGCCGAGAACGAAAGACCGCCCGTCGACGTGAGGAGCCTCCTGCCGTGAACATTCCCTTCGTCATCAGCGCCCTCGTGGCGGTCGCTGCCACGGCCATGGTGATCACCCGGCGCAACGCGGTGCATGCACTCTTGTATCTCGTCGTATCGCTTCTGGCGGTCGCCGTGATCATGTACATCCTCGGCGGACCCTTCGTGGCAGCCCTGGAGGTCATCATCTACGCCGGAGCAATCATGGTGCTCTTCGTGTTCGTCGTGATGCTGATCGGACACGAAAACGTGGCCGTCCCTCCGACCTCATGGATCGGACCGTCACTGCTGGCCGCCGTTCTGCTGGGTCTCTTGGTCTGGGTGCTGGGACAGGGAACGTTCGAATCGCGCGCGGTGACCGAGATCGGCCCCAAACGGGTCGGTATGACTCTCTTCGGTCCCTACATCCTGGCCGCCGAGGTCGCGGCCTTCCTGTTGCTGGCGGGGCTCGTGGGCGCTTTCCATCTCGGTCGGCGCGTCACGGCGGAGGAAGGGAGAAAGTAGATGACATCCGTCCCGTACGAATATGGGCTCTTGCTCGCCGGCGTTCTGTTCTCGCTGGGTCTCGTCGGAGTCATTGTCCGCCGCAATCTGCTGTTCATGCTCCTCAGCGTCGAGGTGATGCTCAACGCGGCGGGTCTCGCCTTTATCGTTGCCGGCGCCCGCTGGGGCGAGCCGGACGGGCAGGTGATGTTCATCTTTCTTCTCGCCATGGCCGCCGCGGAGGTCGCGGTGGGATTGGCGCTGCTTCTCCTGCACTATGGAAGACGAAAGACGCTCGACGCTGACGCGATGAGCACGGGGGGAGAGTGAGATGCTGAGCTGGATTTGGTGCATTCCCGCGTTTCCCCTGCTCGGGTTCCTCCTCCTCGCCATCTTCGGCGGCCGCCTCGGCAAGACGGGCGCCGCGCTGGTCGGAGTGGGCTCAGTCGGGTTGTCTCTCGTGGGGGCCGCCGTCGCCGCGGGGCTCTTTCTTGCCACACCGCCGGTCGGATCGACGTTCACGGTGACCCTCTGGCGGTGGATCAGCGTCGGAGGCTTCAGCCCGAGCATCGCCTTCACGCTGGATGCCCTCTCCGCCGTCATGATCCTGGTCGTGACCGGTATCGGATTCCTCATCCACCTCTACTCCACGCGCTTCATGATCGACGAGGAAGGGTACAGCAGATTCTTTGCCTACATGAATCTCTTCGTCGGCTCGATGCTCATCCTCGTCCTGGCGAGCAACCTCCTTCTCCTCTATCTCGGGTGGGAGGGGGTGGGCTTGTGCAGCTTCCTCCTGATCGGGTTCTGGTATACGGATCCGGAGAACGGTCGCTCCGCACGCAAGGCCTTCATCGTCACGCGTATCGGTGACGTGTCGCTCGCGGTCGGGCTTTTCCTCATCGCCACGACCCTCGGCACGCTGGAGGTGAGGGAGATCGCCCAGCGCGCCGCGACTTCGTGGCCGGTCGGGTCGACCCTCGCCGTGGCTGCCGCAGTGCTCCTTCTGGGCGGCGCGGTGGGCAAGTCAGCGCAGCTGCCCCTGCAGACGTGGCTTCCTGACGCCATGGCCGGCCCATCGCCGGTGAGCGCCCTGATCCATGCCGCCACCATGGTGACCGCGGGCGTTTATCTCATCGCACGCATGAACGCCCTTTTCTCCCTCGCGCCGGCGGTGCAGCTGGCGGTGGCCATTATCGGAGCGGCGGGCATTCTCGTCGGCGGATTGAGCGCGGTGACGCAGCGGAATATCAAACGGGTTCTCGCCTATTCCACCATGAGCCAGCTCGGGTACATGTTCCTCGCACTCGGGGTCGGCGCGTGGTCCGGCGCAATATTCCACCTCGTCACGCACGCCTTTTTCAAGTCGCTCCTCTTCCTCGGCGCCGGTGTGGTGATTCTCGCGGTGAACCACGAGCACGACATCTACGCCATGGGCGGCATGGCCAAAAAGTCGCCCTTCGCCTTCTGGACGTTTCTCATCGGCGGGCTCGCGCTCGCCGCGATTCCACCGACCACGGCTGGTCTGGCAAGCAAGGACCTCATACTGGCAACGGCGTGGCAATCGGGTCCGACCGGCCGGGTCTTCTGGGCTCTAGGAGTGGCAGGGGTTTTCATCACCTCCGTCTACATCTTCCGCCTCCTGTTCCTCGTATTCGCCGGCAAGCCGCGGACCGCGGCACCACTTCATGAAGGTCATACCGGGGGCCATGCGGCGGGTTCCGACGGCATGCAGGCCGGCTGGATCATGGGCGTTCCTCTGGCGATCCTCGCCGTGCTCTGCATTGGCGGAGGCTTTCTCGGGCTGCCCAAGAATCTGGGCGGCGCGCCGCATCTGGTGAGCTTTCTGGAAACAGCGCTGCCGGTCGCGAATGGGGCCGAGCCTTCGTCTCAAACGGAGTGGATGCTACTTCTCATATCGGAAGCGGCTTCGCTGTTGGGGATCCCCGTAGGCTGGCTTCTAGCGCGCCGCGGCAGGGCACTCGCCTTGAGCAAGACGCCCGGACGGTCACCGGCTCCGGTGCGCTTCCTGCAATCGGGGTGGGGTTTCGACTGGCTTTACGAACGGGCGCTCGTGAAGCCCTTCGTGTGGCTGGCGCGTATTAATGTAAAAGACGTGGTGGATCGGCTCTTCACTGGCATTGGGGCACTTTTCGTTCTCCTCTCGCGAGGGCTGCGCTTGACGCAAAACGGCAAGGTTCGCTGGTATGCGGCGGGGATCGCAACCGGCGCCGTGCTCATCATCGCCATGGTGGTGCTGCTATGACGCTTTCATTATTCGTCATCATTCCCCTCGTACTCGGCGTCCTGGGCTGGGTCCTGAGCAGGAGAAACACGGCCAACGCTCGTTGGCTCACCCTGGCGGCCAACGCGCTCAATCTCGCCCTGGCACTGGTGCTGTGGGGGGCTGCGGCTTCCCTCTATACACTCCCCGGCATCTCTCTGGCGGGCGCGGGATCACCCTGGATCGCGCAGATCCTTTGGCCCTGGATCCCCAGCCTCGGGATCTCCTTCTCGCTGAGCCTCGATGGGCTGAGCCTCACCATGCTCACTTTGACGGGCTTGCTCGGGCTCATGTCCGTCCTGGCATCGTGGAAAGGCATAACCGAGCGCGTCGGCTTTTTCCATCTCAATCTTTCCTTGGTCCTGGCGGGCGTGAATGGCGTGTTTCTGGCCTCGGATCTGTTCCTTTTCGCCTTCTTCTGGGAGCTCATGCTCGTGCCGATGTATTTCCTCATCGACATCTGGGGTCACGAGAACCGACACAAGGCTGCCGTGAAGTTCTTCCTGTTCACGCAAATCGGCGGTTTGCTCATGCTCGTCTCGATCATCGGTTTGGCTGTCGTACATGCCATGCAGACCGGTATATGGACCTTCTCCTCACAGGAGCTCGTGGGAACAGTCCTCTCCCCCACCGTCTCCATGCTCCTGATGTTGGGATTTTTCGCGGCCTTTGCCGTCAAGCTCCCTGCGTTTCCCTTCCACACGTGGCTGCCGGATGCGCACACGGAGGCTCCCACCGCGGGCAGCGTGATTCTGGCGGGGCTGCTCTTGAAGACGGGCGGCTACGGGCTCATCCGATTCGCCCTCCCTCTGTTCCCGACCTCATCCCACCAGATCGCCCCTGTCGCTATCGCCATGGCCGTGGCGGGAATCATCTACGGCGGCATCATGGCCTTCAGCCAGACCGACATGAAACGCGTCGTGGCTTATACGAGCGTCAGCCACCTCGGATTCGTCCTCCTGGGCATATACGCCTTCACACCCCAGGCGCTCAGCGGCGCCATCCTCCAGATGGTGAGTCACGGCATCAGCACGGGGGCGCTCTTCATACTGGTGGGTACGCTTCAGGATCGGATCCACACGCGCGATCTCACGCGGATGGGAGGTCTGTGGAAACAGGTGCCCCGCATGGGCGCCGCGGCGCTGGTGCTCGCCATGGCGCTTGTCGGGCTTCCCGGGCTCCTCAACTTCGTCTCAGAATTCCTCATCCTGGTGGGAACCTGGCAGGTGAGCGGCATCGCGACCGTGCTTGCCGGCGTGGGTCTCGTCATGGCCACCATCTACTCTTTGCGACTTTTCCAGACCGCTTTTCACGGCACGCCGCGTGAGACGTGGAAAATCGCGGATCTTTCCGGCAGGGAGGGGGCGGTGCTCTTCATCTTGATCGCGCTCTTGATCGGGTTCGGTCTCTATCCTCAACCCATCCTCCAGATGGTGAATCCGGTGGTAAACGGGATACTCGGCATCGGAGCCGGTGGAGGAGCGCTATGAGCCTCGCCAATCTCGTGAATCTCCTTCCTCTTGCCGTGATCGCCCTCTGTTCCCTTGTGGTCATGCTGGTGGCGGCATTCACGCGCCGATTGACCCTTTCCTTCGCCATCTCTTTGATCGGTCTCATCGTGGCGTTGGTCTCCGTCTTTGTGGTATGGCCTCTCCAGCCCTATTCCGTCTCGGGTTTGCTCTCCTTTGACAGCTTCGTTCTGTTCGGTTTCCTTCTCATCATCGGGGCGACCATCTTCGTCGCCGTGAGCGCGTGGGCCTATCTCAAGCGCCATTCGGACGAGGGAGGTGATTTCTATTTCCTCCTGCTGCTCTCCGCGTTGGGCGCCTGCATCCTGGCGGCCGCCAGTGCGTTTGCTACGTTCTTCCTCGGTCTGGAGCTGATGAGCGTGTCTCTCTATGCCCTCATCGGATGGCGTCGGGATCGGGCCATCGGCACCGAGGCCGCCATCAAATATCTGATCCTCGCGGGTGTTTCCTCGGCGTTCCTGCTCCTCGGCATGGCCATGATCTACGCGGACACCGGCAGCATGGACCTCGGTCGGTTGTCCAGCATCAGTCTGAGCACGGGCCTCGTGGCGCCGGTGGGCATGGGACTCCTTCTCGTGGGCGTCGGATTCAAGCTCGCCGTCGTGCCATTCCATCTTTGGACGCCGGATGTCTATGACGGCGCCCCGGCTCCGGTAACGGGCTATATCGCCACGGTATCAAAGGGAGCCATGATCGTCGTGCTCGTGCGCGCCTTTGCCCCGGCGCTCGTCGGGAGCGGTGGCGTCAACAGCGTCGCTTCAGCTTCTCAGCAGCCGATTTCTCCGGCATTCCCCTGGGTGTTCGCGGTGATCGCCGGGCTGTCCATGTTCGTGGGGAATATACTCGCGTTGCGGGAAAACAACGTGAAACGGATCCTCGCCTATTCCTCTATTGCACACCTCGGCTACATCCTCGTGGCATTCCTCGCCGGCGGCACGAACGCCTTACGCGCAGTCTCCTTCTATCTGGTGACCTATTTCGTCACGACTCTTGGTGCATTTGCCGTCATAGCGGAGCTGAGCACGGAATCGCGCGACGCCGACTTGGTGGAAGACTTCCAGGGTCTTGCCGCCCGACGGCCGTGGATGGCGGCAGCGCTCACCGCAATGCTCCTTTCCCTCGCAGGATTGCCGCTCACCGCGGGATTCGTCGGCAAGTTCATCATCATCACCGCAGGCGCCGGTGCGGAGCTCTGGGCGCTTGCCGTAATACTTGCCGTGAATGGAACCATATCCATCTTCTATTATTTGAAGATCATCTCGGCCATGTTCCGCGGTTTCGCGGAAGGGGGTACGGTTGGCGCTTCCACGCCGCTCATACGCGTACCATTCATCGCCGCGTGCGCCGTGGCGATCCTCGTGGTCGCGGTGGTCGCACTCGGCGTCTACCCGTCCCCGCTTCTCTCGTTCCTGGGTACCTTCACCTCGAATGGATTCTAGAAAGGGATCGTGCCTCTGCCACGGTCGGACCGACATTCGCTCCGACCTGGCAGACCGTGCCGGGGCGACGCGGGGCCGCGGCGCCCGACTCTTCACATCAGACTGGCGTCCGGCTTCAGCATCGTATTCGGATCGAGGATCCGGTCCGCTTCTTCGGCCGTAAGCACGCCGTCGCCCACCACAACGTCGCGAATCGTCCTGTTCTCCACCAGCGCCTTGTGCGCGAGCTTCGCCGCGCGATCGTAACCCACCTTGAGGGCGAGCGGTGTCACGAGGGCGAGGCTGCGCTCGATCCACTCGCGACTGCGCTTTTCATCGGCGACGATGCCATCGATGCAGCGCGTGGCCAGAGCCGCGCACGTCTTCTCCATGAGCGAGAGGGAGCTCAAGGTCTCCCAGGCGATGAGCGGGAGCATCATGTTCAATTCCAAAGGCCCGGATTGACCTCCGATGCTCACCGCAAGGGATGAGCCCATGACGCGCGCGGCGGCCTGGATGGTCATTTCCAGAATGACGGGATTCACCTTGCCGGGCATGATGGAGCTGCCGGGCTGCAGGGACGGGAGGATGAGCTCGGCAAGACCCGTGCGCGGCCCGCTTGCGAGCAGACGCAGATCATTGGCGATCTTGCTGAGGGAGACCGAAAGCCCGTTGAGGCAGCCCATGAGCTGCACCTGCGCGTCACGGGCGGCAATTGCCTCGAACTTGTTTTCCGCCTCACGGAAGGGGATGCCCGTGGAAGCGGCGATGCGCTCCGTCACCTGCGCGGCGAAATCGGGATGCGTATTGATGCCCGTCCCGATTGCCGTCCCGCCGATGGCAAGCTCCTCAAGACTGGGCACGCACCGCAAGAGCTGCTCACGCGCCAATTCGATCTGCCGCGCGTAGCCCGAAAACTCCTGCCCGAGGGTCATGGGAACCGCGTCTTGCAGATGTGTGCGCCCGATCTTGAGCACCCCGCTGAGCTCCGCGGCCTTGCGCGCCAGACTCGCATGAAGGTCCTCCAGGGCGGCTGCCAGGCCGTCGAGAAGCAACCTGTCGGCAATAGAGATGACGGTTGGGATGACGTCATTCGAGGATTGACCGCGATTGACGTGATCGTTGGGATGGACCGGCTTTTTCGATCCGCGCGGTGCGCCGAGGATCTCGTTCGCCCTGTTGGCAATCACCTCATTGGCGTTCATGTTCCACGAGGTCCCCGAGCCGGTTTGAAAAACGTCAACGGGGAAGTGGGCATCCCATTTCCCATCGGCGACCTCGCCGGCCGCGGTGGCGATGGCATCGGCGATGCGCGGATCGAGGAGGCCCAGACCGGCATTCACTTCGGCCGCCTCCCTCTTCACGATGCCCAGCGCGCGTATGAGCGGGGTCGGAATTCGCAGATCGGAAACGGAAAAATTGTCCACCGCGCGCTGTGTCTGCGCGCCCCAATACGCCGTGGCGGGGACCTTGACCTCCCCCATGCTGTCGGTTTCTACCCTGAAATCGTTCGAGTCCATAATCCTCTCTCGTTGCCGTGGGGTGATGGCCGGACCGTCCCTTATATTTCGGGAACCTCGGTAAGCATCTCCAAGAGGCCTTGGGCGCGCTTGTCGTTCGGGTTCAGCTTGAGGGTGGCGCGCAGGCTGGTGATCGCCTCCATGTTCTTGTGCATGGCCATGTACACGGTAGCTTTCTGGAAATGCACCTCGGCCATGTTCGGCGTCGCCGCCAAAAGCTCGTCCAGGAGATCCAGTGCCTCCTGATGGCGGTTGTGCTTCAGCTTGAGCTGCGCCAGATAGTAGTTGGCGATGAGCGACTGGCGCGATTCCTGGCGAAGGACCCGAAAGCCCTCTTCCGCCGCGGCGTCATTGCCAAGGAATTGATTGATGAGCCCGAAGAAATAGCTCGCCATTGCGTGGCCCTGGCCCTTCATGCCCATGAGGGTGGTAAAGCATTCAAGGCTCTTTTCCAGCTGGCCCTGGCGATGGAGACAGACACCCATCTTGTAATAGGCGATACCGAAATCCGGTTTCAGCTCGATGGCCTTCCGATAGCTGCGGACCGCCTCCTCGAGCAGACCCAAAGAGTACTCTGTCTCGGCGAGCAGATAATGGAAGTAGTGGTTTTCGGGATCCTCGTGAAGGAGTGCGTTCAACGCGCGTCGTGCGCCTTCCCGGTCCCCCAGGAGATGGAGACGAATCGCTTCCGCGGTTTGCGGATGGGAGAGGTCGAACAGCTCCGCTTCCTTGATCCGTTCTTTCATTGCTCACTCCCTTCAGCTGATTGAGATCGTAGTCGAAATATCCGCCCTGTCAGTTCATTCGTCAAGTAACGCCGCAACGGCTCACGCGTGGTGGCGCGTTCGCGCCCTTTCGGCAACCTTCAGCTGGAGGATGGCGCGCTGCAGGTCCCTCTCCACGAGCAGAAGCTCCCCGCGCTCTTTCCGTTCCGCCAGAAGCTGTTCCGCGCGCGCCTTGGCCGCCTCCACGCGCGCCACCTCGATGCTGTCGGCTTGCGCCGCGAAATCCGAAAGAACGGTGGCCTCCCAGGGCGCACCCGCCGCGGGGGGCGCCTTCTCGGTGCGGCCGGCGGTGTCCAGAAACCCACCGGCAATGGCGATGGAGACTTCGGCCTCGCCCGTGTCGATCCTCATCTCCCCGTCAACGAGAACGGCAACCATGGGCATGTGGCGTGCGAGAACGGTGATCTCTCCCTCGGCGGTCGGAAGAGTCGCCGCGCGAGCGCGTCCTTGAAATGCCGGACCCAGTGGCGAGAGGACGCGGAGGAAGAATGTCTCATCAGCCATTGGGGGCCGCCTCCTCGATGGGGCCGATGTTGTAGAAGGCGCTTTCGGGGAGTCGATCGTAGGCGCCGGCAATGATGCCGGCAAAACCCTTCAACGTGTCTTCCAGCTTGACGTAGCGCCCTTCCTTGCCCGTGAATGTCTCCGACACGAACAGAGGTTGGGTCAGGAAGCGCTGTATCTTGCGGGCGCGCGCAACGAGAAGCTTGTCCTCGTCGGACAGCTCGTCGATCCCGAGGATCGCGATGATGTCTTGTAGATCCTTGTAGCGCTGGAGAATCCTCTTGACCTCCAAGGCGATGCGATAGTGTTCGGCGCTCACCACGGTCGGGTCGAGCAGCCGCGAGGAGGACGTGAGCGGGTCGACGGCGGGATACAGCCCCTGTTCCGCGATGGATCGTTCCAGGGTGATGGTGGCATCCAGATGCCCGAAGATTGCCACGGGGGCCGGATCGGTATAGTCATCGGCCGGGACATAGATGGCCTGCACGGAGGTGATCGAGCCTTCCTTGGTGGATGTGATGCGCTCTTGGAGCTGGCCGATGTCCTCGGCGAGTGTCGGCTGGTAACCGACCGCGGAGGGCATCCGCCCGAGAAGAGCGGAAACCTCGCTTCCCGCCTGGGCGAAGCGGAACACATTGTCGATGAAGAGGAGCACGTCCACGCCCTTTTCGTCGCGGAAGTATTCGGCCATGGTGAGGGCGGTGAGCCCGACGCGGAGTCGGTTGCCGGGAGGCTCGTTCATCTGGCCGAATACGAGCACCGTCTTGTCCAAGACCTTCGACTCGTCCATCTCCAGCCACAGGTCCGTGCCTTCACGGGACCTTTCACCGACACCGGCAAAAACGGAATAGCCGCGATGCTCGATGGCGATGTTGCGGATCA
>Ga0265316_10000160_pt1 | contig 75479 bp, 46 predicted proteins | sample 4522metaG_FD_202092 | JGI IMG/M metagenome (GOLD analysis project Ga0265316, IMG submission 202092) | Rhizosphere microbial communities from Carex aquatilis grown in University of Washington, Seatle, WA, United States - 4-5-22 metaG | ecosystem: Host-associated > Plants > Roots > Rhizosphere >... | reverse complement strand
ACAGATACATGAACCGCCATCCCACCGAGTTGAAGCCGAACAGGAGAAGCCCAATCGCACCCAAGAGCTTGCCCAGCGGGGGGTGGAAGTCGTGCAAGTCGGGCACGCCGAGCAGAATGTGATGCGTGGTCGGCCCATAGAACTGCTCGTCGAAGGTGTTGTGGGGCGGATAGCCGACCCCCTGGATGCGCAGGATCACGCCGCCCACGATCATGAAGGCAAGCATGAAGCTGGTGGCGCGTTGGGTGCGCCCCAGGGCGCCCCAGCTGTCCACGGCGTCTTTCCAGGCCGCTCGGCCTGTCTCGACCACCCCGCGAACCATCTTCGCTGGCGTCATTGCGGAATCACGCAATCCGTGAGCAAGCCCGTGGGCACGGCGTCTTTGGCGGGAGCAAACGTGCCGGTGGGCTGCCAGCGCAGCGACACCGACTTGAGCGAACCGACCATGTGGTAGTTGCAAACGACCGAGAAGCGCTCTTTGGGTAGCGAACCAACCGTACCTAGCGAGCTCCACAATCCCGCGCCAAGGAAGAGCACCTGGTCCACGGTGTAGTAGGGACGCAGGACCAGGCGATCCTCCGTGCCTTTCGCGTCGAAGGGCTGCTGGTTGGCCCGAAACGCACAGTGCATGCCTTCGAACGTCGCGTCCGAGGCGCAAGCCAAATTCTGAACGTCCTCGCGAATCAACGTCACCTCGATGGACCGCGTCCCGCCCTTGTACCAGCCATCCGCATGGGGCGCGTAGCGATCGGCATAGCCAGTCCATTTGAAGATCAGCCAAACGCCGAAACTCACGATGAACAGGCTGAGTAGCGTGTAGCAAAGCACGTTGAATTCGCCCGTCACCTTGGAGGGTGGGAGCACGTCAGGCTGAGATACTGGCGCCTCGCTAGGCTCTGGCGCGGATGGAGTTCCATGCGTGGACACCGAGGGAGAAGTCTCGGGAACAGACGACGAAGCCATGGGCCAATGATTAGTAGATGCCGCCGCTGCCGTCAACCGCGGCCGCGCCCGTCGACGCAGGCAAACGCACGGCACCAATGCCGACACCTTGCCGCTGCCCGTCAACAAGAACCCAATTCCCCGCGGAGCTGCATATTGAAAGACCCTTTTGTCGCTCCGCAAGCCCCGTAGTGGCAAGATCAACGCCCCTGTCGAGTCAAAGTCTTGCACCCATCAATCGGAAGACTTCTGAGTTTTGTCACGCTGGCTGCCGTCCTGCTGGCCGCAAGTCCGCGCGCAACCGCGACGACGTACATCTTCGCGACTTTCAAGGGCGACGACGCCGCCGGTATGAAGCTATCTATCTATACTTCGACCGACTCAACTACTTTCACGCTTCTGTCCGATACCGGCTTCGGTGGCAATACCAACTACATTCGCGATCCGAGCATTATGAAGTACACCGACGGGAAGTACTATATTGCCTACACTGACCCGATGACTGCCAGTTGCTGCAATCCCGAGGACCATTTCGGCATTGCAGTCAGTTCCGACCTGATTCAATGGGCCAATCTTGCCACTGTGAAAGCCGGCGTGCCGAATGTCTCGCGCACCTGGGCGCCAGAATGGTTCGTCGAAGGCGACGGTGCGATCAGAATCATCGCCAATATCGACACTGGGAGCGAACTCCCAGATTTTCAGCCGTATGTCTTCACCGCACTCGACAGCACGTTGACGAGCTGGAGTGGGCCGACGGCTCTTGGTATCGGCGCGGACTACATCGACACGTATGTGGCAAAGTTGGGCAGCACCTATCACGCCTTCATCAAGAGCGAAACCACACGATATCTGGAACACGCAACCGCCCCCAGCCTGACCGGACCCTGGACATTTGTGGGCAAGAACGACTGGGCTGGATGGGGGTCCGGAATGGAAGGACCGGCCATCGTCCAATTGGACAATGGGCAATACCGGATGTACGTGGACCCACAAGCAGGCGGAGTGCCGTGCCAGACCATGACGAGTTCTGATCTCAACTCGTGGTCTGCAAAGTCCAGCATTCCGGGTACTGCGGGAACGGTCATCCGACACGGCACGGTCATCAGAGACACGACGGGTTTTGGATCGAATGGGTACTTCACGGCCGCGGGTGGTTCCTCGGGCTCGGGTGGCTCCTCGGCGACTGGCGGCTCCTCGGGTTCGGGCGGCGCCAAGGGCGGGGCCACCAACACGGGCGGCGCCAAGGGCGGGGCCACCGACACGGGCGGCTCCTCGGCGACCGGCGGCTTTTCTGGCTCGGGCAGCACAACCATGACCGGCGGTGCGACGACAACCGGCGGCGCTGGTGGTGCCGCCGGCGGAGATGGCGGAGGTGCGCCGAGCACGGGCGGGCACGGCGGATCGGCGGCGGGCGGTGCCGCGGACAGTGGACACGACGCCGGACGCGCGGACTCCGGCGCGGTCGGTGGCTCGACCGGCGCTGCGAGCGCAACCGGTGGCAACGGCGCTGTCGCGACGCTGGACGCGCAAATCTCGACGGGCGGCACTTCCGCAAACGGCGGCTTAGGAACCGTTGCTTCTGGCAGTTCGGGCGGCGCTGCAGGCGGCGGCAGCACCAGTGCTGCTGGCGGGACTGCCGGAACATCGGCGGCGCCCGACGCGGGAACATTCCGCCCCGCGAGTTCATCAGGTTGTAGCTGCTCGGTCACCGGCAAGTCATCGTCAGCGCCGACGTGGCTGCTGTTCGGTCTGGTCGCGTTCGTTGTAGGCGCACGTCGACGTGGACGCAGATAACGCCACAGAAGGCCAACGGTTTTCGCAGTTTCGTGAAGACATAGTGACGCCCGGCCACGGCCGGCGCGATCCGGAGTTTCACCACAGAGGCCACAGAGGCCGGAAGCAAAGGGTTTCGGATCCGGGTCCGAACCCTTCCTTCGTTTCGATCCGTCTCCTTGATCTCTGTGCTCTCTGTGGTGAAATCCGGGGCAAACCGGCGGGAAGCGGTGGTTAGGTTGGGGCAGCCCGTCAGCGGCGGTCCGCCGATCGCGTTTTCTCGTCGGATTTTTGAACCCAATTCGGCGACATCGCGCCCCTGTTGGTGCTGTAGCAATCTGCCGATTAGCACGGAAGACGACATGCACACACACCGACCTGACCGAAACTCCGCCACTAGCCTTTTCGCCGACCGAATTCGCCCGGCGTCACCGGCAAGGATCGCAAGCATCGGCTTGGCCCTTCTCTTGCTAGCGCCAGCCGGCTGCAGTTCCGGAAGTTCCGATACCCCGGCCAACAACGCGGGCTCCGGCGGAAACGGCGGCGGCGCGACAGGCCAAGCTGGCGCTGGTCAGAGCGGCTCTTCTCCCTCTGGCGGCAGCACAGGCGTAGCGGGCGCAGGCGGGTTCAGCACGGCGGCGGAAACTGGGGGCGCCGGTGCGGGCGCAATCGGGTCCAGCGCTGTGGGCGGTCAGACAGAGATCGGCGGTAATTCGACGGTGAGTGCCGGCGCGGGTGCGGAGGCCGGTGCAGGCGCAGGCGGGTCCGGCGCCGCTGGTGAGCAAAGCGCCCCAGGCGGCAGTTCCCAAACCAGCGCGGCTGGCGGCATGGCCGGCGCAACCGGCGTTGGCGGCAAAGGCGGGTCTAGCGGAGGCACCGCATCTGGCGGTGTCGTGGGCGGAGCCGCAGGAGCAGGGGGCAAGGCTGGGGCAGGAGGCGGCGCAGGATCGACCAGCACAGGCGGCGCGCCGTCGCCGAGCATTCGCCAGACGCAAAATTTCAATCAGGCCTGGAAATTCAAGTTGGGTGACTACAACGGCGCGCAGGCAGCCAGCTACGCCGATACCTCGTGGACCACAGTCGGACTGCCCCACTCGTTCAGCCTGCCCTACTTCCTGTCATCGAAGTTCTACGTCGGCTATGGCTGGTATCGGAAGCATTTCACCGCGCCGGCGGAATGGTCGAGCAAGCGAGTGTTTCTGGAGTTCGAGGGGGCATTTCAAGACGCCCAAGTCTTCGTGAACGGCAAGTCGATCGGCGAACACAAGGGCGGCTACAACGGATTCTCCTTCGACATCACCAGCGCCGTCGTGACCGGCGACAACCTGGTGGCCGTGCAGGTGAACAACAATTGGAACGCGCAATTGGCGCCGCGGGCCGGCGACCACACCTTCAGCGGCGGCCTGTACCGCGATGTCACCCTGGTGGTGACCGATCCACTACACGTCACCTGGTACGGGACCTTCGTGACCACGCCAATCATCTCAGCCACCTCTTCCACAGTGAACATCAAGACCGAGATTCGCAACGACAATGCGACCAGCAAGAGTTGCACGTTGAAGACCGACATTGTGGACAGCAAAGGCGCGACCGTGGGCACGGTATCTTCCACGCAGGCGATCCCGGCCAGCAGCACGGTCACCTTCGACCAAACTACCCCGGCGATTGCCAATCCGTCGCTGTGGCATCCCGATCATCCGACGCTGTACCGCGCGGTCAGCACGATTTCAGACGGCGCCACCAGCGTGGACAGCTTCTCGACGACGTTCGGCTTCCGCTGGATCAGTTGGTCGGCCACCAGCGGCTTCTCCATCAACGGCGCGCACCTCTATCTTCACGGCGCGGACGTTCACCAGGATCACGCGGGCTGGGGCGACGGCGTGACCAATGCCGGTTTCTTGCGGGACGTGAAGCTCGTCAAAGACGCTGGCTTCAACTTCATTCGCGGCTCGCACTATCCCAAGGACCCTGCCTTCGGCGACGCATGCGACCAGCTCGGCGTGCTCTTTTGGTCAGAAAACTGCTTCTGGGGCTATGGCGGCGCGACCGGCGAGGGGGCCTGGAATACGGCCGGCGCCTATCCCAACAATGCCGGAGACCAGACCGCATTTGAAACCAGCGTGACCGACAGCCTGACCGCGATGATCCGCGTGCATCGCAATCACCCGAGCATCATCGCGTGGAGCATGAGCAACGAGCCCTTCTTCACGGCCGACGCTACCAAGCCAAAGATGAGCGCTCTGTTGAGCAAAGAGGTCACCCTGGTGCATCAGCTTGACCCGACCCGGCCCGCGGGCATCGGCGGGGCGCAACGTCCGCAGGGCAGCAGCCGCATCGACAAGCTCGGCGATGTCGCCGGGTACAATGGTGATGGCGCGACCCTGTCTGACTTCCAGAATCCTGGGATTCCAAGCGTGGTAACCGAATACGGCAGCGTCGCGGCCACTCGCCCGGGCGCCTACGATCCAGGTTGGGGGAACTTGAGTGCCACGCTGACCAACGGGTTCCCCACCGAATACGCGTGGCGCGGCGGCCAGGCGCTCTGGTGTGCGTTCGATCACGGCAGTGTGGGCAGCACCAAGCTGGAGACCATGGGAATCGTCGACTACTTCCGGCTGCCCAAGCGGGCCTGGTACTGGTATCGCAACGCCTACGCCAAGGTCGCGCCGCCGACCTGGCCCACCAGTGGCACGCCTGAGGCTTTGCAGCTCACTGCCGACAAGACCAGCCTTTCGGCCGTGGATGGCACAGACGATGCGCAGTTGACTGTGACGGTCGTGGATGCCAAGGGGAACGCCATCACAAACAACGTTGCTGTCACGCTGTCGGTTACGTCAGGACCAGGCGAATTCCCAACTGGAACCAGCATCACATTCACGCCGTCCGGAAGCAGCGATCAATCGGACATCGCCATCCTCGACGGAAAGGCCGCCATTGAATTCCGTAGCTACTACGCAGGCACCAGCGTCATCAAGGCGACCGCGTCCGGCTTGACTGCAGCGACTATTACCATTACCTCGCAGGGTAGCCCGGCATGGGTTGAGGGTGTCACCCCGCCGACCGCAGCACGGCCGTACACTCGTTACACGTCCGGTGGAACGGTGGGCACCAGCCAAACCCTTGCTTTGAACCGTCCCACCAGCGCCAGCAGCAATGCCGGCACTGCGGGCAATGGCAACGATGGCGATGCAACGACGTCCTGGCAAGCGGCCACAACAGACGCAACTCCCTGGTGGAGCGTGTCTTTGGAGAGCACGTACACGGTCAGTTCGGTGCAACTGACTTTCCCAACCGCAGCCAACTATCGCTACACGATTGATGTGTCCGCGGACGGCACGCAGTGGACCACCAAAGTGGATGAGAGCCAGAACACCAGCACTGCCCAGACTCGGACTGCCACTACCAATTTCGGCACCGGCATCGGGTTCGTGCGCGTGAGTTTCACCGGGCAGCCCGCCGGACTCGCGGAAATAGCGGTCAGCGGCACGCCATAGCTTCACAGTTTGGGTCAAGAACTGCGGGCGACAGAACAAGACGGGAGATTTACACGTGAAACTGCAGCGACGAGGAACCGCCCACCATGGTCAATCGAATCGAGTCGCCCTTCTGGCAGTGCTCTTGCTGCTCGTGTCGACCACATCATCAGCCCAGACCCTGAGCATGCAGCAGCTACTGAGCAGCAACATCGATCAGCGTTTTGGCATGTTCATCCACTACAACATGAACACGTACTACTACGGCTGGGGCGAAAAACGGGTCGACCCCAAGACCTTTGCCCCCCCGGCCGGCGACTGCCACACCTTCACCGATCAATGGGCAAAAGCGGCCAAGTCAGCAGGCATGAAGTTTGGCATCCTGACCACCAAGCACCACGACGGATTCGCCATTTGGCCGTCAAAGGCGACGCCGCCGTCAACGTCGCCGTCGGCCGTTCCCTATACCATCGCGCAAAGTTCGGTCCCGACCATGGACGTGGTCAAGTGCTACGTCGATTCCTTCCGGGCCCAGGGGCTCGACCCCAACCTCTACTTTTCAATCTGGGATCCCAACAATGGCGTTGGCTCGGTGGCGGGACACAACACTGACCCCGGCTCAGTCGACTGGAACGTCGTTGGAACCTACATAACGACCCAGATCACCGAGCTTCTGACCAATTACGGCAACATACCCGTCTTCGTGTTCGACGGTTACGCCTGGCTCACAGGACACCAAATGATCCCCTACCAGAAGATCCGGGCCCTGGTTCGCCAGCTGCAGCCGAACACGATAATCGTCGACCACAACGGCGGCGTGCCCTGGGAGGTCGACATGGAGTACTTCGAGGAGCCACTGGGCGTAACAGTGCCATCTGGCAATGTCATTGCCGGTGCGCAAGGACAGACCATTGCAAAGGACAAGAACTGGTTCTGGAGAAGTACCCAAGCCGCCGCTGGCTATCTGTCGGCCTCGAGCATAGCCAACGAAATCAAGGGCACCGAATCCAACTACACCAACTTCATTCTCGATTGTCCGCCCAATTTGCAGGGATTGCTCGAAGATCCGGTCGTCACGGCCCTCGGTCAGGTGCCACAGTACTGGACACCGAACGCTTCGCGGGCTCCCTTGCCGCAACAGCTGCCAAAAATCGAGACGCCCCTGACTTCTGTTTCGGCCACCGCGACCAGCGGTGACGCCTCTCTGGCGATTGACGGCTACAACGACTCAATCAAGGGCGTCAACAACACGATGCACAGCGCCAAGGGAGAGAGCCTGTGGACGTCAACCGGCGCCCTGCCCCAGTCGATAACGCTCAATCTCGGCAAGAGCTACGACAACATCGACATGCTGGAGTATCTGCCCCAGCGCCACACGGGGACGACAGCTGGAAACATTACCTCCTACAAGATCTACGTGAGCACAGACAATGCGACGTTCACTTTGGCGACCAGCGGAACATGGCCTGCAGATCCTACCTACCATGGTCTCCTCTGCCCGCAGCGCGCGCAGTTTGCGGCAAGAACCGCGCAATATGTGCGATTGGAAGTAGACGCGGTCAGTGGCGGCGGCGCCAGCGCGATCGCCGGAGAAATTGCGGTTGGCTCTTCCGGCGCCACAGACTCTGGCGGCACCGGCGGCAGCGGCGGCACTGGCGGCGGTGGTGGTTCGGGAGGAACCGGTGGCAGCGCGACCCACACAGGTGGTGCGGCTGGCACATCTGGCGGAGCTGGCGGAAGTGCGACCGGCGGCGCGGGTGGTCGCGGTGGCGCCCTCGGGGGTGCGTCCAGTGCCGGCGGTTCCAGCGGTGTTGCTGGCGCTGCCGGTGCAGGCGCGGCCAGCTCAGGTGGAGTTGCCGGCTCTGCCGCGGGAGGCGCGACGGACAGCAGCGGCAGCTCGGCAAACGCCGATGCGGGTTCCGGGACAGGTGGATCGACTGGCACCGGAGGCGCCACCGGCGGCGGGGACGCGGCCGCACCGCCGGACGCGGGAGCGGCCACAGGCGGCACTTCCGGCAACCTCGATACAGGTACCGTCGGCACTGGAAATTCGGGTGGCGCACTCGCGGGAACTGCAGGCAGCGCCAGCGCCGCTGGCGGTACCAGTGCGACAGGGGCCGGCCCGGACGCGGAAGCGGGAACGCTCGCCTCTGCCGCTTCGTCCGGTTGTAGCTGTTCGCTCGGCGGCAGATCATCGTCAGCGCCGACATCAGCATCGGCGTGGCTGTTGTTCGGCCTCGCGGCATTCCTACTGAGTGCCCGTCGGCGCAAGCGGAACCGTCGCTAGCGCGCGCTCACTGTTTTTGTCAGCTATTGTAACTGTCAGCGCTGAGCTTGCGGCGTCCCGCCACTCTTTCCAGTGTAGCGACTAGTTGATCAGCGCCACGGAGAAAACGACATGCACGCACACCGACCCCACCGATTCCCGATCACCATGAATCGAATCAGCCGAGCGCCCCTGGGACTGGTCGTCGAAATCGGCCTTGCCCTGCTCTGTTTCGGGCCAGCCAGTTGCAGTTCCGGTAGCTCCAATACCGCAGCCGATGCCGCGGCAGGCACCGCCGCTGGAAAAGGCGGCGCATCAGCTGGCCAGGCGGCCGGCGCAGGCCAGAGCGGCTCTTCTGCCTTCGGCGGCAACACGGTGGAAACCGGTGGTTCAAGCGCTGAGCAAGAAACTGGAGGCATCGGTGCGGGCGGCGCCAACTCGGCAGGTGGCCAGACCACGATGGGCGGTACCGCCACGACGGGCGGCAGCCCGAGCGCAGGAGGCAGCGCCACGACCGGAAGTGCTGCCGGCGCAGGCGGAAGCAGCGGCGAGACCACCAGCGCCGGCGGTCTCGCCACCGGCGGAGGAAGCTCCGGTGGAGCCGGCGGCAGCAACGCCGGTGGCAGCGCCACCAACGGAGCGGGTGCCACCAGCCTCGGCGGCACCTCAACGACTACTGGTGGCGCGACGAGTGCCGGCGGAGTAACCGCGAGCGGTGGGAACGCTTCCGGCGGCAGCAAGGGCAGCGGAGGTAGCACTGCAACCGGTGGAGCGGCCACCACTGGCGGCGCGACCGTCACCGGCGGCTCCACCTCAACGGGCGCCAGCAAACCGCCGGGTGACATTGCCGCCGACGCGGGAACCCCGCTGGTTGCAGCGCACAGCATGACCCGCGCACTATACTCAGCCTACAATGGCAAACTCTTCCAGGTCCGGCGCGCGTCGGACACCAAGACACAAGATATTGCTGTAACGGGCGCGGGCGGCTTCGTTGACATCAATGCGCTGAAAACCTTCTGCTCAGCGACAACCTGCTCGGTTTCTCTATTGTACGACCAGAGCGGCAATGCCAATGATTTGCCGCAGGCAACACCTGCAAACCAGCCTACTGTTGACTATTGGTCGACATCCGACGGCGCGCAACTGCCTATGGCAGTAACCGTAAGCAAACAATGGCTTAGAAACAGAACCAACACCAAGAAGATCCCCACTGGCTCCGCCAGCCAGACCGAGTACTTCGTCGTTCATGGCAAGTACTTCAACTCGAAGTGTTGCTACGACTACGGCAACATGGAAAGCACAATTCACGATGACGGCGCCGGCACCATGAGTGCTTTGTACTTTGGTTCCAGTACCGACTGGACCAAGGGCGCCGGCACCGGCCCTTGGGGAATGGCGGATTTCGAAAATGGTCTATTCACTGGCGCAGTCAAGGACCCCGGTGGAACCAACCCAAACTACCCATCCATCGCCTACCCTGGCAACAACCTTGTCACCGTGCTGTCCAAGACCAATGGGACGACATCATGGGTTCTAAAGACCGGCAACGCCGCCACCGGCCCTCTCAATACCTACTGGAATGGAGCTCTTCCAAGCGGGTACAATCCCCTCAAGCAACAGGGCGGGCTGTCGCTCGGCGAGGGCGGTGATGGCTCGAACGGGGGCAGCGGGGCATTCTCTGAAGGCGTGGTTATCGCGGCTGTCACCAGCGACGCCACCGACGACTTGATTCAGGCGAACCTAACGAGTGTGTACGGGAGGTGAGGCCGGCGGACCGGGGACAGACGTTCTGCTCAGGCCGAGCGCTGCTGCAACCTCCCAGGTTGCTACCCTGCAAGCGAAAGCAGGGCTTCGACAGGTAGATATGGAAAGGCCGTGGTTTCGGCTGGAACGCGTCCACCGCAACCACGGCCTATTCGGGTGTCTACTTCGATAAGTCTACTTCACGATGTAGATGTTGGGCACGGGCGGAGCAGCCATGTTGGGAGCGATGCGGAATCCCGGGTGGGGAGGCTGGTTGTAGCTTGCGTTCTCGAACGCTACCTGCGCCCGGTAGGTCGGATCGTGCATGAGAGTATAGATGCGGCGAGCGGTCACGTCTGTCGTGGTGTACACACGCAGGGCCGTGTTGGTCTTCTCTCGGAGCACCAATTCCTCGCGCCAATCGCCCAGCAGGTCGGCGGTCAGTGTCGGGGTCGCCTTCGTCCCGTTGCACGACGCGCAGCCGCTTGCGTTGAGCAGAGTCCCGCCGCTGCCTTTGGTAATAGAGATGTCGTTCTCAATCTCACGCCATTCATCGGCGTCCCAGTAAATGACGAAATTGCTCCCAGGCGACGTAGAAGCCGCAATTGTTGTGTCGCCCGTGGCGCAGGCGGCCAGATGCTCGTTGCACGACGAACAGTAGCAGGTCGCGCTGTTTTCGTTCCCCGGGCCAATGTATTCGGCACGGCCACGATTGGAGTCGACACCGGCTTCCGTGGTCTTGAAATAGAAGGTGCAGGTGTTGGCGTCGTGAGCATCCATGCCGCCCGAACCCTCGTGAATCGAGAACGCGGAGATACCCTTGCCAGGAACCAGCTCGGCCGCATCGAAGGCATCGCCATGCCCCATCCCAGAGCTACAATGCCAGGTTCCGTCGCTACCGACAGTTAGCGGGCCGGTGAGGATCTCCTGAGCACCGTCGCCGTCTACGTCCGCTGCCATTGCCGAGTGGTCGCCCTGGCCAGCGGCCTTGCTATTCCCAGGGTCGTTGCTGTCGAAAGTCCAGACTTTGCTCAAAACCCCGTCCCGCCAGTTGTATGCCGACACGGTCAGACGCGTGTAGTACCCACGCTGCTGGATGATGCTCGGCCGTCCCGTTGCCGTCTTGCCGGTGCCGGTGTCGCTGACGAATGCCATGCCGCCGTTGTAGCGGTCCAGACGGTTGCCGTAGCCATCGCCCCAAGCGTTCACGACTCCGCGCTGCACCGGGTAGTTCACCGTTGCCAGCTCCTTGCCGGTGTCTCCGGCAAACACGGTCAGGTACTCGGGCCCGGTCAGAATGTAGCCGCCTGAATTGCGAAAGTCAGCACTGTCATCGTCATTGGCTGCGGGTCCAGTGCTCAGATAGGCGCCGGTTCCATCCTTGGTCCCAGGTGCGGTCTTGCATGCAAATTCCGCCTTGCCGTCGCCGTCGAAATCACCCACTGACATCTGCGTGTAGTGCGCCCCGCCGCGGATATTCACGCCCAGGTTGATGCTCCAGAGATGCTGGCCGGCCAGCGTGTATCCAGCAATATACACGGGGTCAGTGGTGCCTGATTGGGAGTTGTCTTTCGTGGCTCCCTCCCACTTCAGCACGATGTCGAGTTTTCCGTCGCCATCGAGATCCCCTGTGGCTCCATCGTTTGCGTTGTACTGCGAGCCAGGCGGTGTCAGCGGAATACTCGCGTATTGCTGCGACCAGGGGGTCACCGGAGCAGACTGGGCACCCTCGGCACCTTTGAACACAACGCTGACTGTGTATTTCGAGGTGGAGGTGCCAGCGGCGTCCAAGTAGTTGGTGCTATCTGTCACGTTCTTGAGGAGGGCGCCGTCCTTGTAAAGGTTGTACGACGTGTCGCTGTCTGTTCCAGTGTACTCGGTGCCCAGCATGCGCCAGCCGACATAGACGCCGGCAGTAACCTTCACGGCCACCACGCCGCGATCCAGGTTCTCCATCTGGTAGTGCCCAGTTCCCGAAGAAACTGTCGTCTTCCCTCCTATTGGCGTGGTGGCGCCCCCTGACGTCGTCACTCCTCCCGAGGAAATTACGCCGCCGGTGCTCGTCTTGCCGCCCGATGCAACGGTGGTCCCGCCGCTGCTTGTCTTGCCGCCGGACGCAGTCGTGGTCCCGCCCGGTGCAGTCGTGGTCCCGCCCGGTGCGGTCGTGGTCCCGCCCGGTGCGGTCGTCGCGCCGCCGGTGTCAGTCGTAATTCCGCCAGTCTCAGTTGTAGTCCCGCCCGGCGCCGTTGTCGTCCCACCGGTGTCAGTCGGGATGGTTGCGGTCGTGGAGCCGCCGACCTGCGGGGTGCCGCCAGTCGCGGCAGTGGAACCGCCGCTTACATTCCCGGCTGCACCGGTGACGCCGCCTGAGTTCGTCGTCCCTGCTGTGGGGCTGGAGCCTCCAGTTGCAGAGTCGCAGCCCTGAAGCAGGGGTACCATGCCCGCTAGGAGCAGAGCCACCCAACCTCGCATGAGAACCTGTGTCACCTTGCCACTTCTGATCTGCATTGTATCCTCCGTTGTGCCGATTTTCGTATCTGCTCGTCTGCGCGAGAGTTGCATCCCGGGAGACGCTAGTGACCCGTGTACCGCGTGTACGGTCGTGGCGCGGTCGGCGGGGTGACGCCCTCGACCCACGCCGGGCTGCCCTGTGACGTGATGGTGACCGTTGCTGCCGTCAGATTGGGCGAGGTTGCCTTGATGACAGTAGTGCCGGAATAGTAGCTGCGGAACTCGATGGCGGCCTTGCCCTCGAGGATGGCAATGTCCGACTGATCGCTGCTTCCGGGCGGGGTGAATGCAATGCTGGTTCCCGTCGGGAATTCCCCCGGCCCCGACGTGATCGACAGAGTGATCGGAACGTTGTTGCTGATGGCCTTCCCGCTGCTATCCAGGACTGTCACGATCAACTGCGTGTCGTCCGTTCCATCCACAGCAGCCAAAGTAGTCTTATCGGCTGTGAGTTGCAGCGCCGTCGGCGTGCCGTCGACGGGCCAGGTTGGCGGAGGAACATTGGCGTACGCGTTGCGATACCAGTACCAGCGCCGCTTGGGCAGACGGAAGTAGTCCACCATTCCGGATACCTCATTCCTGGTGCCGGCAAGGGTGCCGTGATCGAACATTGCCCAGCGCGACTGGCCGCTGCGCCACGGGTATTCAGTGGGGAATCCATTGGTGAGCGTGGTGTCCAAGCTACCCCAACCAGCATCGTAGCTACCCGGGCGACTGGTGAAGTCCACGCCGCCGTACTCAGTCACGAGGTTTGCCACACCTGGATTCTGGAAGTCAGAAATAGTCGCGCCATCGCCATTGTAGCCGGCAATATCGCCGATCTTGTCAATGCGTCCGGTGCCCTTTGGGCGCTGCGCCCCGCCTATGCCTGCCGGGCGAGTTGGGTCCAGTTGATGGCTGAGCGCGACCGTCTTCGCCAACAAAGCCTTCATCTGGGCCATGGTCGCATCAGAGGTATCGAAGACTTCGTTGCACATGCTCCACGCGATGATGCTCGGATGATTGCGATGCACGCGGATCATTGCGGTCAGGCTGTCGGTCACGCTGGTCTCAAATGGGGCCTGGTCAGCGGCGTTGTTGGGATAGGAGCCAGCCGTCTTCCAATCGCCCTCGCCGGTCGCGCCGCCATAACCCCAGAAGTTGTTTTCCGACCAGAGCAGAACCCCGAGCTGGTCGCAGGCATCGGCGAAGGCCGGATCCTTCGGATAGTGCGAGCCGCGGATGAAATTGAATCCAGCGTCCTTGACCATCTTCACGTCGCGATAGAGCGCGGCATTGGTCACGCCATCGCACCAGCCCGCGTGGTCCTGATGGACATTCACGCCGTGAAAGTAGTAGTGCGAGCCGTTGATAGAAAACCCGCTGGTGGCCGACCAACTGATCCAGCGGAAGCCAAATGCTGTGGAGAAACCGTCCAGGTTGGTCGCGCTCTCGGAAACTGTGCTGACCGCCCGGTACAGCGTCGGGTGATCCGGGTGCCAGAGCGAAGGATTGGCGATCGCCGGCGTGGTTTGCTCAACCGTCACTGTGCTGTTCGCGGCCACGACCTGCGTCGAGGAGACGGTGGCCACCGTCGTGCCCTTTGCGTCCACAATGTCGGTCTTCAGGGTGCAGTTCTTGTCCGTCGCATAGTCGTTACGCAGTTCCGTCTTGACGTTCACCGTAGCCGACGTGGCCGAGATTGTCGGCGTAGTCACAAAGGTGCCGTACCAGGTGACGTGTAGGGGATCGGTGACGACCAGGTTCACGTCGCGGTAGATTCCGCCCGAAAACTGGTGGTCGCCGCCACGCGGTGCCAGTTGCGCGTTCCAGCTGTTGTTCAACTGCACCGCCACGACGTTGTCTCCGGTCACGACCACGCCAGTAACGTCAAATGAGAACCCGGTATAGCCCCCCAGGTGGCGGCCGATCGATTTCCCATTCACGTAGACTTGGGCGTCTTGAAACGCCCCCTCGAATTCCAGAAACACCCGCTTGCCTGACCATTCCGCTGGGACATTGAAGTGCTTCCGATACCAGCCGTAGCCCGTGTAGAACTGGAGTGATGAAAAGTACGGCAGGCTGAACGAGTGGGGCAGTCCGACGGTGGACCACGACGTATCATCAAAGCTGGTCGCCTGCGCGCCTGTCACGTCAGCCAGCTTGAATTTCCAGAACTGGTTGATGTTGAGCTGCTGGCGATTGCCCGGAACGCTGGTTCCACCGGTCGCCGTTGAGCCGCCCGCGCTGGTCGTGCCCCCCAATGCGATTGTTCCTGCCGACCCAGTGGTCCCTGCCGACGCGGCGGTGCCGCCGTTTGCTTTGGTCCCAGACAATCCGCCGGAGCCCCCGCTGCTCGATGCGCCGCCGCGCCCCGCGCTGCCGCCCAACGGAGCCCCACTTCCGCCCCCCGCGCGGCTGCTCGCGGAGTCGGCTTGCGACGAGCTACCGCCAGAGGCGATGGCCGCGCTGTCGGTCACGCCACCCGAGGCCAACGCACCTCCGGTTGCAATGGAGCCCGCGCCTGACGTTCCGCCCGCTGCACTCTTTCCGCCGGAGGCCAGGGCACCGCCTGACCCAACCGCGCCACCCTGCTCAACCCCGCCACCTGCGCCGGCTGACCCACCGGTCTTTCCCGCATCGCCCTGAGTCCCTGCCGCAGCATCGGCCGCAGGATTGGAACCTACCGAGCTGCAACTGGCTGACCCCAGCAAGATCAGGGCCACGCCTATTGCGGCGCCTCTTGCCGGGAAGGCCCGGCCAGCAGCGTTCAAATCCTGGATGGGTTGGGGCATGGGGGTGTCGTCTTCTCCTCGGCATCGCCGGGGCAGATTGGTCCTGCGAACCTTACGGGGATCGGACTGTACGAAAACGGGTCTAGAAATCGCACTGGGTCTGGGCGAATCACTTGGCCGCCGCGCGCTCTTCATGACTGAACTGCAAAAACCGGCGCGCCATCTGTCGGTGACCAGAAAAGCGGCCTCTCGCACCCAGGCAACCACTAAAACTCAACCCAACTTGCCAGGTTGCTACCCCTGAATAGCCAGGAGCTTCCCCATGCAAAGCACAGGTTCTATCTTCCGCGTACTCCCGGCAGCGACGATGTTCATTTTCGCTTGCTCGAGCAGCGGTAACAGCGCCGAACCCAGGGACGCGAGTTCCAGCGGCGGTGCATCGACCATCGGCGGCGCGTCGGGTGGTGGAGGCACGTCATCAGGCGCCGGCGGAGTTGCTTCAGGCGGCGTGACGGGACCTGCGGCAGGCGGAACTCTCGCTGGCTCCAGCGGGGTCGCCTCAGGTGGAGAGACCTCCAGCAGTTCAGGCATGACGCTGCAACAGGCCTGCACGGCGATATGCGCGTCGACGTCTGGCATGTGCGCACCTGTTGCTGACTGTCAAGCCGGCTGCGTGAGTGAGGCCGATACGACGGCGAGCAAAGTAACGAAGTGCGATGTGCAGTACACCGCCATGGCCCAATGTGAAGCCAACCTAGGTGCGGGCACGTGGACCTGTTCCTCGGACGAGAACGTCCCGATCCCTGTCGATGGCCAATGCACAGACACGGTCTGTGCGTGGGCATGCTGTGCGACTGATCTGATCGTGCCGTCTGATATCTGGGCTCGGTGCATGGACACCTGCAATCCAGGGACCGGTGGAACGTCAGGCACGGGCGGAACACTTGCGGTTGGGGGCAGCACGGCGACAGGCGGCGCGGGTGGAACAGGCGGCGCAGGTGGCACGACCGGGACCGCGCAAAGCGGCGGGATCGTGAGCAGCGGCGGCACCAGAAGCGGCGGCGCCACGAGTAGCGGCGGCGCTACGAGCAGCGGCGGCGCCACGGGCAGCGGCGGCGCGAGGAGCAGCGGCGGTACCACAACTGGCGGAGCAGGCGGTTCCCCTCCAGCAAGCACAGGGATTCCGGCGGCATATCCCGCGCCCACCGCAGACAATGCCGCCAAGTGCACAACAGTGGCCATGTCCGCCGGCTTCTGTCCGGGTGGCGGCTCGGGTCCCACCTGTTTGCAGTGCCTGTTCGGCGGCACCACCTACAACAACGCCGAGCCGCCGGCTGCGCCGCCTGCGCCCGCGGATGCAACTTCGTTGGCCGGGGACTACGTGGTCACGGTTCAGCTTGGCAGCGTGGGCCCGGTTTTTGTCGGAGCGGAGTCGAGTCGGGGTCTTCTGGCCCAAGGAGCGGCGTCGCAAGAGTACGCATTCGTCGTCGACGTACGTGCGATGGAGGGGCAACCCAACCACGCGGGCGGTCCGGTGGGATACCCAGGCCTCGATCTGTTCTTCTCCGGCCCAGCCGGACTCAAGGTCACAGGGATCGGATATGCCTTGGCTTCGGCGAGCACCAAGCCCGTCATGGTCTACATCGCCGGCGACTCCACGGTGTGCGACCAGACCGGGAATGTCTACGGCGGTTGGGGCCAAATGATCCCGCAGTATTTCGGACCTCCCGTTGGGTTTGCCAACTACGCAAACAGTGGAGCCGCTTCCGGGTCATTCAACAACTATTGGGCCATGATCAAGGCGAAATGGGCCCCGGGGGATTGGGTGATGATCCAATTTGGTCACAACGATGGGAACAATACCGATGCTGTGGTCCAGGCAAACCTTGAGAAGATGGTAGCCGACGCACAGACCGCTAATGTGAACCCAATCCTGGTATCTCCTCCCGCACGAGTGCAGAGCTACCCAATCGGTGACCAATCCAGCCTTCACGCGGCGGCAGCCAAGGCCGCTGCTGCCTCAAAGAATTGCCCCTACATTGATCTCACAGCCCTCTCGACCGCCTGGTACGATACGCTTGGATCCAAGAACGCCTGCCTGGCGTTCCATGCGCTCGCTGGCGCCACGCACACCAACCTCGCAGGCGCTGACAAGCTCGCGGGACTGTTGGCCAAGGCCATCAAAGATCAAAACATCGGTCTGGCGAAGTACTTGAGACCGTAGAACGCTAGACCCGGAGTGTCCTTTGCTGCCCCATTCGAGGAGATCAGCTATGCCTGCAGCCAGCTTGGGAAACAAAACCGACCATCTGCCAGCGATGACGCGCCTGCCGCGCCCGACACTTCGGGCGCGCCACCTCGCGGTCTGGGCGCTCGCGACATTTCTCGCCGTGCCTCATGGCGCCCTGGCCGCCGATGGCGGGGCGTCGAACGCACAGGCGACCTTCTACGTCTCGCCCCAAGGCGACGACTGCAATCCTGGCACTCTGGCAGCGCCCTTTCGCACGCTCTCCAAGGCCCGCGATGTCGTGCGGACAGTGAACAGCGCCATGACCGGCGACATCGTCGTCTACCTCCGTGGCGGCACCTATCCATTGACCAGCACGCTTTTCTTTGCTGCCGTCGATTCGGGAACCAAGGGTTTCTACGTCAAGTACCTCAACTACCCGGGCGAAACGCCCTTATTGACGGGCGGTCAACCGATCGGCGGATGGACCGTTTCCGATTCTGCCAAGAACATATGGCAGGCTACCGGCGTCACGTCGCGGTTCCGCCAGCTTTACGTGAACGGCACAAAGGCGATCCGGGCACGCTCCCCGAATCTGGGTACTGGAGGAGCGGCCAGCTTCAATCGAATCACGGGAGCCGACCAGACTGTCCCCAATGTGCAGGTCGCCAGCTCGCAGGTGGCGAACTGGAACAACCTGACTAAGGTGGAAATGCACTTGATGATCAACTGGGGCGACGCAACCCTGCGTTTGGCATCGTATTCCACGACGGGCGCCACCGCGTTCATCAAGTTTCAAAGCCCCGAAGCCAGCATTTTGTCCCAAAGGCCTTTCCCCATTCTCGCATCCGTGAAACAGGCCTACTACTTCGAAAACGCACTCGAATTCCTCGACGTCCCGGGCGAGTGGTATCTGAATGAAACCACGAACACTCTCTACTACCAACCTCGAACGGGCGAAGACATGTCCACCGCCACGGTCGTCGCGCCGATGGTCGAAACTCTGGTCAGCATCATGGGCACCAGTGCCGACACCAGTCCTGCGCATCACATTTGGTTTCAGGGCGTGGCCTTCGCGCATTCCACCTATTTGCGTCCGAGCAGCTTCGGCTTCTTGGACGGCCAGGCGGGACAGTACAACGTATCGGCGACTGCCCAGAACCAGCAGTACGTGGGCAGGCCATCCGCCGGGGTCCTGGTCGCTAACGCCAACAACATATGGTTCGAGCGAAACATCTTCAGCCAGATGGCCGCCACCGGCCTCGACTTCAACTACGGCACCCATGACGACACCATCTTGGGGAATGCGTTCACGGACATTGGCGGCGCCGGGGTTTCGGTCGGCAAGTTCGTTCAAGACGAGACGACCGAGTTTCACATCGCCTACAACCCGAGCAACGCGAGCGAGATCTGCACCAACGACACCATCAAGGACAACTACATCGCCAACGTAACCACCGAGATCCAGGGCGCATGTGGAATAGCGTGCGGATACCCGCGAACTATCGACATCGAACACAACGAAGTCTCCGACGTGAACTACACCGGTATTTCAGTGGGTTTCGGCTGGACTGCCACGGCGAACGCCATGAGCGGCAATCGGATCAACTACAACGACGTTCACGATATCGTGAAGATCCTGGCCGACGGTGGCGGCATCTACACCCTGTCCAACCAGGGTTCGGGGTCGCAGATGGAGTACAACTACATCCATGATTTCCAGAAGTCACAGTGGGCTGACTACGGCGATCACGGCCTCTACTTGGACGAGCAGACCAGTGGATATACGGTCAGCCACAACGTCCTAGTCAACTGCCCCGCCATCAGTACCAACCACCCCGGCACCAACACCATGTCCGACAACGCGGGGACGCTGGCATCCACTATCAGCGGCGCCGGGATTGAACCCGCGTATGCCGATATCAAGACAAACCTGACGATTCCGATCCCGACTTTCCCCAACGGCGGTGGCGGGACAAGCGGCACGTGCACGAACACCGGCGGCGCAGGAGGTGCGGGAGGCACGACCAGCGCTGGTGGTTCAGCCGGAACGGGCGGCTCGCGGAACAGTGGGGGAGCTATCGGCACGGGCGGGGCCGCGAACCCTGGCGGTGCGGCCGGCCCAGGCGGCGGCACAGGAGTGGGCGGCTCGCGGAACAGCGGGGGAGCTATCGGCACGGGCGGTGGCGCGAACATTGGCAGCGCGACCGGCACGGGCGGCGCGGTGAACACAGGCGGGGCCATGAACACCGACGGTGGCACGGCCGCGGGCGGGGTCATGAGCACCGGCGGCGCGACCGACTCGGGAAGCGCAGCCGCGACCGGCGGCGTAGCCAGCGCTGGCGGAGCGACCGCGACCGGCGGTTTGACGAGCACTGGGGGCGCATCTGTGACTGGTGGTTCCGCGAGCACGGGTGAATCTGCCAGCCTGGGAGGAACCGTTGGAACCACGTCATTGTCCGGTAGCCAGCCGAGCGCCACAGGGAAAGGTTGCAGTTGCAGGTTAGGTGGAAATCCCACGAACCCGGGTTCTCAAAGGAGTTCTGGCTTCCTCCTGCTAGGTCTCGCGTGGCTTGGACTGCATCGGCTTGGCCGGACCAAGCGCAGGGCAACGCGGCCGGGGGCACCGAACGCAGCTGGCCGGCGGCAAGCGTATCGGACGTAACCTCATCCACCCACCAGACCGGTGCTCTGATGCTTATCGTCGGCCCTGCCTAGCACATTTGGCGCACCATGACTACTGTGGCCCGCCAATAGGGGCCAACAATTCTGGTCGCGATGTAGGATTTTCAGACCCGATTCTGCGGTGTCGCACCCCGTTGCTGCTAGTTGCGGAGGCTATGATGCGAAATAGAACTCGGATAGCGACGAAAGACCTCGTACCACGTTCAATGGCTCTGCTTCTTGGCACCGCCATCTCCTTGCTCCAAGGCTGCGGTAATTCCGGCGGTGGAGGGCCAGCCTCGACCGCAGGGGCGCCAGGTCCAGGCGGCGTCACGGCTTCGGCTGGGACTGTGACTGGCGGCTCGTCTGCAACCGGCGGTCAGACCGCAATCGGCGGCTCGTCTGCAGCCGCAGGCCAGACCGCAACCGGCGGTCAGACCACAATCGGCGGCTCGCTTGTCACCGGTGGCTCGCTCGTCACCGGTGGCTCGCTCGTCACCGGCGGCTCGCTTGTCACCGGAGGCTCGCTCGTCACCGGAGGCAACGTCGGCGGCACCACCACTGGCGGCCAGACCGCTACCGGGGGCAATGCCGGCGGCAGCGCGACCGGAGGTACCACTGCAACCGGCGGTGTGTCCAGCAGCGGCGGTGTCACGTCTACCGGCGGGATATCGATCCCTACCAACGGACGAACGAAGATGGTCTTGAATGCTGACTGGAAGTACCACAAAGGCGACCAGACCGGCGCGGAAGCGACCGGCCTCGCAGACACTTCCTGGACCCCCGTAAACCTGCCCCACGTATTTGATACCCCCTACTACTCCCTGAAGAAGGGGATCTTTTGGTATATGGGAATCGGCTGGTACCGCAAGCATTTCAACGTTCAAGCGGATTGGAAGACTTCAAAGAGAATCGTCCTCGAGTTCGAAGCCGCTTTCCAGGTCGCTGACGTCTATGTGAACGGGAAGCTGCAGGGAGAACACAAAGGCGGGTTTACTGGGTTCTACTTCGACATAACCGATGCCGTTACTGCGGGCGACAATGTCATCGCCGTAAAGGTAGACAACACTTGGAACGCTCAAATCGCCCCGCGCGGGGGCGACTGGCTGTTCTTGGGGGGCATCCACAGAGATGTGTACCTGGTTCTGACCGATCCGCTTCACGTGACGTGGTACGGCACCTTTGTCACCACACCCACGGCGACAGCGGCCTCGGCAACCGTCAACGTCAAGACCGAAGTGAAGAATGAAAACGCGACGACCGCGAGCTGCAAGGTGACAACAACCATCGTCGACGCAACCAATGCCACCGTGACATCCATGGAAAACACCCAATCGATAGCCGCCGGGGCGGTGTATGAGTTTGACCAAACCAGCTCAGCCATCGCCAACCCGCATCTCTGGTCGCCCGAAACACCTTATATGTACAAGGTGTTGACGACCATATCGAATGGAACCGCCGCAGTGGACAACTACGAGAGCCCGCTGGGCATTAGGTCAATCGAGTGGACGTCCGAGACGGGGTTCTTTCTCAACGGAGCACGCTATTTGATCGTCGGAATAAATGCGCACGACGATCGCGCTGGCTGGGGCATTGCACAGACCAATGCGGGCTTCCGCAGGGACGTGAAGCTCATGAAGGACGCCGGCTTCAACTTTATCAGGGAATGCCACGACCCCCATGACGTTTCCTGGGATGATGCCGCAGACCAGTTGGGAATGCTCGAATGGCCGGAAAACGACTTCTGGGGTGTCGGCGGATATACTTCTACCGAACAGCCTGATTGGCGACAAAGCTCCTATCCTACGAAGACTGCCGACGAGCAACCCTTCCAGGACAATTTGCAACAACAACTTACGGAATTCATTCGCGAAAGAAGAAACCATCCAAGCATCATTGTGTGGAGCATGGGAAACGAGACGTTCGATGTGACCAGCGGAACGCCCATGACCAATTGCAAGGCGTTCTACAAGGTTCTGGCGGCTCTCGCCGAGACTCTTGATCCGTCGAGAAAGTCCGCGGTGGGCGGCGCTCAGCGAAGTGGATTTGATCAACTGGCCGATGTCGTCGGATACAACGGGGATGGGGCGACCATCGCCACCTATCAAGACCCTGGCAAGCCCAATCTCATAACTGAGTACTACGACCATGCTGGCCAACCGGCCTATCCATGGCGAGCGGGACAGGTGCGATGGGTGGGTTATGGATACGGCTCGTTCTTGACTGACAACGGCGGGTTGGGTGGCGTGGTTGACTACTACAGACTTCCCGGTCCGGAATGGTATCAATACCGACAGGACCATTTGGGAACTGCATACACCCTTCCTGCCGCCGGCACTCCATCGAAGATCGTCCTGACCGCGGACAACCTCACGATTGCCAACGATGGCACGGATGATACGGAGCTTTCCGCTCAACTGGTCAACTCGGCCGGCACGGCGGTCGATAGCACCTCCCCGATCACTCTCACCGTAACCTCGGGTGGCGGACTCTTCCCCACCGGCACTTCAATGACCTTCGACAATTCCAAGTGTCCGGACACCAGGTGCATCCGATATGGCCAGGTCAAGATGGCCATGAGGTCCTACACGGCGGGGCCGATTACCGTGACTGCGACGTCTGGCTCACTGCCCAGTGCGAGCGTAAACATCACTTGTGTTGACAAAGGCGGCCTGGCGTCTAGCGTTGGCGGTAGCTGACATCGGGCGTTCGCTGCAAGCGGCGTGTTCCTACAAGGGAGGCAATTCCATGCGAGTTCGAAGAATGGCGGACGAAGGCTGGTTCGCGAAGATCTGCAAGGGTGGGTTCTCGCTTTTCATTGGGTTGGCGTGCGTGTACATCAGCACGCCAGCCGAGGCTGCCGTCACCTTGCCCAGCCTTTTCGGCAATCACATGGTCGTGCAGCGGAACATGGATGTGCCGGTGTGGGGCACAGACACCGCCAACACAAGTGTCACCGTGAAGCTCGGCGCGCAGCAAGCCACTGGCACGGCTGGATCTGACGGAAAATGGACGGTGCGGCTTCCCGCCCAGGACGCCGGAGGTCCCCTTTCCATGACAGTGACGGGATCGTCGACCGTTACGTTGACGGACGTCTACGTGGGGGAAGTCTGGATCGGATCGGGACAGTCCAACATGGGCTATACGGTCCACTGCAGCTACGGAGCGCCCTGTGGGCTGAACAACGAGACCCAGGAGATCGCCGACGCCAACTACCCATTGATTCGGTCCTGGACCGCTCCCTGGCAGCCGTCGTCGAAGCCGCTCGACGCCTCGACCCTCAAAGCATCATGGGTGGTGACGTCGCCGCAAACGGTCGCGAACGTCTCCGCCGCCGGCTATTTCTTTGCGCGAGAACTGACCAAGGCTCTGCCCAATGTGGCCATTGGCATCATCATCAGTTCCTTCGGTGCTAGCTGCATTCAGTGCTGGATGTCGCAAGCGTCGCTTCAGGCCATCCCCTCGGTGGCAACTCTGCTTGCCCAGTTCCAGGCGAATCCCAATTACACCAACCAACACAATCCCTATATCTGTTACAATGGGATGATTGCGCCCTTGGCTCCCTACGCCATTCACGGCGTCATCTGGTACCAAGGCGAGTCGGTGACTTGGGGTGGAGACACCTACCGCGACTTGCAGGTTGGACTGGTTACGTCCTGGCGCCAGGCCTGGGGACAGGACTTCACTTTTTTGATCGTCCAGCTACCCAATTACAACATTTCCAGTTCAGGATGGCCCGTCCTGCGCGAAGCGCAGCTTCAGACGACCGAGATTGTTCCCAATACCGGCGCGGCCGTCACCATCGACATCGGCGACCCCAACTACGTGCATCCCCCGGATAAGCAGGATGTGGGCTTGCGTCTGGGCCTCTTGGCGGAAGCGATCACCTACGGGCAGGACGTTGCCGACTATGGGCCACTTTACGATCACATGGCCATCGAAGGCAGCTCCATACGCCTCTACTTCACCCATACAGATTCTGGCATTGCCTTCAAGGGAGGCACCGCCACTGGGTTCGAGATCGCGGGCGCCAACGGCACCTATTCGACCGCGACGGCGGTGATTCAGCCCGATTCCACCATTCTCGTCTCCAGCCCCTCGGTCACCGCGCCGAAGAACGCGCGCTATTGCTGGGCTGGCAATCCGACTGCGAGCCTTTTCAGCCAAGGCACACCCCCGCTTCCGGCGTCGCCATTTCGTACTGATGCGCCTGCCTTGCCGCCGGGTACCGTCATTCCCGATGGTGGTGTCGTGGTCAACAAGGATGGTGGCACGGGCGACGCCATGGACGCCGCTGTGATAGTTGTCAAAGACTCGGGCGTGGTCACAACCGGAGGTTCGGGCGGGAACACAGGCTCCGCGGGAAACACAGGCTCTGGCGGAAACATAGGCTCGGGGGGAAACACCAGCTCAGCTGGCATCCCCTCATCAGCCGGCAATACAGGCTCCGCGGGAAACACGGGCTCCGCGGGAAACACGGGCTCCGCGGGAAACATTGGCTCCGCGGGAAACACGGGCTCCGCGGGAAGCATTGGCTCCGCTGGAAATGCGGGTTCGGCGGGAAACACAGGTTCAGCTGGCAACATCGGATCGGCGGGGAATGCCGGCTCGGCGGGGAACATAGGCTCCGCAGGGAGTGCCGGCTCCGCGGGCAACACCGGCTCCGCGGAAGCCACGGCTCCCGACGCTGCGGTGGCCACAGTCGACGCTGCACATGCTACTGGCGGCACCAACAGTGGTGGCTGCTCTTGTCAACTGGGAAGCCGCGCCAGCGGCTTGGCGGACAGCGCGGCTTTCGCCATCGGCGTGCTGCTGGTACTCGGTGCTCGCCGCGGCCGTCGCAAAGTAAGGAAGTGATTCGAGCATGCGTGAAAATCCATACCCCAAGCGCCGCGATTTCCTCAAGACTGCTGCGGCGGGCGCCGCGGGCGCGATGGGACTCAGTGCCCTGAGATTCGACAGGCTCTTCGCCCAGTCGACTGGAGGTTGGGTGAGCGGCATGCAGGTCAATCCGGCCATCCACAACGAGCGGGTCATCTGCTGCCACGATACCAACATGCTCGCAAGCATGCCCCTGGGCACTAACTTCGCCAGCCAGAACGCTCCAGTCAACGCGACCCTCGTCGCCTCCAATCTCGACGAAATGGCGAAGCAGCTGGCCCAGAAGGCGACCGCCACCGAGGCCTGGAGCTCGATCTTCCGGTCGAGCAAGCAGTGGGCGAACACTAAAGTGGCCATCAAGACCAATGCCATTCAAGGCAACACCGGGAACCATCCCCGCGTCGCGATCATCAAGAAGATTTGCGATGTGTTCGTCGATCAGTTGGGGGTTCCAGCGACGAACATCATCCTGTACGACGCCAACGCCGACGCTTCGGGGACCTATGCCACCTCTGCCAGCTTGACCGACGCGACCAAGATACGCGCGACTGTCAGCAAGTATGCACAGTCACTAGGCGGCATGGTGCCGGTCACAATTGCCGGCAGCAGCAAGAGCATTTCCGCCCCCGCCGACCTTGTCAATGGCGTCATTGACATCCTGGTGGATATTTGTGTGCTGAAGGAACATTGCGGTCCGGGAACGTCGTATCTGTTCGGCAGTTGTTCACTGTGCATGAAGGGCCACCTCGGCACCTTCATCAATGCAGGAACCGACAGCGCGCCGAGTTCGACCGGCTTGCACTCGCTAGACGCCATCTTGAGCATCAACAAACATGGTGCCATCCTCGGTGGCAATCCGGTTCGGCAGCAACTGTGCATCGTCGATGGGCTGCTGGCAAACAACGGCAACAGCGCCACTTGGAATGTCAGATCCGATCGGATCGTCATGGGGACCTTTGCCCCCATCGTGGACTACCTCACGGCGACCAAACTGCTTCTCGACAAGACCATCATGGCCGCAGCTCCCATGCCCGCGCTGGGAGCGACCAACGCCGCCATATACCTCCCGCAGTTTCTTACGAGCTTCGGCTATGCCGCGACGGACGCTCTGCAGTGGGTTGAATGCACTCCCCCCAATTGGCCAGCCATCACCACCGGTAGCGGGGGATCTGGCGGGGCCGGAGGATCCGGCGACGGCGGTACCACCGCGGCCGGTGGAGGTGGGGGCGGCGGCGGTACAACCGCGGCCGGTGGCGACAGCGGCGGCGGAACCAGCGCGGCCGGTGGCGACAGCGCGACCAGTGGGGCCGGAGGTGGCAGCGGCGGCACAACCGATGCGGCCGGCACCACCGGCACCACCGGTACCGGTGGCGCTGCCTCAGGTGGTGCAGGAACCACCGCGGCGACAAGCGCCGCTTCAACATCTGGGGGATCGGCCACTACAGGCGGAACCAACGCCGGAACGGGTACGGGCTCGAATGCGGCGGGCGGCAACAGCGGAACAGCGGGCACGACGGTTTCCGGTGGGAATTCGGGGACCGGGTGTAGCGTCGCCGAGGTGCGCGGCAAAGCCGCCCGGTGGAGCGCGGTGCTGGCGTTTGGCGCAGTCGTGGCCGAGAAGCTTCGGCGTCTGGTCAGCGGCGGCGATCGGACGGCGTAAACAGATCCGCGAACTTCGTGACGCATGTGGCCGCAAGCGGGTCATTCGCTTTCATGCCAATCGCCGCGCCTGTCCTTCGATGAACAGACGATTTTCCAACCCGATTTTTCGGCGGCAGCCCCCTGTCATTGTGCTGGCGAGGCTCGCCGATCAGCCCAACGGAAAGAACGACATGCACATACACCGATTCAACCAGTTTTCGACCGCTGGCTCCCTGTCTGGCAGAGTTGGCCGGGCGCTTCTGGCAAGAGGCGCAGGACTTGCCGTCGCACTGTTTCTGCTCGGCCTCGCAGGCTGTAGCTCCGGAAGTGCCAATGCCCCGGCGAGCAACGCAGGCTCTGGTGGAAACGGCGGTGGCTCGACTGGTCAAGCGGCCGCGGGTCAGGGTGGCTCATCTGCTATTGGCGGCAGTACGAGCCTCGCTGGTGGGTCCAGTGGGGTAGCGGACACCGGGGGCGAGGCGGCAGGCGCAAGCGGATCCAGTGCGACAGGTGGTCAAGCTGAGATCGGCGGCAGCGAAACGACGAGCGGCGGCGCGGGCGCAGCCGGTTCAGGCGCGGAAGCGGGCGCAGGCGCGTCTGGCACGGCTGGCGCTCAGCTTGCGACGGCCGGCAGTTCGACGCCAGGTGGTGCGGGTACTGTAGCTGGCTCAACCGCCACGGGCGGCAAGGGCGGTACAAGCGGCGGCGCCGGAGCCGGCAGTGTGGTCGGTGGAACGACCGGTGCAGGGGGCAAGACGAGTTCTGGCGGCAGCGCGGCGCCTGGCGGGACGACGAGCGCGCCCGGAGGTACGCAAAGCTCCGGAGGTACGCAAAGCTCCGGAGGCGCGACGGGAACCGGCGGTGCAGTTCAAGATCCCGAAGAACTCAAGCGAGCATTCGCCGAGTACAGGTTTGGCATCTTCCTCCACTTCGGAATGAATACATTCTCCAACGATGGCGCAAAGGACCTTCCCAACCAGGATCCGTCTCTGTTCAATCCGACCAAGCTCGACCCGGGCCAGTGGATCGATGCTGCGGTGTCGGCCAAGATGAAGTTCGCCGTTCTCACCACCAAGCATCACGACGGCTTTCTGCTCTGGGACTCGGCGACTACTGACTACGACGTCGGCAATGCCAAGGTTCCGGCAGCGGGCCACGTCGACGTGGTCAAGCTGTTCGTCGATGCGTGCCGCGCGCGCGGGGTTGCGCCCGGCCTCTACTTCTCGATCCAGGATCGCTCCACGGCCGGATTGGGTGCCAGCGGCTGGAGCGTGACCAACGAGCGCATGCCGCAGAACCTGATTGACTACGTCAAGGCGCAGATCAAAGAGCTGCTGACCAACTACGGGTTCATCCCGTTCTTCGTGACCGACGGCTGGGCTTGGTCCATGGGCATGACCATCATGCCCTACCAGGATATTCGCGAATACGTCTACCAACTGAGCCCAAACACACTCTACTGCGAGCACCAGGGCCAGCAGGTCCCGTGGCACGACGACATCGTGTACTACGAAGAGCCCAAAGGTGGGGCCTGGTCCCCGGCCGGAAACATCCTGGCCTCATGGCAAAGTCAGAAGATGGGCCACGCCTGGTTCTGGACGCCTCCCGATGCTGGCGACGCCGGCCCGGCGGTCTCGGATTTCGTGACAACCCACCTGGCGGACCTGGAGCCAAAGTACACCAACTACGCGCCCGATTTCGGACCGAACCGCCAAGGATTGCTGGAGGACGCGGTGGTCGCCAAGTTGAAGTCAATCGGCGCTGCCTGGTCGCCCAATACGGCACGCCCGCCCCTGCCCACGCAACCGCCGCACCTCAATCACGTGATCACCGCGGTCAATGCGACGGCCAGCAGCAACGCATCGGGATCCAAGGCCCTCAACGCAGTCGACGGAATCAACGACGGCGGGTTCACCGACCACTACACCGAGACGTTGTGGCAATCGGCGGCGGCGGCTCCGCAATGGCTGACCGTCGATCTTGGCAAGACCTACAGTGGCATAGACATGCTCAGCTACCAGCCGCAGCAGATTGCGCCCCAGCAAGCAACGAAGGATTACACGGGACGCATTACTGGGTACGCCATTTCGTACAGCACCGACGGCACGACTTTCACGCCAGTGACTCTCAAGACGGGCTACGACGGCACCTGGCAGTGGGGCGCCGCGCAGCTGGCCGGCTGGGCCTCGGCCGAATTCAATGCGGTCACCGCGCGCTACGTGAAATTGCAAGCCACCTCAGCCACTGGCAACAATGTGAAGATCAACGAAGTCGATGTGGGCGGCCGTTTGGTGGCGCCCGTCGCCCAGTAGCAAGCACGACGGTCAACCATGCAAGCAGCCAGCACGCCTTCAGCCTCGGCCCCGCCAAGACGGCGGCCGCCCCCGCTGGCCGATCGCGTGGGGAGCCCGCCGGCTCTGCCCCCGCGGGGACTTCGGGATGGACAGCCCGCCCTGCCCACCCCGCACGCTTCGCGTGCACCCTCGCCGGCGGCGTACCATCGCGCGAGGCCGAGCGAAGCGAGCGAGGCGGGGTGGCAGGTGGGGGGCCGAAGGGCATGGCGAGGCCGAGCGAAGCGAGCGGGGTGGGGGTGGGGGGCCGAAGGGCGGAGCGAACCCCCTCAGGGTTCCCATGTCGAATTGACATCGCGCCCCGGGATGGACCACACTTTATTGGTGTCGCTCGCCGAGGACAGCCCATTCTTGTCCGAGAAGCCTCGCGCCTGCGCGCCGGCTGACAACGAGGCACTAGGCCCGCTGACCGCGCTTGCGCGAGCGGCGCTCGGGAATGACCCTGACAAGGTTCGCAGGTTTCTCGACGGGATTGCCCCTACGGTTCGGCGGACATGCCGCGGTGTCATGGGATGCACCCATCCCGACCTCGAGGACGCCATCCAGGAATCTCTTATCGACATCGTTCGGGCGCTGCCCCAGTACCGGTTTGAAGCGGACGTGTCGCACTACGCAGCGAAGATCGCACTACGCGTGGCCATCTCCGAACGCAAGAAGGACCGCGCTCGAGTGGAGTCCCTGCGCCTCTTCCATCAGAGCCGCGAGTCTCGACCTCCATCGCTGGATCCGGCCGGCATCGTCGCTGACGTCGAGTGCTCCTGGCTCACTCGCCTGATTGTCCGCAAGTTGAGAAAGTCGCAGACCGAGGCGGTTCTCCTGCGTTTCTTCCTGGGATGTTCGGTGGAGGAAATTGCCTCGGTTACCGGTGTGCCACTTAACACCGCCAAGACGCGGCTTCGCACTGGGAAGGACAAGTTGCGGCGCTATCTCGAAAAACGGGGCTATTCACCCGAGACTGTGGGGGTGTTTCGATGAATCCTTGCTCGCATCCAGAAGAAGCCATGGACATGGCACTGGGCGGAATTTTGCCTGCGGCCCAGCGCCGGGATCTCAACCTGCACCTGGCTGCCTGCGCTGCCTGCGCTGCACACATGGCCGCGGCCCAGTACACGCGAGATGCACTGGCGGAACAGCCCCACGACGAGCAATTGGATCGGCAGGCTGTGGAAAGGGCCATGACCGGGCTTTTCCCGCCCCGCTTTGCTCGGGCCAGGTACCAACGAGCTTTCCGGCTGGGGTTCGCGCTGGCCGGGCTGCTGCTGGCGGGTGGCATGGCGGGGGCCGCGCTGTGGCGGTCACACCGACCCGCCTCGGTCCCCTTGCTGCGCCCAGAGATATCCGACGAACCGCGGGCGGGGTTGCCAGCGCCCACTCATGACGAACCGAGCGTGGTTGTCGAACCGGCTCCCGCGTCGAGCGACGCAGTCTTGCAGCGAGTTCCGCGAGCCCAGCCATCGGCAGCCGCGCTGTTTGCTCAGGCGCTCGCTCTGCGCAGCGACGGCAAGGTCGACGCTGCCATTGCATCGCACCTGCGGCTGCAGCGCCTGTATCCGACGGCGCGTGAGACGCGTCTGTCATTTGCTCTGGCCGGGCGATTGCTGCTCGAAAGGGGCTCGCCGGAGCAGGCGTTGGCGCAGTTCAACCAGTATTTGGCTCAGCCAGGGGACGTTGCGGAAGAGGCGTTGGTGGGACGGGCGACGGCGCTGGGACATCTTGGGCGTTCGGCCGCCGAAGCCGTGGCCTGGCGAGAGGTGATCGAACGTCATCCCGGCTCGATCTACGCGACCCGCGCGAAGCAAAGGCTGGCTACCCTGGCAGCAAGACCGCACACGGACCACTGACCTCCCATTTGTCGCCGAGACCAGGTCCAGATCGGGTATTGTTGGTCGAAGCTTGTCTCCCGCGCTGCGCGTCCTAGTCCTGTCCGCCGCAACCAGCATGCTGGGCGCGCGACCGCTTTTTGCCATGCCGCCTTCGCGCGGCGAGGTGAAGGTCGTCGTTGCGGGCAGCGACCGCTCCTTCGCGGCCATCACGAAATCGTTGACGGAGTCTCTGTCCTTCATCGCTGTCACAGCGCAATTTGAACGAACGGCATCGGTGGACCCGCGCGGCGTCTCGGCGCCTCGTCCGCCGCAGCCGTCGCTGTTTGCGCATTTATGGATCGACGCTGCGGCAGATCACGACGTCACCTTGTACGTCACAGACTCTGCCACGGAGCGCGTTTTCGTTCGGCGCATGGGTCTGGACCACGGTTTGGACCAAGTGGCGGTGGAAGGCTTGGCGTTCGTCGTCCAGAACTCACTCGAAGCTCTGTTGGCTGGCAAGGTCATCGGCATGAGCCGCGACGACTATGAGCATTCGCTGGACGTCACGGCGCCGCGGCCTGCGGCGAAGCCTGTCCTGCAGCAACCCGCTTTGCAGCCGAACCATCTGGGTCCGCACGATGCGCGGCCGTCCAATTGGCAGCTTTCGGTCGGCTATGAAATTCAGGCGTGGGATGGTTCTACCGCGCGCCACGCGGCCTTTATCGGCATCGACTACGAGCGAAGGAAATTTCGCTTCGCAATGGACCTGTTCAGCACGCTGCCGATCCATTTTCACAACGATGAAGCGGGCGCCACATTGTTTTCCAGCGGGGCTCGTTTGAGCGTGTCGCGCCCATTCCCGCTTTCGCATCAGCTACGTCTTGTCCCCGGCCTTGGATTCGCCTTGGAACTGACCCACGTGCGCCCGGAACTGAGCGATCCAGCAGCTTCGCCGGCAGCCGCATATTTCGCCTTCGACCCAACCATTCGCGTCGTCATCGGCGTCGAACGCTCTTGGGGGCGCTGGTCGCTGCGCGGGAACTTGGGCTTGGATTTCGTGTCCCGCCCGGTTCACTACGTGGTCACTCTCCCAACCGACACCGAGGTCGTGCGCACACCCTGGCAGGACCGGCCTTTCGCGGCGATCATCCTGGGAGCACGACTCTGATATCTAGGGCAATGCTCGCCAAGCTTCGTAGATCCTTATGGGACCGCCGGCGCGGCGCGAATCAAAGACAATATGGGTTCCATCGTTCGAGAGCCAGGGATCGGCATCGTCGTTGACGTTCAATTCGGTGGCTGGCTTTGGCGGAGAAAATTCGGACGTCACGGTGTCGCGACTCGCGTAGAAAAGTGAGTTTACAGTATTCAAGCGTCGCGACGCAAACATGATGCCTCTTCCGTCTTCGTACAGCGCTGGATCCCAGTCGAATTGAGGGGAATTCAATTCTGTGAGCGGCCTGGGCGTGCCCCACTTATCGGCCGTCGACGCGCGGGTAGTTTGGTAGAGATCCCAATCCGAGCCGTGCAACGAAGCAAAGACCATGACCAATTGATCCTTTTGCAGCGTGGGTGACAGATCCTTGTCGCCCCCGACGAAGTCGGTCACCGGCACAGGTGGATCCCACAGATCGGTTCGTAGTTTTCGATGTGACACCCAAAGGTGCTCGCCGGCTGTGCCTCCCGTGCGCTCACTGGCGAGGTAAATCGTGAACCCGTCGGCTGATACTTCTGGTGTCTCGTCCAGGACAGCGCTCGACAGTTCAACAACCTTGCTCGGCGTCCCCCACTCGTCCGCCTTGCTGGCTCGTTTCACCACCCAGATGTCCCAATCGGTATTGGGATTCGACGAAAAGTAGAGTTCCAGCTCGTCGGCCGTCAGAGTCGGGTCTGCCTGGCTCGCGCAGAGCCCCACGCCATTGACACAGATGTTCGCGAACGCGGGATGAGGCGTGACCGCGCCAAAAGGAACCCAGACCTCCGTCATGGCGTCCGCGTCACCTGCCTCGGCATCGCCGGCGTCCGCGTCACCTGCCTCCATATCACCGGCGTCCGCGTCACCAAACGATGCGGAAAGGCTGCCAAGGGAACGCTGGTCGACGCCGCAACCACCCGCCATCAGCGCAGCAAACCAGGCAGCGAGCAGCGAAGACCGGAACCTTGTCATGTTCACGCAGCTTAGCCCAGCGCTCGGACTCCGCCAATGCGAGGGATGAGGCTTGTCCTGGAAACATCTCCTCAGGCAAGCGGCAACCCCGACAGATCGCCATGCCTGAGTCGGACATCGAACGTATTTTGCACCGCGTCTCCCCGTCCGGCAGCCACAAAAAGATGACGAGCGCACAAAATGGCTAGACCCGAATTGCTTCTACCGTCCTCCCTGTATGCGCAACGGAAGTTTTGATCGTTTCCTGCGTGCTGCCACCGATAGACCCTAGAAGAAAAGATCAAAAGCATGCAGCCCGCCTGCGCCCTTCATTCTTCGCGTATCAACCATTCTTGCTCGGCCCTGGCGGAAAGAGGTCGAACACCGAATTACCCAGCTATCGTGCTGTTCGCGCTTCTCATGTTTGCTCGTCGTTCTCGCAAAAGGAGCTAGCACCATGCGTTCCATCAAGATGTCCGTCAGGTTGTTTGTCATGACGTCTCTTCTGAGTGTTCTGTCGCCGGCAGGTGCGGCCAGTGCAGCCGACGCTGGCACCAAAACGCTCATCAACTATTTCCAGCCGACGCCAATTGTTTGTCCGTTGACATCGACCGCCTGGGGTGCTGCCAGCGTTGGTCCTCGAGATACCTGCAACGGCCTAGAGGATGCGACCAACAAGCAGTACCAGTACTGGGATGGAAAGGTTTTCAAGGGATCGGATGGCAAGTATCACATGTATGCGGGACAGTGGCCGCAGAACAAGGGGTTCGCCGATTGGCCCAGTTCAGTCATTGCTGAGGCGGTCAGCAGCGGAACGGTCAACGGATCCTACGTCCTTAGCACCAACACTCCCTTCACTGGAAAGGAGCAGAATGTCACCGGCGCAGTCCAGAGCGATGGCAGCTACATTCTTCTCGACAGTCTGGGCAAGGGCGGCACTGGCAATATCTACACCTCCACTTCACTTGCCGATCCATGGACGTCGAAAGGACAGTTCCAGATCACCGGTGGCTCCACCTCGACGCAAACAACGGAAAACCTCACCATCTGGGCAAACGCCGACGGCAGCTTCGAGATCATGAGCCGCAGTTTCCAGGAGATGACCAGCGCCAGCAACATTCTTGGACCGTACACCATCAAAGCCACGGTTCCGAGCCTGCAAAGCCAGGGCTATGAAGATCCAGTGATCTGGTGCAGTGGTGGCCAATACCATCTGATTGCCAACGACTACAATGCTCGGAAAGCAAATCACTTCACATCAACTGACGGGATCAATAACTGGAAGAACATGGGACTGGCGTACGATCCGACCAGCGATTTTGTGCGCTACACCGATGGAACGGTCAACCATTGGTACAAGATGGAACGAGCCGGAACGGTCATGGAGAATGGCCACGTGTCTGCCTTTACCTTCGCGGTCGTAGACGTTGACAAGAACTCGGACGTTGCAAACGATACCCACGGCAGCAAGGTCATTGTTGTTCCGTTCGACGGAGTAGCCTTCGATCGCGAAAACCCGGGACCCGGAAGCGCAGCTTGCCCGGCTGACACGGGCGGTTCCCCTGACGCAGGCCAGACCGGTGGTTCCGGGGGCAGCAGCGGGGGATCGGGAGCTGGCGGCGCAACTGGAACTGGCGGCGCGACCGGCGGTAAGACAGGAAGCGGCGGCGCCACGGAAACCGGCGGCAAGACAGGGACTGGTGGGACCACAGTCGGTGGAACGCTGGGAACCAGTGGCGCCACAGTTTTGGGTGGAACAAAGGCAATCGGCGGCGCCACCGCAAACGGTGGTGCCACGGAAACCAGCAGCGCAGTCGCCGGCGCCACGGCGACCAACGGCGGCGAGACCGGCGGCACTGGCAACGCTGGTGGCACCACGGCAGCTGGCGGCAGCGTTTCCATTGGCGGCAGTGTCGCCAACGGCGGCTCCACTTCAGTCAGCGAATCCTCGGCAGGCGGTGGGGCCAGCGATGCTGGTACGGTCGCAGCGGGCGGCAGCGTCGCCACGGGCGGCACGACGGAAACCGTGGCAACCGGTGGCACGACAGCCACAACCGTCGCGCCCGCGGCAAGCAGCGGCTGCTCATGTCGCGTCGGCGGAGGCCATACGGAGCGCTACCAAGGTCCAGCGCTGCTCGCGCTGCTGATGTTCGCCGTCCGTGTTCGGAGAAAGCGCTAGCGCGCCACAGCTACCCGACAGGATTCGGCCGGCGCGGACTCTCAGGATCTCTGGTGCCGCGGCGAACCCGTTTGCCGTCGGTGCTTGGAATCGCACGACGCGGGCAGTCTACGCCAGAGGCGCGGTCTCGGTCTTGTCGGCGACCTCCTTTTGAAACCAGCGCCCAGCGTCGATCCGCACCCGAATCTGATATACTCTTGAGCCTTGAGCCGACCTCGGGCCACTGCCTTAACCGGCGGCTTCCACAAACTCGAGCCAAGGAAAAATGGTGATGGCATACAAGATTTCGCCTGAGTCCCGAACCTCCTCGCTTCTCGTTTCGCTCGCCGTTGCTTTTTGCGCGGCCAGCCTCTGGGGCGGATGCAATTCCACCACGACTCCTGGCGGAGAGGGTGGTTCAGAAGGAGGCAGCACCGGTAATACGGGCGGGAACGCGGCCACCGGCGGCGACACGGGGAACGCTGGGGGAACGACAACCCAAGGCGGAACCACCGCCACTCCAGGCGGAACATCTGCCACGCCAGGCGGAACCACCACCACACCAGGTGGAAACACCGCCAGCGGCGGCTCGACAGCGACGCCAGGCGGAACCACCACCACACCAGGTGGAAACACCGCCAACGGTGGCTCGACAGCGACGCCAGGCGGAACCTCTGCCCTCGGCGGCTCGACAGCCAACTCGGGCGGAAACACCGCCAGCTCGGGCGGCAGCACTGCAAGCTCTGGCGGAAACACCGCCAACTCGGGTGGATCCACGGCCAAGACCGGCGGCTCAATGAGCTCGGGCGGCAAGACGGGCGGTTCTTCTGCAACAGGTGGCAGCGCGGGCGGCGCGACCAGTTCAGGCGGCGCGACCAGTTCAGGCGGCACGATAGCCGGGATGCCCACGGCTGCCGCCATTCTGGCCACCATGAAGCTGGTTATCCCAGCTCAGGTCAGCCGCGGGCCAGTCGACAAGAGCTGGGTCAACAAATGGACCGAAGCCACTTTCTACATCGGGATAATGGCCGACTACCTGGCCACCAATGAGGCAAGCTTCCTCACGACGGCGACCACCTGGTCCACCAAGAACAACTGGACACTGCTTTCGCTCAATACGAGTGCCGACAATGAGTGCGCCGGACAGGTCTATGAAGACATCTACCTTGCGAATCCCACCGGCGCTAGCGCGACCATGTACACAAGTACAAAGGCCGGCATCGACGCCGTGAAGAAGAACCCGAAACCAGGAATTGCGAAGAACACTGATGACTGGTGGTGGTGCGATGCCCTGTTCATGGCGCCCGGTGGGGTTGCCCGCATGGGCAAGATCGCTAATGACCCATCGTACTACAGTTTCCTGGACACGGAATGGTCCGCCACACAGAAGGGCCTCCTTGACACGAAGACAGGGCTGTTCTGGCGTGATTCGACGTACGTCAACGGCACCGTCTACTGGTCGCGCGGCAACGGCTGGGTCATGGGCGGCATCGTGCGCGTCTTGGAATACCTTCCGACCACCGATGCTAGCTACGATTCCTACGTCAGCCTGCTCAAGACAATGGCCGCGGCTGTTAAGCCCTTCCAGCAGACGGACGGCACGTGGCACTCCGACCTCACGCATCCAACCACTTACGACAACCCGGAAGTCAGCGGCACAGGCCTGATCACCTATGCTATCGCCTGGGGCATCAATCAGGGAGTGCTCGATAGCGCCACCTATCTGCCTGTGGTGATCGCGGCTTGGAACGGGATGATGAAGTGTGTCACCACGGATGGCCTGGTCGGCTACGTTCAGGCCACTGGACAGGCGCCTGCAGTTGCTGCGGCAAACGTCACGTACGACTACGGAGTTGGCGCCTTCCTTCTCGCCGCGAGCGAGATCTACAAGATGGTCAAGTAGCCCGAGGCGACGGGAAAATCCGCGTCGAACGCCGACGGCGCCTAGTCGTCGTAGATTCTGGCGGCAAGGCCGTCAACCCGCGCATCGATGGTCTGTTCGTCCTCGGACGCTCTGGGTGCAGTTGCAGCGTCGAAACTCACCATCTACCCGTTGACGGCGCCGGAAAATAGTATCAGGTTACAAACTGGCCGGGTATGGGGTGGAGTGTGCAAGGAAGAACCGGCCAGGGAGGCACCATGAAAAGGACCGCGTTTGGCAAAGCCATCGTTGGCATAACTGCCGGTCTATTCGTTGGCCTGTCCTTGATTGGCTGCGTATCGGATCTGCCGCCAGTCAGCGGCCTAGCGGGAAACAGTGGCCATGCCGGAGCTGTAGCAGCCGGTGGCATTACCCCAACAGGGGGAAACGGCGGCATTGGCGACATAGGGGGAAACGGTGGTGCCGGCTCCGGTGGCGTCACCTTCGTATTCGACACCAGCCACATTGGCGGCGGCTACGAACCACCCGACGCCGGGAATGACGACGTGGCCACTGGACCTGAGCCGTGGCCGCCGCCTGGCTTCACCAACGTGACGAAAGTCACTGTTGGCGCCTATGCTCTCGGTCCCCAGATCACGACACCCGCCGATGCCGGCGCGGCTGGCGGGAGCAGCGGAACCACACAGGTGGCCACTGAGTGCACCGCCCTTTACGGTGTGGTTCGCGATTTCAAGATGGGGACAAAGCCCGGCGGACACCCGGATTTCGAAACCGCCCCAGTTGGGCTCGAACCCGGAATTGTGGCCACCACCCTGGGCCCAGACAACAAGCCGGTCTACACGGCGACTGGACGGCAACCGCAAAAGTCCACCACAGGTCCGGACAACTTCAACCAGTGGTACAACGATACCCCGGGCGTCAACATGACGTACGTGTTGGCACTACAGATGGTGGATGTCAATGGCACCGCCTCTTTCCAAGCAACCCTGCCCAATTCCTTCTTTCCGCTCGACAACGCCGGCTTTGGCAACGAGGGCAAAGATCCCAGTGGCAACGATCACAATTTCTCGTTCACCACCGAGATTCACACCGCCTTCCAATACAAGGGGGGCGAAAACTTCACATTCAGCGGCGATGACGACGTCTGGGTCTTTATCAACAAGCAGTTGGTCATCGATCTGGGCGGGCGACATGCTCAGACCACACGGTCAGTTCCCATCGATTCCCTCAACCTTCAGAAGGACAGCATCTACGAACTCGCGGTTTTCCACGCAGAGCGCCACACCAACCAGTCGAATTTCGAGATTCAGACCACGCTGGCCTTCACCGACTGTGGCAGCATAGTCGTCCAGAAATAGCATTGGCTGACCAACCACTTTATGAAAGTGGACATGGCGTACCTGACGTTCTTTGCCGCCAAAGCGTCAGGTAGACATCAGGCTGCGCATCCGGTAGCGAACGATCTCGCCAAGAACGCGAACGATCCGCCGCGCGGCCATCTCGCGGCTCTGGCCCACCTCGCGCACGAACGGGCGGACGGTGACCGTGGCAAAGCGGCACCCGGCACGACGTAGCCGCTCGAGCAACTCGAAGCTGAACAGGAAGGTTTCGCTGCGCACGCCAGCCAGATCGATGGTCGCAAGCCAGCGTCGGTGAAACACGTAGGTGCCGGCGAAATTCACGCGCAATCCGCCCAATCCCCGCACCACGAAGCGAAAGGCCAGTGACATCAGGCGACGCTGCTCGCCTGAAGGAGGCGCCACGTAAGTGCTGACCGCGGTGGTGTCGGGCGCGACCCGTGGCAAGAAGGCCAGCAGCGACTGCGGGCGGACCTGGCGATCGGCGGGAAGGTGGGCGATGTACTCGCAACGGGCGGCGGCGTATCCACTGCGCATGGCCGCGCCCATGCCCAAATTGTGCGCATGGCGCACGACCCGCACGTCACCCTCGCTGGCAGCCTCGGCCTGGGCCGCGGTGCCATCGCAGGAGCCGTCGTCGACCACGATGACCTCGTAACCCGACAGCCACAGGCGTCCCACGCGTCGGCAGTCGCGCACAGCCGCAGCTATGGATTCTTCCTCGTTCCAAGCCAGCAGCACCATGGACAAACTGTGCGGACTGCGCGGAGCACGGATCAAGTCCGCGGCCTCGCTGACGTCGGTGACCACGAAGTCCGCCCCGGCCGATTCCAGGCGGGGCACTTCAGCCATAGAGTGCGCGTGCCCAATGGCGACGACCAGCGGACCAGGCGCAGCCTGACGTGCTGCAAAGGCCGAACCCATGTCCGCGGGGTGATCGCCGACCAAGAACACACGCTCGACGCCAGCTGCCTCGGGCGCCGCGAGAATCGCCAGCACCGGCGCCGCAGCCGGCTTGATCGATACAGCGCCGGCGCGCGCTTGAATGGAAAAGAAGCGCGCGGGATCGATTCCCACCGCGCGCAAAGCGGCCAGCGCCGCCGCGCGGTGGTTGTTGGTGTACAGAGCCACCGGCAGCCCGGCCAGACGTTCCAGCAAGACGCGCGCCCCGGGATGGATCGAGCAGGCCGGGGCACGCCTGATCTCCTCCTCGTCGATCACCGCCCACAGGCGATCTGCCAGACGCGCGCCTGCCTCAGCGTCTCGAGCGCCGACCTGTGCGCACGCGGCCGCAATGCCGCTGAGTAGACCCTGACCCTCGATGCTCATTCCCTCGGAAGCCAAAATGGCGTTCAATGCGCGCCGCACGCCCGCGCCGTCCAAGTGAAGGTCCACCAGGACGCCGTCCAGGTCGAGAATGACGACGGCACGCGGCGCAGTCATCGGCCAGGCCCGTCCAGATCGCGCGCCAGCACCGGGCCGCAATCGAGAGTGCGCAGCCAGTAGACGCCTGGGGAAATGGGATCGATCAGCGGCGCACCTGGGATGCTCTCGCCAAACGCCAGCCGCACCGCCCAGTAGGGGAAGTTGCAGCCCGCCTCGGTGTAAAAGTGGATGGTCGTGCCGAAGCGACCAGCGTTGATCTCGGTGACCCGCGGTTGTCCGGCCTCGTCCTCGGTCATGTCCACGAAAAAGACCCCTTGTGGGGTTCCAGGCAAGGCCCGCACGGCTGCCTCGCCTGTGCTGCGCACCTGGGGATACGCAATGGTGCGGCTGACCGCCGGGGCACCGGTGATGCCGCTCGGGCTGACATGCGGGATCACGTATTCCAGCCGCTCGCGCGTCTGTGCTGCGACCAGATTGCCGTCCTGAAAAAGGCCGCACCAGGTGAGGTTGCGCCCAGGCAGAAAGCGGCTGGCGATGAAGCCGCCCCAGCCGCGATAGTGATCGACCCAGGCGATGGCGTGCGCGACCTCGCGGCAGGGCAAGGACGCCACGCCGATGCCGATGCCAGGCGCGCCCGAGCCGCGCACCCAAACTGGACGCGCGGGGATGGCGGCAAAGGCGGCGCGCAGGTCGTCCTCGCGATCGATGGCAAAGGTGTCGGGCACAGGCACGCCCGCCGCGCGCAGAGTGCGGAAGGTCTCCCACTTGGAGTCCGCACACAAGATGGCGTCGGTGTCTGGCAGGAACAGGCGCGCCTTGCCCAATTCACTGCGGTGGCAGGCGATTGTGCGCACCTCGACGGGATGGGTTGGCACGATGAGATCGATTCCCTCGTCAGCGACTAGGCGAGCCAGGGCCGCGAGGTAGGCCTCGGTCTCGCGCGCGTGGGGAATCAGAAACGTGCGATCCGCCAGCGAGAGCGGAACATGATAGCGATTGGCTTCCGTACCCAAGAGCACCAGCGACTCGGGCGCCGCGCGCAGCGAGCGGATCAGGTTGCTGCCCAGCGGGCCGCCCGTTCCGGTCACCAGAATCCGCCGGCGGTTCACGGCGCGCTCTCTTTTCGCGCCTGCTGTGCGAAGCGCTCGGCGGTGCGGCCCTCGAAAACATGGGCCGCGCGAAATTCGTCGGCCACTGCGCCCAGCGTACGCATCTCCGCGCCACGCAGCCGGCCCACCACATCTAGAAACAGCGTGCGGATACCGAAACCTTCGCGCCGCAGCTTGCGCGCCGCCACCGGATCGGCCAGCAATGGCTTGGCCGCCTGATAGTCGGCGATCTCGTGCGTGTTGAGGTACAGGTGCACCGGGTGGAAGTTCAGCACTTTCAAGCCGGGCTGATCGAGCCGCAAGGCCGCGCGGTCAAAGCGACCGTCGAAGTAGAGACAGTGAACGTCGTCCTCCCAATACAGCGGCAGGCGCACAAGTCCGCTCCAGTCGTAGTACGGCTGCAGGCCGGAATGCAGGAACATGAGATCATTCGAAAAGTAGCGCACGCCCTTGCGCTGGAAGAGCGGCAACAAGCGAGAATCGAAGTACAATTCGTGACTGCGCACCCCGACTGCCGTAGGGAACCCAGTAAGCAGGCGGCTCAGAACTGCATCCTCGTCGGGGTCACCCAGAAAATTGGGGTGCACTCCCGTCTCGCATCCAGGCACGGTCAGCAGGGCCGTCACCGCCGGACTTTGATGGGTGGCAAAGATGGTCGTGGGCAGGCCGACCTGCTGCAAGAGCTGGCGCGTGTCATCGAGCACGTGGTCTGGCGCCCAGTCCAGGTCCAGGGTCAGGCAGACCGTCGAAGAATCCAACGGCGAGGGCATGACCGTCAGGATACCAGATCCCCTGCCCTGCTACGTAGCGGCGGCGTGACTTCGGCAAGCCCGTGCGTTTCGGCGAAGGAGGTCGCGACGAACACGGCTGCGACCGCGTCGGCGTGCACGCAGCGCCAGCGGGGATCGTGGGCGAGCACGTCGATCACGCGCGACAGGATTCCGCGCTCGACGAGCAGCGCGGGGATCTCATCCGGCCGCGCGGGATCGATGCCGAGCGGGGCTTCCCATCCGGCCCCGCGCCACAGGCCGTGCATGCCAGCCAGGTAGCGCGCGAACGTCTCCTCTGAGTTGGGACTGAGCAAGCAAGCACCCACGGCCGCGCTGCCAGCCAGAGCGAAGTTTCGCGCCAGTCCGGGCGCGCCGGTGTTCCCATAGCGAAGCCGCCGGTACAGCAGTTCCACTCCGTACGCGGCAATCAGCAGCGGACCCATCACGAAAAAGCCGTGACAATTCACCCACAAAAGCTGCAGCAGCGGCAGCAACCACAGCCTGCGCGGCCGCTCGGCTGCGCGTCGCAGAACCGCGAGAAATCCCGCCAGGAACAGCAGCGAGAACAACTCGGGCCGCTCGCACAGACGGCCCGAAAGCACGATCACGGCCGGCAGCCACGCGACCACCGCTGGCCACATCCTGGCCCCCGGGCGCCGAGCGGCCAGCGCAAGCGCTACAATAGCCGCGCCCCCGGCAGCCTTTAACAACACCAAGGCAGACGCGCCGCCGGCCCGATACAGCAGCGCTATGATGATCTGGAACAGCCAGTAGACATCGATCCAGGGGCGGCCGGCGTTGGTGTACGTGAAGATGTCAACGCGCGGAATCGCGCCGTGCTCGAGGATGAACTGTCCCCCGCGCAGGTGCCACCAGACGTCGAAGTCTGCCATGGGGAAGCAACCCAGCAGAAAGGCGAGAGCGAGCAACGCCACCACCACGACTCTCAGCATGCAAGCGCAGCGTGACCTCGTGCGGGTAGAAGATTTTGAGCGTCTCGATTCCGTGAGTGCGCAGCGAAGCATTGCGAATCGCATCGACGAGCCGGATCACCACCGACGCCTCCGACCACTTGCCGCGGGAGGTGTAATCCTCATGCACCGCCAAATGCAGCACGACGATGCTAGCAGGCGCATCTCGCACAAACATCGCCACGCCGACTAGTTGAGCTGGTTCAGTCGTATCATCGAAGGCGTACAGGCTCTGCAATATGCCGAATGCGTTCACTCGAAAGCGCAAGCAGCCATTCTCCTCGACAATCATGGGAATGCCGTAGCGATTGACGGAATCGAGTAGAGCTGCGGTCACGATCTGCTGTTCCTGGTTGAAGAAGACAATCCGCTCCAGCTCGTCGCGATACGACACCGGCAGAACCGAGGACACTCGAATCTTGCGCATAGGAAAGCCGAGGCAAGTACACCCTGGCGCGTGCTGGCGAAGGACCAGCCGCCCGTCTTCTCGTCTGATGCCGTGGGCGAGAGAAAAGTGACGGAAGCACGACCACTTTTCTTCACTCACGGACCTTTGGCCTCTGCTGCGCCGGGCGCGAAGCCTACTCTGTGGCTTCTGGACGATACTCGAACCAATCAAAATCCGCGGGCACGCTACAGGGCCGGCCCCGGCCAGTGGCGTACATGCCAAGCACCACGCCGCAGAAGTGCATCGGCCCGCAGCGGGTGATGGTCTCGGCGGACAAAGAGCAAGCTGGCACCTGGCCCAGCAGGACGCGCCCGCGTCCCTTGCCGACCAAGAGCTGGTAGTCATCGTTCTCGGCACAAATGCACAGTTCAATTGGACCGGCCGCAATGGGCACGCGACCCAACACGCGCGACGCCCCCCCTGTGCGACGTACAGCCACTACCTCGCGTCCAGCTCGGCCGAGTCGCACGGCCAAATCAATATGAAAATCCTCGCGCGCGCGCACGGACAGACCAGCCTCGTCGCCGGACTGCTGGGGCGAAAAATCCAACCGCGTCTTGCAGCACAAGGTGAAGTGTTGTTGGCGGCGACCCACGAAAGCGACTGGTCCCACATCATCCAGGCTGGCTGGCTGGCCCCATAGGCGCAGGTGCCCTGCCCTTTCCTTGAGAGCAATCGCGTCTTCCGGCGGATTGCGCACATGCACCCAAGCCGGGTCGAGAACCGCGCCATCGAAGTCTTCGCGCGCCGGCGCCGAAACAAAGAGATGACGCCGCAACTCCGGGGCAGCCATTTCGAGCCCGACCTGTCCGTTCTCGCCGATGATCGGCCAACCATCATCTGAGAAGTGCACCGGCGCCAGAAATGTCTCGCGGCCGAGGTGATGATGGCGGCCGCACCGCGGTCGTATGCCGAGAAACACTGCCCACGCACTTCCGTCATCCAAAGTGACAAGGTCGGCGTGCCCAGTGGCCTGGATGGATTGCCCGCGTCTCTGTCCATGGCTGAGGATTGGATTGTGCGGACAGGGCTCGAACGGCCCCCAGGGCGAATCCGCGCGCGCCGCGACCTCGCAATGCCCGTACGCAGTGCCACCCTCGGCAGCCAACAGATAAGTGCAACCGTGCAAAGAATAGAGATGCGCCCCCTCGGGCCAGACCCCGCCCGCGCCACGCCAGATTACTCGCATGGACCCCTTCAATCGGCCTGTGCCAAGGTCCAGTTCCGCCTGCTCGATGACCGGATGATCGAAGTCGGCCCCTTTCCCGTCGCGGGCGTAGTACACGCGGCCGCGATCGAAGAACAACGACGGATCGAAGCCGCCCTGGTCAATCCAGACTGGGTCCGACCACGGCCCCTCGGGGCGTGAAGCCGTGACAAGAAAGTTCCCCCCGCCGCCTACATGCGTGCTCACCAAAAAGAAGCGGCCTCGATGATAGCGCAAGGTAGGCGCGTAGATTCCGCCGGAACTGGCCACGCCACTCAGGTCAAGCTGGCTCTTCCGCGCTAGCACATGGCCAAGCTGTCTCCAGTGCACCAAATCGCGGCTGTGAAAAATCGGAACGCCAGGAAAATACTCGAAGCTGCTTGTGACCAGATAGAAATCGCGCCCCACTCGGCACAGGCTGGGATCAGGATAGAATCCGGGCAGGATCGGATTGCGAAAAGTGCGACGGCGGGACACGGGCATTCTACCCCTTGACCGCGCCCGAGGTCAGCCCGCTGATGAATTCACGCTGCAATGCAAAGAAAAGCACAGCAGGTGGAATCATCGCCAGCGCGGTTCCGGCCAAGAACACGCCCTGATCCTGCCTGAATTCGCCAAGGTACAGATTCAACACCACCGGCAATGTCAACTTGTCCTGGCTGTGCAGAAACACATTGGGAGCAAAGAAAGCGTTCCAGTTCCCCAAAAAACAAATCAGACAGAACGCCGCCGCCATGGGCCGCACCAGCGGCATCACCAGACGAAGGTAGATTCCGAACTCGCCGCAGCCATCCAGACGAGCGGCATCAATCATCTCATTGGGCACGGCCAGGCAAGCCTGTCGAAAGAGGAAGATGCCGTAGGTTCCGACCATCCCCGGAATGATGAGCCCAGCCAGTGAATCCACCAGCCCCAGGTCCACCACCATCTTGTAAAGTGGCGCCAGCAGCAAGACCGAGGGAATCATCATGGATCCGAGCATGAACAAAGTCAGGGCTCTCTTGCCGCGAAACTCGTACTTGGCCAAAGCATAGCCACCCAACGAACAGAAGAAGATTTGCAGGACCGTGGTGCAGGTGGCGTACACAGTCGAATTGAGAACGTACTCCCAGAAAAACACCGGCCCGGTCAGGCTTGGCCGCCCCTTGAAGAGCTCGCGGAAGTTGTTGAGATTGAGCGTCTTTTCCGACCACTGCTCTACCGGCGGGAGGAAAATGAACTCATTGAGCACCGAGCGATCCTTGAACACCGCTGCCGCCAGCCAGGTAAAGGGCGCCAGTACCACCACCGCGCCCAGACCAAGAAGCGTCCAGCGGGCAAAGCGAGACGCCGCCCGATGCCGACCCAGCAGGCGCAACACGACGAAAGTCGCAAACAGCGCCAGCAACAGGATCTGCAGGAGGTTCATCGCCTAGTCCTCCTCAGCGATGCGGCCCAGCCGGATCTGTATCAGGCTGATGATGAAAATGATCATAGCCACCACCCAGCCGACTGCGGATCCCAAGCCCAAATCGCCGCACCGGAAAGCATTGTAGTTGAGGTAGGTGATGAGCGTCAGCCCGGCGTCGTTGGCCCCGTAGCCGTAGCTCTCACTCAGCAGAGTGAGCGGCAGCTCGAAGAGCTGATACGAGCCAATCACGCTCATGATCACGACGAAGATCACCACGTGCCGCATCGAAGGCAGGGTCACGTGCCAGAAGATCTGCCAGGGACTGGCCCCGTCGATGCGCGCCGCCTCTTGCAGGGTCTTGTCCACGGTCTGCAAGGCCGCGAGAAAATAGATCATATTGAACCCGACCCACAGCCAAAGCGACGTCAAGACAATGGCCGGCATGATGAGCCGAGACTCGGACAGCCAACGCGCCTCCAGTCCCCAGTGCAAGACCATTTGGAAGCCTCGATTGACCAAGCCGTAGCGTGGCGTGAAAAGAACGCTGAAAAGAATGCCCACCAATACCTGGCCCACCAAGTTGGGCGAAAAGAACACCAGCCGAAAAAATCCTTTCACTTTGTCTCCGCCCGAATTGAGCAGCAACGCCAGGACCATGGAAAGCGGCAGTTGTATGAATACCGAGACCAAAGCAAACACAGTTGTGTTGAACAGAGCCCGCCGGAAGACTGGATCGGTGAACAAGAAGACGAAATTGGCGAGTCCCACAAAGGCGTGGCTGCGCGGTCCGTTGGTCTCGTAGAACGCGAGCATGATCGCGTTGACAAACGGCACGACAAAGAACGCCGCGGTCAGCACGATATAGGGCGACAAGAAGAGATAGGGCGCCTTGCCCTTGTAGCGTGGCCGGCCTGGCGGTCGCACCGGTCGCTGAGTAGCCCTGCCGCTCACAGCGTCCCCTTGGCCAAGATTTTTTCCCGTCTGGCCAGTCGGCGCACGGATTCGGCTGCCTCGGCCAATTCCGCCCGGATCTTCTCCAGCAAGCCGGCCTCGCCCTTCTCCGAGTAGTACTCTGCGGATCGGTTGTAGGCCCGGTCCAGCGCGAGTCGCCCGGCGTCGTCCACCGGGCTCGAATACACGGGCGGCGCCTCTGGCGCCAGCTCTGCGTACATCTGTCCCACGCGTTGATTGGAATAGTACGGGAATGGCGTGGCGAACTCGGGCAAATTCCACGCGTCCTTCAACGCCGGCAGGATGTTGGTCGCAAGAAAGCGCTCACCCAACTGCGTGGTGTCGAAATAGAGATACTTGGCCAGCTCCCAGGCCAGATCCGGGTGGCGCGTCTGCTTCATGATCATCAGACCCGTACCACCCCAGGTCGACGTACGTCGTCCGCCCGGAGTCCAGGCTGGCAACGGCATCAGCGCCATCTTGCCAGCCAACGCCGGCGCCTCGTCGGCAAAGATCCAGCTGCGCCAGTCGGGCGCCCACTGAAACAGCACCAGGCCGTCGGTCATGGCCCTGACCACCGGCTGCCCCCAGCCGCACTCGTATCCGATCTTGTGCGGCCCGCGCGTCTGTTCGATGTACCAGCGGATAAGCTGCGCATTGTCCTCGGTAGCGAATGCCACCTCACCCTGCTGGTCAAATACCTGACCGCCGCGCTGGAACATCAAGACCTGCAAACCCCAATTCCCGTCGTAGCGCATGTCGAGCATGTAGCGATCGATGATTCCGTCGCCGTTCAGATCGCGGCTCACCTGCCGCCCCACTTCCACGAATTTGTCCCAGGTATCCAGTTTGCTGACGTCGATGCCCAGCGCTTCGACCAGATCGCGCCGGTACGCAAGCATCACGGGATGGACGTCGTGGGGAAGCGCGTACACGCGCCCACGTGTCGACCACAGGCTCAGGCGCGATTCCACCAGGCGCTTGTCCAATCCATCGGCGTGCATCCGATCAGTCAAGTCCAGCAGCCCGAAATCCTCCGCTGGCCCGCGGGTGAAGAAGCCCAAGGATCCCGCGAACACTTCAGACAGATCGGGCACCTCTGTGCCGGCCAGGATAGCGTTCTGCAGTCTCGCCTGCAGGGAAGCCCAGTTGGCGAACTGCAACTGGACCTTGACCCCGTGGTCGCGTTCGAAGCGCGGTATGGCCTTGCGATAGGCGTCGAACTGGGCCTCGGTGTGAGTGACGACAACCAGATCGGGCCGCGCCTCATGCCTGCGCGCGGTCGCCACGCGCAGACCCACCGACACGACGGCGATGACCAGCAACCAGAAGGGTGCCCTGCCATACGGGAAGTTGCTGACGAAACGCATAACGACCGAAGGGGATTTGGAAGGTCTTTTAACATTTTAACCTTGCCGCGGAAAAGGGCGGTGTTTCTCCTTCCGACCTGCAAAGCTCCGCGCTAGAGTCCGGGCCGCGCGGAGCGCTTTTCATGGCGAGCGTCGAGCTTTCCCACGTACACAAGGTCTACGAAGGTGGCTTCGTCGCCGTCGACGACTTCACTCTGCACATCGCGGATCGGGAATTCATCGTCCTCGTGGGTCCTTCCGGCTGCGGCAAATCCACCACCCTGCGCATGATCGCCGGCCTGGAAGAGATCACGTCGGGAACCATTGCCATCGGCGGCCGCTTGATGAACCAAGTGGCGCCCAAGGACCGCGACATCGCCATGGTCTTCCAGAGCTACGCGCTGTATCCGCACATGTCGGTGTACGAGAACATGGCCTTTGCGCTCAGCCTGCGCCGCATGCCCAAGGCCACTATCGGCGAGAAGGTCCGGCGCGCAGCCGACACCCTCGGGATTTCACAGCTTCTCGACAAGCGACCGCGCCAGTTGTCCGGCGGGCAGCGCCAGCGCGTGGCCCTGGGACGCGCCATCGTGCGCGACCCGCAGTGCTTTCTTTTCGACGAGCCGCTGTCGAACCTGGACGCCAAACTGCGCGTCGAGATGCGCGCCGAGATCAAACGTCTGCACCTGGAATTGGGATGTACCACCGTATACGTGACCCACGACCAGGAGGAGGCGATTACCCTCGGCGATCGCGTGGTGGTCATGAAGGATGGCGTGGTCCACCAGTGCGCCGGCCCGCTGGAAATCTATCATCGCCCGGCCAATCGTTTCGTTGCCGGGTTTCTTGGCACCCCGCCCATGAACTTCTTCACCGGCCGCCTGGTCGACGAAGCGGGGCAGCTTTTCTTCGACGAGGGCACGGCAAAGTTGCCGGTGCCGGCCTGGGCCGCGCCTGCCCTGCGCAAGCGGCCGGCCAGCAATCCCGAACTGGTCATGGGCGTGCGGCCCGAAGCTCTCATCTTGCCCCGGCCGGGCGACTCGGCTGCCGCCGCCACAGTCAGCGTGCCCATGAAGCTTTGGTTGTTGCAACCTCTGGGCGCCAAGATGGATGTCTACTTTTCCACCGCACGGCACGAGCGCATTGTCGCTCATGTGGACGCCCGGCCAGGTCTGGGCGTGGGCGCGACCCTGCCCGTCGCCATCGACATGGATCGCGTGCACTTCTTCGAACCAGGGGAAGCCGGTAGCACCATCGCCAGCCACGACGTTCCACCCGCGTAGCAAATCTGGAGGATATATGGCGCGTTTCCTCGGTCTGGACGCCAGCACGCAAAGCCTCTCGGCGCTGATCATCGACGTGGACACGGGCGCGGTCTGCGCCAACCACAGCGTCGTGTTCGGCGAGCGTTTGCCGCACTACCATTCGCCCAAAGGTTTCCTCGTGCACGAGGATGCGCGGGTCAGGCAGAGCGATCCTCTAATGTGGGTCGAGGCGCTGGAATTGCTGCTCGCGGATTTGCTCAAGGCCGGCGTCGACCTGGGCAGCGTGCGCGGCGTAAGCGGGGCCGGGCAACAACACGGCTCGGTGTACCTGGCGCGTTCCTTCGACACAGTCGGCGCCTGGTCCAGCGATCAGCCACTGCGCGATCAGGTGCGACCGCTGCTCAGCCGGCGCACATCGCCCATCTGGATGGACAGCGCGACCAGCACCGAATGCGCCGAAATCGCCCGCGCGGCAGGCGGCGACGAGCGCGTGGTCGCTATCACCGGATCGCGGGCCATCGAACGCTTCACCGGCCCGCAGATTCGCAAGTTCTACAAGGACTCGCCCGCGGACTGGGTGCGCACCAGCGAGATTCATCTGGTCAGCTCCTTCATGGCTTCGCTGCTCATCGCAGCGACCGCGCCCATCGATCTGGGCGACGGCGCGGGCATGAACCTGCTGGACCTCGGCACCGGAACCTGGAGCCGCGAATTGCTCGACGCCACCGCGCCGGGTTTGGGGCAGAAGCTGCGCGCACCTGTGCCATGCACCACGCGCGTGGGCGTGGTGGCCGACTATTTCGTAAGAAAGTACGGCTTCGCGCCTGGCACGCCGGTCATCGCGTTCACCGGCGACAATCCCAGCAGCCTGGTCGGCATGGGCGCCACTCGTCCAGGCGCTGCCGTCATCAGCCTGGGCACCAGCGACACGGTGTTCGCGGCCATGGCAGCGCCGCGCACGGATCCGCGCGGCTACGGTCACGTGTTCGGCAATCCCGCGGGCAACTTCATGGCCCTGGCCTGCTTCGCCAACGGCTCGCTTGCTCGCGAGGAGATCGCACACCGGTTTGGGTTGGACTGGGACGCCTTTGCCGACGCCATCCTGACCCGCACGCGGCCGGGCAACGCGGACAATCTGCTCTTGCCCTACTTCGTCCCCGAGATCACGCCGCGCCTGCCGGTTCCCGTGGTCCGCTGGTTCGGATCCTCGACCTTTGTCGACGGGCACGATCCCTTTGCTGCTGCCCGTGCCGTGGTGGAAAGCCAGGCACTGGGAATGCGCCTGTTCTCCCGCTGGATTGGCGAGCACATGGATCCGATCTTGGTCACCGGAGGCGCATCGAAGAATCCCGGCATCTTGCGAATTCTTGCCGACGTGTTCCAGGCGCGCATCGTGCCTTTGCGGGTTTCCAACTCCTCGGCGCTGGGTGGTGCCCTGCGCGCGGCCCAGGCGGTTGGCGGAACGGCCTGGGAAGAACTGGCCCGCCGATTCTCCGCCCCAGCCGACGACCTGGCCGTGAACCCCGACCCGGCCACCCGAACGGTATACGAACAATGCGGCCGCGAGTTCGAACGCCGACTGAACGAGGCTCTGGCCAATCCGTTTGTAAAGGGGTAAAAGAAACTCATGCAGGATTCCTTCTTTTCAGCCATTGAACCCATTCGCTATGGCGGACCGGATGCCGCCTCCCCCCTGGCCTTCCGCTACTACGACAAGGATCGCATCGTACGCGGCAAGCGCATGGAAGATCACCTGCGCATGGCGGTGTGTTTCTGGCACACCTTTGCCTCGGACGGGAAAGACATGTTCGGCGGCGGGACGTTCCAGAGGCCCTGGCAAGGCGCGGGCGACGCGCTCGAGGGCGCCAAGCTGCAGGCTGCGGCTGCTTTTGATTTCTTCTCGCGCCTGGGCGCACCCTTCTACTGCTTTCACGATCGCGACGTATCGCCCGAGGGGCGTAGCCTGGCCGAGACCAACAAGTGGCTCGACGCGATGGCCGATGTTCTGGCCGGCCACATGCAGCGCACCGGCGTCAAGCTGCTGTGGGGAACCGCCAATCTGTTTTCGCATCCGCGCTTCATGGCGGGCGCGGCCACCAATCCCGATCCCGAGGTCTTTGCCTACGCGGCGACGCAGGTGAAGCACGCGCTGGAAGTGACCCAGCGTCTGGGCGGCGAGAACTACGTACTGTGGGGCGGGCGCGAAGGCTACGAGACTTTGCTCAACACCGACATGAAGCGCGAGCTCGACCAGCTTGGCCGCTTCATGAATCTGGTGGCCGAGCACAAGCACAAGATCGGCTTTCGCGGGCCATTGCTCATCGAGCCCAAACCACGCGAACCCACCAAGCACCAGTACGACTACGACTCCGCGGCGGTCGACGCATTTTTGCAGCGCTACGGCCTGGCGAACGGCGACTTCCGCCTGAACATCGAAGCCAACCACGCCACCCTGGCGGGCCACACTTTTGAACACGAGGTGGCCTACGCTCTGGCGGCCGGCCTGTTCGGCAGCATCGACATGAATCGCGGCGACACGCTGCTGGGCTGGGACACCGATCAGTTTCCCAACGACCTGGGCGAACTGTCGCTGCTGCTCGCGCGCATTTTGCAGGCGGGCGGCTTCACCACCGGCGGATTCAACTTCGACGCCAAGGTGCGCCGGCAGAGCTTCGACGCCGAGGATCTCTTCCACGCCCATGTGGGCGGCATGGACATTCTGGCCCGCGCCTTGCTGGTCGCCGACCGCATCCTGACCGACGGAAAACTGCCAGCCCTAGTGGACGCACGCTACGCCGGCTGGAAACAGGGGCTGGGCAAGGAAATTCTCGACCGCAAGCTTTCGCTGGCCCAGATCGCGGATCGGGTCACAGCCGGCAACATCGATCCCAAGCCCCGCTCGGGACGACAGGAGATGCTGGAGAATCTGGTGAGCCGATACCTGTAGGAAGATCCCCGGCCTACCGCAGGGGATTCAAATCCTGTACGGAAAATTGTCCGCTACAGTTCCGTCGCGGCCCGCGTGCGGACGTCATGGCTGCCCACGATTCGGTAGGAGGGCACAGTGCTCTCCATGGCCAGCAGCACCGAGCCGGTCAGCTCGGCGCGGTCAGCGAGGGTCGAGGGAACGATGGCCACTCCGTGCGGTAGGAGAGCGTGGTGCGCGACAGAGGCGCGAACCGCATGCAAGAAGGGCTCGCCCGCCTCGATCACGGGACCGCCCAACACGATCATCTCCGGATTGAGAATGTTGAGCAGGAACGAGATCCCTCGGCCCAGGTGCTCGCTCGACTGGGCCAGAATGCGCTTGGCGACCGCGTCGCCTTGTACCGCTGCGGCCGCGATCCCCGCCACGTCGAGCCTTCCTTCCACGCGTGACAACCGCGTCGCCTGCCTGCCCTCGATCGCGTCCTCGGCCGCGCGCAGCAGCGCCATGGTCGAGGCCACGGTCTCCAGACAGCCGCGCCGCCCGCATCCGCACAGTGGTCCGTCCTCGCTAACGGGACAGTGGCCGATCTCGCCGGAAAATCCGCTTTGCCCGTGGAAGAGCCGCCCGTCGATCACGATTCCCGCGCCCACGCCGCTGCCCACGTACAGCCACACGTAGGAACGCACGCCGCGCGCCGCCCCCACCCTGCCCTCGGCCGCGGCCGAGGCTTGCGTGATGTTGTTGACCACGACCGGCACGCGCAGCTCGTCCTGCAAGATCTCGCGCAAGGGCACGTCTTGCCAGGCGAGATTGGGCGCGAGCACACACACTCCACTCTCCTGATCGACCAGTCCAGGCACCGTCGCGCCCGCGGCCGCCACCCGCGCCCGGGGAATCTTGGCCGCCTGCAAAGCCTCACTGACCATCGACCGCACCACCTTGCCCACCCGCGCGGACGCATTCCGCAGCGACGGCCGCCCGCGCACCACGCGGATCACGCCGCGCGCATCGGACACCGCGATCCGGGTCGCGCGCACGCCGAAATGGATGCCCAGATACGCGGCCGAGGCATCGTTGAATTCCAACAGCCGCGCTGGCCGGCCCCCGCCCGAGAGCGACTCCCCCAGCCCGACCTCGCGCACCACCCCTTCGCCGATGAATTCGTCGATGATGGTCGAAACCGTCGGCTTGGTTAGCTTCGAACGACGTGCCAGTTCCGTACGCGAAACTCGTCCCGCGCGCCGGACCAGGTCCATGATAATCGACCGGTTGACCTCACGGATGGCCTGGTTGTCGCCCTTACCCAGCATGGCTTCCTGCCGCCTCAGCATGTTGGCTCAGATTGAAACGGACGGCTGACGATCGCTTCGCTTGTCCACGACCGCGCCAGCGTACTTTCCGCGACCAAGGAAGACAAGGCTGTTTGCGAGGTAAAAGCCCTTTCCGAAATGGCAGGGACCCGTTAGGCTCGCTTCAATGTCCACGCAGATCCTCTGTCGCTGCGCGCTGCTCGGCTTGATCCTCGGCGGGTGCATCAAGCGAACTGCAGCTCCTCCCTCCTCGCCGGGCTCCGATTCGCCGCAGGCCTCGGCGCTGCTGGAGGCCGCCAACGCGCGCATCGCCAACGTGCCTCGGGTCGACCTGCTGTGCGGCCACGGGCTGCGCGACTTCGCGGTCCAGGGCGAAGTCAAGAAGGCCGAAGCCAGCCAAGTTTCCGTGCACGAGCAGCCGTTCGGCGAGGCCAGCCGCCTTCGGGTCAAAGAAGGCGCGGGCAGTGAGTGGTCGGTGCAGTTCCAGGGCTCAACCTGCGCGCCGGTCGAGGTGGGCGATATCTTGCTGGCCACGTTCTACCTGCGCGCCGAGGTCCCCAAGGAGGACGGCGTGGGTGAGACGTCGTTGGTTTTCGAGCTGGGCAAGCCGCCCTACACCAAGTCAGTGGAATACCCGGTCCAGGTTCCACGCGAATGGACCAAGGTGCAGGTGCGCTTTCAATCCGCGCAGGCCTATGGTGCGGGCGAAGCCCACGTGAATTTTCACCTCGGCTACGAGCCAGAGACCCTCGACCTGGGCGGGGTCACGGTCGAGAATTTCGGCAAGCGCATTGCCCTCAGCCAGTTGCCCAACACGCGCGCGTCCGACCGCCACCGCGAAAAGGCCAACGCGGCGGAAATCGCGGCCCGCGACCAAGCAGCCCTGTCAGGCCCGCCCACGGAAGGCGGCGAGCTGCGTTTCGAGGTCAACCCCAAGACCGTCATCCGGACCATCAGCCCGTACGTGTACGGCATCAATTCGCAGAAGATCGAGGGCTTCGGCGCCACGGTTCGCCGCATGGGCGGCAATCGACAGAGCGCCTACAACTGGGAAATCAACGCATCTAATGCGGGCAGCGACTACCAATATTCCAGCGACGAATGGGCCTGCACGGCCATGGGCTATCGCAATTGCAGCACGCCTGGCGCACAGTTCCTGGATTTCGTTGAGGAGAACCGAGCCGCCGGTATGGAATCGATTGTGACCATCCCTCTGGTTGACTACGTGACCGCGGACAAGTTTGGATCCGTGGCTGAGAACGAGAAAGCGCCCGGTCCGCGTTGGGTGCGCTCGTACGCGAAGAAGCCTGGCCCGTTTTCTCTTTCCCCGGATCTCAACGACGGAAAGGTTTTCGAAGACGAGTTCGTCAATTTGCTTGTGAACAAGCTGGGCCACGCGGACAAGGGCGGCGCGAGATTTTACTCTCTCGATAACGAGCCGGCGCTGTGGCCTGGATTGCACGTGCGAATTCACCCGGACAAGACCACATACAAGGAGATCATCGAGCGCAGCGAGGCGACCGCCGATGCCATTCTGGCCGTCGATCCCACGGCCTTCGTGCTCGGGGGAATCATGTACGGCTGGGGCGAGTTTCTCAACCTGACCGATGCCCCCGATGCCATAGAGAACAACAAGAAGTACGATCGCTATCTCGATTTCTTCCTGGCCGAGGCAAAAAGGCTGGAAGCCAAGCACGGAAAGCGCCTGGTCCACGCCCTGGATGTGCACTGGTACCCGGAAAACCGGGGCAGCAAGCGCATCACCGAGAAGGACGTGTCGCCCAAGACTGTGGCCGCGCGCCTGCAAGCGCCACGCAGCCTCTGGGATCCTGATTATGTCGAGAAGACGTGGATTGGGGATTCATTGGGCAAGTCCATTCGCCTCATCCCCTGGCTGATGGAGCGCATCGCCGAGCGATATCCGGGCACCAAGCTGACCATGACCGAATACAACTTCGGCGCAGGCGAGCATATCTCGGGCGGACTGGCCCAGATCGATGTGCTGGGGATCTTCGGCCGCGAGGGAATGTATATGGCCAACTATTGGGGCGACAACGCCGGCAACACGGTTCTGCCCCCCTACACGCAGGCTGCCTACCGCATGTATCGCAACTTCGACGGAAGGAATGGACGGTTCGGCGACACCGCGGTGGCGGCTACCACTGACAATGCCAAGGCGTCTATCTACGCAGCCGTGGATGCAAAGAAGGCGCTGACCATGATTGTCATCAACAAGGAGTTGCACACCGCCTTCGCCGGCAAGATCCATGTGGCCGGCGCAGAATGCAAGTCAGCCGACGTGTTCGAGCTCAATGGCAGCGAGCCGACCATCCGACCGCGGCCCGCCGTCGCGGCCAAGGACGACCAGATCGAGTACCGCCTGTTGCCGCTGACCGCGACTCTGTTCGTCTGTCGACCGTAGGGGCGACCTGCGGTCGCCCTTCCGCCGCCCACCCGATAGGGGCGACCGCAGGTCGCCCCTATGCTAGTTGGATCCGTCTCAGTTACTGGACAAACGAGACGTTGGTAATGGTCAGGTTGATGCCATCGCACCCTGTTGCCCCTGACGGCTGGAACTGCCACTGCAGCCCCACCATCTCGTTTTGTAGGGCAGTCGCAACAATCAGCTGGCCGCCAGAAAGCGTCGAGAATGGGACCGTGACGGGCCCCGAAGTGCTGGTCAGCTTGACATTCGGAAAGCTGTAACAACCGCTGGTGCATCCACCGACCTGATTCGTGCCCGCTGGTTTTTCGTCGAAGGTCTGCACGTTGAATATCAGGTCGCAGCCCCCAGTGCTTCCACCCAAGGTGAACTGCACCCCTGAATAGGCCGACGCATTCACGCACTCATCGAACGAGAGGCCGCCGCCAGCATAGTCCTTTGCAAGCACGCTGCCAGCTAGGACCAGTGTGTGACCGGCTGAATCCACGCTCGCAGCGATTGTGCTGCTGGGGCTTGTGCCACCGTAGCCAAAAATGCCGCCTATCACGGCGCCCGTTCCGAACTTGTCCGTGATTCCATTCCATTCCGCTGAGGTGAAGTTCGTAATCTCCGCCGCCGTGGGTGCAACCCCTGGCGGACACACAGCCCCGTTCAGACTCCCGGTGCTTCCGGCTGCGGCAGTCGTACCTCCGGCGGTTGTAGTGCCGCCTGCCAGAGTGGTCGCTCCTCCAGTCTCGGTCGTGCCCCCGGTCACAGTCGCTCCGCCAGTTTCAGTCGTGCCCCCAGTCACGGTCGTTCCGCCAGCCGCGGTCGTGCCTCCGCCTCCGGTCGTCCCGGCAGCCGGGGCACCCCCGGTCACAGGCCGGGTGTCAGAAGATCCGCAGCCTGCCGCAAGAACGGTCAGGGCCAACATGCTCGAAATGATGAGATACCGTTGCATTTTCACAGCCGTCTTCTCCATTAGTGAACTCCTTTCATTTGGCTCGCGCTTGCGGCGGCATCCGGCAAGCCAGTGCGCCGCACCCGATAGAATCGAAGGTTATCAATCCAGTAATCAACCCAGCCCGCATCCCAGGTCAAACGCACCACCGACACTGTTGAGGTGTCGAAGAATTTCCACTGTTTCGCCCATCCTTGCTGCGACATGGTGGTGAAGGGCACCAAATAGAGTTGCCATTCGGTTGTCAAATGCAGCGGGTACGTCCAGTGATCCCCACATTGCTTGTCAGGTTCGGCTGGGGACGGATCGCTGACCGGATTGAAACAGTAGCTGCTTTGGTTTCCATTGCGGAAAGCGTAGGGGGTACAGGGGCGGCCAGTGAACTGGGGATCCGCTCCATTGCCCGGGAAAGCAGGATACACCTGGTTACACTCGGTGATGTTGCAGGCGTTGGTGGCCGCCACACCGGAGCCAGAAATCACTCCTGGCGCGGGATCCGACGCCGGCTTCCCGCAGTAGTAGTCTACCCCGGCACCCACGCCCGCGTCGCCCCTCTGCCACGGGCTGCAGTCCTTCCCGTTCACACAGGCACACTCGCGGACCCGCTCACAGTAGCGCTGCTCATTGGGGTCACTGAAGTACATGAGATAGCTGATGTCGTCGTCAGTGTATTTGTTGCCCACGAGCACGCGCAGCCCGGGCTGGCTGTCAGGCGCGCGCCGAGCCCACACCGCCACGCCGTCCCAAGCACTCAGGTCGAGCGCGGCCCAGCGCACGGTAAATTCGACACTCTCGGGCTCACACACAACCGATCGCTCAGAGGCAGGCAAGTCCTTGGCTTGGATATCAAAGCAGAGATTCTGCGCGAAGTGCTGCATGGCGACCCCAATCCCTCCACCCCAGCCGAGAAATGGCGCACCGGTGATGGACGTTCCGCCGTCCGGCCCGGTCTGGACGTGCCCACCGGTGATGTGCAAGACGTGATTGCTTGGACTATTTGGATCATCCGAATTGCACCGTCTGGACGTGGTTGCCACAGGTTGGTACGAGACTGGAGACTGGAATCCATTGTCGCCGTTGGCATAGATCTGGGCGGTCGCGTCGGTGTACGAATACACGAACTCGCCGAGGTATGCCGGGTTGCCATTCGGGTCGCTGCCTGGCAGTTCGAAATCGGCCAGCATGAAGGGCGCGAACTCCAGCGCTCCTTCGGCAACCTCGCAGTTCACCGGTTGCGGCCCTGGATCAGGGTTGCATGATGTCGGCTTCACACAGAAACCCGCCGACGCGTCCGTGGCCTGATTGCCCGCAGTTGGAATGCAGGCAGCCAGCGCGCAAAGCCCAGCCAGCAGCCCGCGCCGCAGTTCAGCTCTATGTGCCATTTGCCTCGTCACGATCCCTACCACCACATGCGCGCGGACAGAGACACCATGTCGCCGTCCGGAACCACCGTGACGTCTTCAAGCGGCGGCTGGCCCACCCGCACTGTCGTCAACGGGCCATTGAACCAGTGCGAGTATTGCAACACCACTTGATCGGTAGATTGCCATCCAGTGTGGAAAATGATCCGCGGCGACAGCACGGAGAAGCTGTAACTTGTGTTGTCCAAGTCCGGGTCCACGCGATCAAAACGCATCGAAGCCGCCAGCCAGGAAAGCATACTGTAGGTTGCCTCGATGCCGAACTTGGTCTTGGTGATCTTGTCGAACTTGAGCCGGCCGTCTGGGCTGTTGTAGTCGACGGTCTGATACGTGCTCGACTTGTCGGTGCTCCACGCGTGGGTTCCCATCCAGAACACGCTGACGAACAGATCCGGGCCGTCGCCGGAGAACGGCACTGGATAGCTGACCAGCCGGCCTATGCTCAGGTCGTACTGTCCGCCCCAAGTGAGGAGTTGGCCGGTGCCGTTGCTCAGAGGGCCAAGGTAGTTGTCCATTAGTCCTTTGCCGCCCAGGGTGTTGAGAACGCTGAAGACCCTGCTCACAGTTCGCGCCTGCAGGGCATCGGTATACGACAGCGCCTCATAGAAATGGCCAAAGCGCCCCAGGTTCAGCCGTACGTCCTCTGCGTATACGTCGATGCGTCCGTCAGGTGCCGAGGTTGCATGGTCGTCTTGACTGAACGCGCGCAAGTAGTGTGCCCCGACCATGACCCGATTCGCGTAGCCCACGCCCGCGTGCACGTGGGCCACGAATGAGCTACCCGCTCCCGGGTCGGCCCAGTTGTTCCATACATCCGGAGTGATGCTGGACCCCGCAACGTTGGTCTGGCCGTGTATCCCTTCTTCCAGCATGAAGGTGAACTTGCGCCACCCTGTCTTGACCGCCACATGCTCGCCCACGCCGCTGATGCGCGCGATGAGCGGTGTTCCGTAGCGTCCCTCGTCGTACTCGCCAGTCGAGCCGTAGCGCAGCGTGAAGGCGCCCAGCAGCGCCTGCATGTGAACCCGCTCGCCCAAAGGGGGCAGAATGCTGAGAAAGACGTCGGTAATGCCCATCTGCGCGGCCGGTTCGATGAAGCTTTCAGACACTTCGGTCTGCTTGGCGATGATGCTGACGTTGGCGCTGATGATGCTGTTGCCTTCGGAGAAATTTAGCTGCGCGTAGGTCGTGGGCACCACTCCCGTGTGGGAAAATGTCTCAAGATCGTCGGGCACCACCGGGGGCGCGTGCAGCACGGTCTTGTTCTGCCCGGGCAATGGGTAGGGCCGAGTGTTGAAGCCCATGTTCAGGGGCGCGGTGATGTAGCCGTGGAAATCAAAACGCCATTCACCCTCGCTGAGCGAGCGCTGGCCAAAGGCCGGGGTCAAACCGCCGGGCAATGCCCCTACCTGGGGCAACGTTGGATCGAGGCTGAGCGAAGGGTCGAAGCGCAACCCTTGGGCAAGCGCATCGGGTTGCGTGATCACGGCCCCTTGACCGTAGGCTGGGCCGGCACTCGCCAGCGTCAGGCCCGTCGTCCCAATCACCAGCGCCAGCAAGCCCCGTATGTTGAACCTATCATCCATGGTTACCACCACATGTTCACGTTGAAGGCGATTAGGGTTTTGTCGAGCCGCGCGTCTTCCGCCAAGATGGAGTTCGCCTCCGGGTGGCTGAGCGGGCCATAGAACCACCTGCCGTAAATGATCGAAATTGTCTCGCGACTGACCCAATTGGTGCGAAACACCACCCGAGGAGCCAGCACGTAGAAAGTTTCGCCCATCTTCTTGGAATTGGGCACGACGCAGTCGGCACGCACGGCCACTCCCACCCAAGAACGCATGATGTAGATCGACTCAAGTCCCGCCTTGTAGCGCAGACGATGATTGAACATGTCGACGTCAGCCGGCAATGAGGTCGGGGCGGTCGGGGCCGTGGCAGAGCCCGTGCCCGGGGTCGTGAGCGTGTTGGTCAGCGTGTAGGCCATGACAAAGCCCGCATTGATCGCTACGTCAGGGGCGTCAGCCGAGTACGACGGTCGCAGCATGCGGCCGAGGCTGGTGTTGTAGTTGAGCCCCATGGCCAGCAGCGTACCCGTGCCGCCGCTGGCCGAGCCCCACCAACGGTCAGTCAGATTGTTGCCCTCGCCGCCAAAAGTATTGAGCCCGCGCAAGAGAAAGGCATTCTCGCCGCGGATATACGAGGCCCCGATGCCGACTGCGCCCCAGGAGGCGTTGTGCGCGTTGGCGTCCCACGCGAGCACGGTGAGACTCCCGTCCCTGGGTGCCGCTTCATTAACCTCGCGCGTGGTGGGGTTGTCGAGCGGCTGCTGCGAGTGATCGTCCTGCGACCAGTTGTAGAGGTAGTGCAACCCGGTCCGCACTTCGGTGTCGCCGCTCCGGCGCAGCACCACGTGGGCGTGGTGGACCCATGATGCTGGGTACACCGGATTGGCACCGCCGTTGCCGCCAGTGGGGACCACGTTCCACGGCACGTTGCCGTTGCGATTACCCACGAACCCGTGCTCGACGAACAAGGTCAGGGTTGGTTGCAAGCGATACTCGACGATAACCAGCTCGCCGACCCCGCGAGGCGATCCCGCCATGGGGTTGGTGTACATGCCCAACCCGTATTCGGAAAGGCTGCCGTAGAAGGGACCAAAGTAGCCAGCCATCACGCGCGGTCGCAAGGGACCAATCTGCGGAATGGTGAACTCGAGATAGGCGTTCATGAGAAAAATCTGGCTGCCGATCTGGTAGTACGTAGTCGGCTCGGTGGGGTTCCAGGTATTCAAGCTCACATTGGCGCTGACCACGCCATTGCCGTAGATGAAATTCATCGCCACCCACTGCCCCGGCATGGTGTTGGTCCCGACGAACGACGCGTACTCGTCGAGAGTCTGCGGTGGCGTGTGGATTACTGTCCCGCTCTGTCCCGCCACGGGCGCCGTGCGCTGGCCAATGCTGCCCTGGAAACTGGCTGACATGAATCCGCTATAGCGCAGGGTCCACTGTCCGAAAGGCATGGGCGCCGAAAAGCCTGGCGTGATACCGCCAGGAGCCGCGCCGACCCGGGGCGAAAGTGGCGGCAAGAGAAAGCCCTGGTACGCGCGATAGCCAGGCACATAGCCTGCGCCCTGTAGATCGTCACTGAGATAGGAGGGCCGTGCGCCGTCGCTGACCGGCGCGGCGCTCGGCGCTGAAGGAGAAGGAGCTACATTGCCGGGCGCCGGGGCCGGAGTCGGAACCGGAGCCGCAGCCGGGGCCGGAACCGGAACCGCGGCCGGAGCCTCGCTCGGTGCTGGTTGGGCTGGGCTCGGCTCGGCCGGCGCTACTGGTGGTTCCGCCGCAGCGGGCGCATCGGCCGGCGCGGGCTCAGCCAACACAGCCAGCTCAGCCGAAGGGCCGGCGAGCGGCAGGGCCAGCAATTTCAGAATAAGAAGCGCGCAGATCACACCGCGACCAAAGGGGAGGTTGGTAAGAGCCTCTTACCAAGTTACGGTCCGGCTTACCATCGTTTTCTTTGGCCCGGCAGACCACCGCCTGATGTATAGTTCCGCGCAGGCCATGACTCGTTTTCTTCGGTGTGTTCTCGTACTGGCGAGCGCCTCGGGCTGCATCGGCGTCTCACAAACGCGCGCGTCTGGCGGCGCCCTGGGCGCTGTGGATGTCGCCAGCTGTCGGCTGGGCACGCGTCCGGCCGACGATGGGATGATCGACGACTTCGAGGACGAGAACACCCAGATCACCACGATCGCCGGCCGCGATGGCTACTGGTGGACCAAGCACGACGACAAGGGATCGACCATCGGGCCCGATCCCTTCATCCCGAGTGAAGCCGGGAACGACGGCTCGGGCCTAGCCCTGCGAGCAACGGGCAATACCGCCACCGGCGCGCCCCAAGAAGCATGGGGCGCCGGCTTCGGCCTGATGCTGCTCACCCGCAAGAAGGCCGCATATGATGCTTCCAAGTACGTGGGCGTCTCTTTCAGGGCCAAGGTGGGCGCGAACTCGACACGCCAGATCCGCTTTTCCATCGGCGACGTGAACACGCACCCGGATGCCGAGGTCTGCAAGGTATGCTGGAATCACTTCGGCAAGGAAGTGACGGTGACCAACCAGTGGAAGGAATACCGAGTGCTATTCTCCGAGCTCCAGCAGCAAGCCGGCTGGGGCGATCCCCGACCCGCGGCTCTCACGCCCAGCAAGCTGATTGCCATGGACTGGTCCATCGCCGGAGGACAGGTCTACGACCTGTGGATCGACGACATCCAGTTCCTCGGGTGCAAGTAGGAAGCAAGCTTTTTCACCACAGAGAGCACAGAGGCCACAGAGCCGGATCGGAAAGGGAAGGGTTGGGTTCAGTCCGGTCCGAACCCTTTCTTCCTTTCCGACCTCTGTGTTCTCTGTGCTCTCTGTGGTGAAAAAGAGCTAGCTATCCGCCACCGGCGAGTTCGTCGCTGCCGTGGCGTCTACTCGCGCGAACGACGCAGCTAAGGCCTGGTGCTCCGGCGTGCCCAGGCGGGCCAGCAACTCGTCTCGCTCGGCCGGCATGCGCGGGCTCAGCAGAGCTTTGAAGCGCGCCACGCGCGCCGCGCTCTCTTGCACGCGCGCGCGCACCTCGGGCCGCGTTTCAGCCGCGCGGACCAAGGCCTCCAAGGCCGCCTCCTGCCGCGCCTGCGGCTCGCGCACCAAGAAGTGGTCCACTCCAGCCAGCAGGCTTTGCACGACCAATTCCTCGATGGGCCAGCGGTCGGCCACCGCGCGCATTCCCAGATCGTCGCTCACCAGTAGGCCGGCAAAACCCAAATCGCCGCGCAGGATGTCGCGCGCGATCCGCCGCGAAAGCGTGGCAGGCATCTGCGCATCCCAGGCCGGGTACATCACATGCGCGGTCATGATCGCGGACACGCCCGCGGCCACCGCTGCGGCAAACGGCGCCAGCTCCACGGCGCGCAGGCGGGCGTCGTCGTGAACCACCACGGGCAAATCCAGGTGTGAGTCAGTCTGCGTGTCGCCGTGGCCAGGGAAGTGCTTGCCACAACCGAGCACTCCGGCCGCGCGCAACCCGCGCCAGAAGGCCAGCGCGTGCGTGGCCGCAGCCGCGGGCGTGACACCGAAGGCTCTGTTGCCGATGACGGGATTGGCGGGGTTGGTGTGCACGTCGAGCACCGGGGCGAAATTCCAGCCGATGCCCAAGGCCGCAAGTTCGTCTCCCAGCGCGCGTCCCACGGCCTCGCTGCGCGCGGGATCGCCGGCCGCAGCCACTGAAAACATGTCGGGCCACACGGTCAACGGCTGGCGCAGCCTCTGCACCAATCCGCCTTCCTGGTCGACGGAAACCGCCAGCGGAAACCCAGCCGGGCTGGCCCTGCGCAGGCTGCGCACCAGCTCCGCCACCTGCACCGGCTCGACGATATTGGGCCGAAACAACATGACCCCACCCACTTCCGAGCGCGCGATGCGGTTCAGCAATTCGGCCGGCGCCTCGGGCCCGTCGAAGCCGACCGACAGAAGCTGGCCGCACAGGGTGCGCAGGGTGGAGGAAGTCACGCGAGTATCATACCGAGAACCTTGGCCGAGCGGGCAACCTGTTGTTATAAGGTGCGCCTACCTAGGAACGTTGCGATGACCAAGCTCAAACACCTCCGTGCTCCACACGCGGCGACCAGGCTCTGCCTGGCTTCTTCTCTTGTCTTCGCAACCCTGGTGGGCGGCGCGGGCGCTGCCTGGGCTCAGATGGGAGCCATGCCCGGAGGAATGTCTCCTGGCGGGATGGGGGCACCGCCGCCGCCCGGCCAGGACCACGAGGAAGGCCCTGCCGAGGCCGCGCCCGAAGAGGAAGGCAAGGCGGCGACCGACGCTGGGCCCCAGTCGGGCTACACCAACCAACACCGGCGCCGCACCCAGGTGATCGAGCTCGATGGCTACTTCCGCACGCGCGCCGAGTTGTTGCACAACTTCAACATGGGCTTTGGATACGTGAGCAGCTCGAATCCCCAACTTGGCTACCCGCCCTTCCCCACCCCGCTCGAGTGCGGTACCAGCACCGGTGGCTGCGCGCAAAAGAATCTGGGCGACACCAACATGCGCCTACGCCTTGAGCCCACCATCAACATTTCGGACCAAGTTCGCGTGGTGGCTCAGGTCGACGTTTTCGACAACCTCATCTACGGCTCCACGCCCGACTCGCTGATATCGGCATCGCAGCCGGCTCTGCGTACCAACCTGGCGCAGACTGGAATCCTGTCGAACTCCCAGACGACGCCCGGGGCTAACACCTTCACCTCGGCCATCAGTCCCAAGCGGGTGTGGGGCGAGGTGGACAGCCAGATCGGCTCGCTGCGCTTCGGCCGCATGCCCTGGCACTTCGGCCGCGGGATGTACTTCAACAAGGGCGACTGCGCGGATTGCGACGGCGGCACCACGGTGGACCGGATCATGGCGCTCACGCAGGTCTACGGCCACCAGCTCGCGCTGTCCTGGGATTTCGGCCCTTCTGGCTACGCCTGGGGCATGACCGATGCAGGCCGCGCCGATCCCGACGGTTCGCCGCTCGATCTGTCGCAGAACGATGAGGTCGTGCAGCTCACCGCAGCCCTGACCAAAAAGGACGACGACCAGCATTTTCGCGAGCGCGCGCAGAACGGCGAGCTGGTGATCAACTACGGCGTGCAGCTCGTGTACCGGACCCAGAACAACGAGGTCTTCAAGCTCTCGAGCGCGGCCAAGGCGAGCCAGGACACGAAGGGTTCGATCTCGCGCACCGACCTGGACAACAGCACCGACGCCGCCACCCCGAACGGCACCTCCCTGACCCAACATATTGACGCCTGGCTGCTCATCCCCAGCCTGTGGTTCAAGCTGGGCTGGAAGGCCCTCACCCTGGAGTTCGAAAGCACCGCCCAGGCGGGCCACATGGGCAACGCGGGGCCGCTGCGTTTGCCAGACCCGGAGAGCGGCGTCACTCCCAGCAGCAGCTATGACGGCAGGAACAACGGGCTCTCTATCCTGGGACTGGGCTGGGTCTTGGCAGCCGATCTCAAGCTGTACAAGGATTCACTTTTCATCGGATTCGAAACCGGCGGCGCCACAGGCGACCAGGCCAAAGACGCGTGCAACGACAGCACCAATTGCACCACAACCGCATCACTCAACCCGAGTCCCTATCTCAACTACCGCTGGAAGTTCGTGCCCCAGCAACCCGGGGACCATTGGCTGCACAACTTCTATTTCTCGCCCGAGTATCACGTCGACGAGATCTTCTTCCGCCGCATCATGGGCACCGTCACCAATGCCATCTACTTCAAGCCTTCCGTCGCCTACTGGCTGGACGTGACCGAGGGACGCCAACTGGGGCTGTCCGGCTCGGTCATCTACAGCATGGCGCCGGTTCCCGCGTCCACGCCCGGCAACGCGATGAACTACGGCGTCGAGATGGACCTGAACCTTGGCTACCGCAACATCGGCGAGAAATTCTACGCCGGTATGGTGTGGGGCGTGTTCTGGCCCTTCGGCGCGCTCAACCATCCCGGCGGTACCGGTCAGCAGTACGCCAGCGGTGGCGCCGGAACCGCCACCGCCTCTCAGGTCCTGCGCGGCTTCGTCGGAATCAAGTTCTGAGCTAGCTGGTTCACCACAGAGAGCACAAAGGCCACAGAGCCGGAACGGAAAGGGTTGGGCTCTTGTCCGGTCCGAACCCTTTCCCTTCCGACCTCCGCGTCCTCTGTGCTCTCTGTGGTGAGACAGCTAACTACTTCTTCTTGACCGCGCCTTCCAGCGACTTGATGCGCTCCTCGGCATCACGGCGAGCCTCGGCATCCAGGTGCTGGCTTCCGGCCAAGTACTTCTTGAAGGCTGCCATGGCGTCGTCGTAGCGCCGGTCCTGCGAATACAGCAAACCAAGATCGTAGTAGCCGCCCGAAAGGCCTGGATCGAGCGACACCGCTGTCTCGTACTCCACGATCGCCTCGTCGGGTTTCTTGTGCCTGCGGTACGCCACCGCCAGATTGAGATGGGTCTGCCCGTTCTTCGGGTCCAGCTCGACCGCCTTCTTCAGTGCCGCCACCGCCCCTTCCCGATCGTCGGTCTTGGATAGAGCGACGCCCAGGTTTGACCAGGCCAGCGGTTCCTTGGGTTTGAGTTCGGTCGCCTTGCGCAGGTGAGGAATCGCGTTGGGGTAGTCGCCAATCTGGCGCAAGGCTGCGCCCAGGCTGGCATGCGCTTCGTAGTCGTCGGGCTGCAGGCTCACCGCTCGCCCCAGCTCCGTGATGGCCTCGGGCCATCTCTTCTGCCGCCCGTAGATCGCGCCCAGGTTGGCGTGCGCGCTCGCGTCGCCGGGTTGCAGCTTGATTACCTTCTGCAGCGCCTGGGCCGCGTTGTCGAGGTCGCCCTCAACCCGATACAGCGTGCCCAAGGTGAACCAGGCCGCGGCGTAGTCCGGACGCAGCTGGACGGCATTCTTCATCTCGACCAGCGCCTCCGCGGTCTTGCCCTGTCGCTTGAGCTGCAAGCCCATGTTGTAGTGCGCGGCCGCATCGTCCGCGCGAACCGCTGTCCCTGCCAGCAGCCCGGCCAACAGGACAGCAAGACTCAAAGTCGCTCGTGTGCGTGTCATGGGTGCAATGATACACCCGCCTACCATTCTATGTGCACGCCGACCGATGGCAGGACCAGACGATAGGCGCGCGTGACCATGGTGCCGTTGCTCTGCAGTTTCTCGTCGAACACCTCCCGGCTCGCGGTGGTGTTGACCAACTCCGCATACACGTCCATCAGGTAGCTGTCGAAGACGAAACGCTTGTCGCCACGCAGATCAAGCTGGGGAAAAGCGGGAAGGCGCTGGTAATCAACCCAGCGGAAGCGCGGGTCGTAGATTGGATAGGGACGGCCGGTGTTGTAGTGGAAACGCGCGGAGGCGGCGTAGCCGCGGGGGAAATGGTAGCCCGTCACCAGGTTCAGCACGTGGCGCTGGTCCCAATCCGACGGCGCGATCACGCCGTCCACCACGCGCAGCGAGCGCGAAAGTGTGTACGACAGCCATCCGTACAGACGGTGGCGCATGGGCCGGCGAAGCATGATTTCGAGGCCATAGCTTTCGCCCTCGCGCGGCTCGAGAAAGTCGCGCGCCTGCGGATCGAGGCTGAGTGAGTTGCGCACGTCGGTCACATGCAGGCGCTGATAGAAGACCGTGGTGTCGAGCGAAAGGTCGGCGCCATCGCGCGCGCCTATGCCGGTTTCCACGCCCACGCTGCCCTGGCGCGATCGCTGCAAGCCGTAGCTTTGCAAACCGAAGCTGTCGAAGCCCGGAACCCCAACCGGCAAGGACGGCATCTGGGAAAACTGACCAACATGGCCCTTCAGCCAGGTCTCGGAAGCCACGCGATAGCGAAGCGACAGGCGCGGGCTCCACGCGCCAGCCTCGGTGTTCTCCTCGAAGTATCGGTCATAGCGCAGGCCAGGGGTCAGCTGCAGGCGGTCACCAACCTTGATCGTCAAGCCCGCGTAGCTGCCGACCGACAGGGCGCTGCGATCGCGGAAGAGATCGGTCTGATAGTAGTTGCCCAAGCCCCCGCCCAGGAATGCCAGCAGCGACTGGGGACGAAAGCGCTGTGCCTCGGCGTCGCCGCCCACTTCCAAATCCAGCCAACGCGCGAGCTGCCAGCTCATCCCCAGACGTGGTGCCGCCATCATCATGCGTCCGCTGATCGGCAAACTGAACAACTGCGTGTTGCTCACCGTCGAATCGTCCAGGCCGACCAGAGCGCTGGCCAGCAGGTGGCCGCCCAGCACCCCGCCGTCCCAGCGTAGTTGCACGCGGTGGAACATCAGCTGGGCCAGGCCGGGCTTGATTCCAGAGCTCCATTGCAACGGATCGGGGTTTCGCTGTTGCAGGGTGTCCCCTGAACCGAAGGCAAACAGGGTCAGCCGCCCCGGCCCCAGCCGGTGCTCGATGCGCACCTGGTAGTCCCAGTAGTCCAGGCTGTACTCGCTGGAAAACGCCGAGAGCAAGACCCCGGTGTAGGAATAGCGACCGGCAATGGCCACCGTACCGCGGCCGTTGTCAAAGGGCGTGGCCACGATGCCACCCGCATCGAACAGACGGACGTCGGCAGAAACGTGCAAACGATCGGTAGCGGGCGCGGCAGTGCGCGCGGCAACGATGCCCGAGACGTAGCGGCCATATTCGATGGGATAGCCGCCAGGATAGAACTGCATCTGATCGAGGAAGAAGGGGTGGATAACGGACGGGCCAAGGGCGAAATGGAAGAGCGCCGGCGCGCGCACGCCGTCGATGAAAAAACCGGTGTTGCCGGGATTGGCGCCACGAATGGCGTACATGGGCAAAGGCCACAGCGCCTGCACCACGCCGGGCAAGGATTCCACTACGCGAAATGGATCGCCGAACGCGCCCGGGGCGTGGGTCAGCTCCTCGCGGTCCACCGGAACCGCAGGCGCGCGCGTCGACGCGGCCGTCACCACGGTTTCGTAGCGATCGCCGGTCAAACGCGGCTGCAGACGCAGCACCAGGCCGCTGGCGCCGCTCGCGCCTACATCAAACTTCCTGGAGAAAGGCTCGAATCCCGGGTAGCGGACGCGCACCTCGCACGCGCCAGGACGCGCCGGCAGTGAGAAATCCCCGTGCTCATCTGTCTCCGTGTCGCGAGTCGCGCCGTCGTCCAGAACCACGCGCACCTGCGCCCCAACCAGAGGCGCGCGCGTGCCGCGCGCCAGGACGCGGCCACTCAGCACCGACGCCGCCGCGGGTGGTTCGGCATCGGCCGACACACCAGTCTCGACGCCGGCGTCCCCGCGAAGGTCGGCGTCTGCCCTGCCCGCCTCGGGCGTTGGTTGGGCGTCTGCTGCCCCGGAATCGGGGCCGGCATCCACAACGACCGCCACCAGCAGAGCGGCCAAGATAGAGACGCTCACGCTATTGGCCCCCGTCCTGGCCGGGTTGCCTCAGGGTGGTCCCCCACAGGCCGTCGTGGTCGTTGGACACGCGACCCCGCACCACGTATGCAACCCAGCCATAGCCCTGCGAGGCCTCGGTCACCGCTTGCGCAATGGTGCGGCCGCCGGTGTCTTCCACGTCTTGCACGACCAGATCGCCGGTTCCGTCCTGAGCCGATTCGTTGACCGTCCCGAAAATCCGTTGCGAGTCCACCGACACGCTGCCAATGGAACTGCCCACGACCTTCAGATCGCCAGTCTCGTGATTGGCGAAGTAGAGGTCAGACGAGGAGCACACGACATTGGCCCAAAAGACCAATATGGCGCTGGGGCCGGCATCGGTGGTGGGACCATCGATGAAGAAGAAGTCGCCGGAAAAGACAGACATGCCCGGGGTGGAGATTTGGCGAGGTGGGTGATCGATGGGTTGGTCGACCAACTCCACATCCTGAACTAGCAGCGACCCATGTGGATCCCGCTCGCACGTCGTCGGGGGCTGCGGATCGACGTAGAGGAGGTACCGCCCATCGCGCGAGAACCCAGGGCTCAACATGCGCGCCGGCACCAACTGCTGGGTCGCCGGGTCGACACGCATGACCGTTCGCCGCGCCTGGTGGTCATTGTTGCCGAAGAACACACCATGGCCCTGGCTGTCGAGAAATAGGGATTCGTCGCTGTTCGGTCGAGCCGTGGGTGGCCCCACCATGTCAACCAGCGCGGCCGGCAAAACAAGAGCGGCATCGCCGCCGCTCGCGAGATCCAGTACATGATATTCGGCAGGCGCATCAGCGCTGGCTCCTTGCGCGTAGGTGAACAGGTTGGGGTCCTGGAACCCGAGCCAGCAGCAAGGATTGGGCCGTGCCGGTTGTATGTCCTTGCCTGCCTGCACGTCGCGTACCACGGTAGAGCTGGTGCCTGTATCCAATAGGGAAAGCGCGATGTACTTCTCGTCGCCGCGCAGTTGGTAGCGGCTAACATTGGTGTGCAAGTCCTGCTTGCTTTCGGTCAGCTTGCCCTGCCGGCTCAGAGTTTGATCGCTGCCGAGAACGAAGTAAGCCATGCCGCTATCCATGATCTGGACGTCGTAGTCGCTGACGTTCGCCATGTCCCCAAGGCGGAGCTGGTTCTCGCCGTCCCACAGGAACAACCCCGGGGTTTGGTTGTCGGCAGGAACCTGGCGAAAGAGCAATCGATTGTCGAAGTTGCCGTTTAGCGTGAACGTGGACACATTGTCGAATGTCACATTGGGCTGGTAGTTCGCATCGATGCGCACCAGCGTGCCGACCGATTCGGTCCACCCTCCACCCTCGCCGCCGCTCACAACCTGCTGCTCCTTGACCATAGTGAAAAGCGATCCGTTCGCCCCAACCGATCCCCATCGATCCGAGAGATCGGCGATCACCAGTCGTTGCTGCGTCTCATTCCCAGTCCCCCCGTCCGCCACATCGCTCGCCGCGGTTCCCATCGGGCCCGCAATCCACATGTCAGATACCGCGCCCTTGCTCGGCGTGGCCGGGGCCTTGCGCCGATTGAAAGCGACCCAGGGTTGCCCGTCGAGTGTGACGAAACCGATCGAGCCGATATCACGGCCCGAGGCCAGCTTGCTTCCCTCGGGCTCTTTTCCCGACTGCAAGCAGCCGGCAGCGACCAGGAACACAAGAAGCGAGGTGCAATGTGAATGCGACATGGGACGGCCGATGGTCGTGCAGTCTAGCGGAAGAACCGCCAGCCGGCGACGGGTACGTGACCCGAGAAAACATCGGCCAGCCTACGACAAGAAGCCACACCGGCCTTGCCAGATGCGCCCGTTCTGATCGCGCAGTAGGCGGTGGCAGCTTCTTGGACAGTTCCCGGCTCCCGTGGCGCCCCTCACGACAACCGGCTCAATTTTCCTCGCCTCTCGCTCGGCTGCAGGCAGCCCCTGTGAAGAGGCGTTGGCCAGGTCGTCGAGCGGCGAGGACTGGCCATCATCGATGGTCGTGCACCGAGGCGTGGCTGTCAGAAGATCAGCACGTCGTCGAACTCGGCGTATGTGCCACCGCCGCTGTCGATGGTGGCCACGCCCGCCCCGCCGGGAGCTAGCGGTGAGGGATCAGTGCAGTTGTGTTCCATGACGCCGTTCACGTAGGTCGTGATCGCACCCCCTGTCACCGTCATGCGCAGCGTGTACACGGTGCCCACAGTGGCGGTGAAGGCTATATTGGGGCAGCCGCTCATCATTTGGCCGCCCGCTCTCCTGAGCCACAGCGCTCCGTTCCCCGCGATCTCGAAGAAGTACTTGGAATTGGTGCCAGAGTAGTTAGCCACGACACCTGCCCCAAGGCCACCAGCGCCCGTGCCACCAAACTGCAGCACCTTCACGTGCGCCTGGACTGTGACACTGGTGGCTGAGGCCGGCACATTCACGGTCGCGTAATCGCCGCCTCCGGCTCCGCCCTGCTTGAGTACCTCACTCCCGTCGGCGATTACGGACCAGGTTCCGCCGGTCATGGTCCAGCCCACGGCGCTGCCGTCCTCGAAGTCGTCGCAGTAGATGCCGCTGCCGCAGGCCGATTCCGTGGACTGCCCCGACGTGCACGCACCAGCAATCGCGTTGACGACGTAGTAGTACTCGACGCCGGTGGCGACGCTGCTGTCCACGTAGGACGTGCCCGTCGCCTGTCCGATCGAGGCGTAGCCGCTCCCCTTGGTCGTGCTGCGCGCAATGCTGTACGACGTGGCGTTGGTCGACGCGTTCCAGTTCAGGGCAACCGCGCCGCTGTGCGCGACAGCGCTCATGCCGGTGGGCGAGTACAGCGTTGGACAGACGGGTGTGCCTGGCACCTCCCCCGAGTTGCCCGAGCTGCAGGAACCATTGCTGGCGCTGACCACGTAGTAGTAGGGCGTGCCGGCGTCGACCACCTTGTCGACGTAGCTGTTGGTGGCGACGCTGGCGATGGATGAGTACCCGGTGCCACTGGTCGTGCTTCGTGCCAGGGAGTACGAAGTGGCGCCGGTCGAAACCACCCAGGAGAGCGAAACCTCGTTGCTTCCCGGGGTCGCGCTGAGGCCGGTGGGCGTGGCGGGCGGCGTGCAGATGCCCGTCGGCGTGGCGGACTCCTGCGCCGAGTCCGTCGATTCGCAGGTGGGAATCGTGTTGACCGCGCTGACCACGTAGTAGTAAGGCGTGCCGCCGGCAAGACCCGTATCGGTGTACGAGAGCCCCAAGGTCGTGGGCGGCGCCCCCTGGATGGTATAGCCTGTGCCCGAGGCGATGCTGCGCTTGACGTTGTATCCCGTGGCGTCGACGGCCGCGTCCCAGGCCAGCGAAACCAGTAGAGTGCCCGACGTGGCGGTCAGGCCGGTTGGCATGACGGGCCTTGAATACAGAATGTCGGCTGGACAGCTTGCGCTCGTGCCGGTGCATTTCTCGGGAGGATCGCAGGTGGTGTTGTCGGTCGAGGCCCGGCACACGGTGGTCGCGTCCAGGAAGACGTCCGCCGGGCAGTCGGGGCCGACGCCGTCGCAGACTTCTTCGTTGTCGCAAACTCCCACGGCGGGTCGGCAGGTGGTCCCCGCTGTGGCGATGCTGCCGTTCACCACGCACGCACCCGTAAGCGCGTCGGGTGGCACGTCGGCCGGTGAAACAAGGGCGTCAGTCACTATGGGACCAAGGTCGGGGGCGGTGTCGGCCGGCGGAACGGGGACGTCGGGGCCGAGGTCGGGGGCGGTGTCGGCCGGCGGAACGGGGACGTCGGGGCCGAGGTCGGGGGCGGCGTCTGCGAAGATGGTTGGTGGCACGTCCGGTGGCAAATCGGGCGCGGCTGGCGCAATGGAATCCGGCCCGGCGGCAACATCGGCCGGGCCGGCGCCGTCGGATGCTGAGGGAAGAGCGGCATCGATCCCCGCATCGGTGGCCGGCGTGACGTCGCCCACCCTTGCGTCGGTGGTAGTCGCATAGCCGGTGTCCTGCACGTCACCTCCCGAGCTGCGGTCGGTCGCCGCGTCGCCCGCTGCCGGAGCCAGGCACAGACTCTGGTCGGGCTTGTTGCAGCACACGCCTGTGCCTGCGTCTGCCACCTTCGCGCATTGGTAACCCGACGGGCAGGACCCGCTATTCATGCATTTGATCCCGTTCGCGTCGTACTTCGGGTCGTACGTGCAGGCAACTCCCGCAACCGCCGACAATATGGCCACCAGCACGAAAACTCGCCGGATCATCAGAACCCCCCTCGCAGCAGAAGGCCGCCCTGCCCCGGCCCGACCGCAGGCACCAGCGCAACGGAGCGCGCGCCCTCTCGTGCGGAGTGCCCCACGAAGTACATGATCGCGCCCGCGGCAATGGCCGCCGCGCCCACGCCGTAGCCCACCCACTGCAGCGTCTCGTACAGCCGGCCGTTCGCGTCCTTGTCGTGGTCGAAAAAGCCGTTGCGAACATCGCTTTCCACCTGCTGCTTCGTACTTCCGGTCAGCAGGCCGAATGCCACACCAGCCCCCACGGCCGCCACACCGACCGAGCCGGTCACGATGCCCCAGGTCCGCAGTTTCGAGCCGCCGCCCTCCGGAGAACTTTCAGTGGTCACGGCCACTCCTGCATGCGGCGAAGACCCCCCTGTCTCGGTCGTGGGTGCCGCCTGGGGCAACGATGGGCTTACCGGCAAGAGCGGGGCAGACGGTGCCACTGGCGTGGGCAAAATGGCCGGTGCCAATGGCGCCGCGCCTCGCTGTTGCTGCTCCTGCTCGGCCTTCATTGCGCGGCATTCGGCGATATGGCGCTCCACATCCGCCTTCTCGTCTGCACTCAATTTACCCGCGATGCGCAGGTACTCGCGAAAGTGCTGGATGGCTTCATCCGGCTTGGCATTCTGCTCGTAGCAACGGGCCTGGTTGTAGACGAAGTTCGTGTTGCCGGTTTCGGCGAACAGCTCGGCAAGCAACGCCGCCCCGGCTTCGTACTTCCCGGTCAGGCAATCCTTGCGCGCCTCGACCTCGCGCGGGTCCTGCGCCTGCGCCAACGCGGCCGACTCCGGCACAAGGGTGAGGCCGAACGCGAACACCACAAGACTTATCCGGACCATGGCGCTGATTGTATCACCGATGGCCTCGCGCGGCGCATGGCCGGCCCAGGCGCGCAACCCATCGGTGCTAACCACAGTTTCCCGCAGTCTAGCCCCGGATTTCACCACAGAGAGCACAGAGAGCACGGAGACGGATCGGAAGGAAGCAAGGGCTCGGATCCGGATCCGAAACCTTTCTTTCCGGCCTCTGTGGCCTCTGTGGCCTCTGTGGTGAAACTCCGGATCGCGCCGTTTGCCGTCAAATCGCGAGAGAATTGTGGTTAGCACCTATGCCGGCCCAGCCGCTGGACACCGCAGCTTGCCCCGCCGCCATCACCCAAGTACAATTGCCATTATGCCATTGACCGTTACCATTGATGCCGCGGGGCGACTGGTGGTTCCCATGCCCGTGCGCCGCCACCTGCGACTGGTTGCGGGAAGCAGACTGCGAATCACCGAGTGCCCCGGGAGCATCCTGCTTGAGCCCGAGCACGAGGAGCCTCGGATGCAGGAGAAGCACGGAATCCTGGTGGTCGGCGGTCAGCTTGAGGGTGACCTGCCTGACCATCGCGACCTTCGTGACGACCGACTCAACAAGCTGGCGCGAAGGTGAGGGTCTGCTTCGACACCTCGGTGCTGGTGCCGGCCCTGGTCGCCGCCCACCCGTTCCACGCAAGGGCGCTGCGCTGGGCGCAGGCGGCTGCGACGGGGGAGATCGAGGGCGTGATGGCCTGGCACGCAGCGGCCGAGACCTGGTCGGTGCTCACGCGACTTCCCGTCTCACCGCATGTGACCGCGGGCGCGGCCGCTCGGCTGGTCGAGCGGCTGGTCCAGCACGTCCGGCCCCTACCGATGACCTCCGCCATTTACCGCAAGGCCATCCAACGTTGCGCCGAGCGCGGCGCAAGTTCCGGAGCGATCTTCGATGCGCTCCATCTCGCGGCCGCCGAGGGGTCGCGGTCTGATGTCTTGGTCACGCTGAATCCAGACGACTTCGAGCGACTGGCCGGCGAGCGCGGCCCGCGCGTCATCGTGCCCCCGGATCCGCCCCGGATCACAGCTAGGTA
>Ga0265316_10000157_pt1 | contig 75589 bp, 70 predicted proteins | sample 4522metaG_FD_202092 | JGI IMG/M metagenome (GOLD analysis project Ga0265316, IMG submission 202092) | Rhizosphere microbial communities from Carex aquatilis grown in University of Washington, Seatle, WA, United States - 4-5-22 metaG | ecosystem: Host-associated > Plants > Roots > Rhizosphere >... | reverse complement strand
GCAACTCGGTGTACTGCCTCCGGAAAAGCTCCCCAAGGTGGTGCTGCCAATACATTGATATTGACTTGGACCAGCGCTGGTACGGATACATGGAGTGGTACCGGTAGTTATTAATTTAGTATTTTAAGAGCCTAATTATGAGAAGCAACGGGTTTACAGTATTGGAGCTTTTAATCGCAGTTATTATTGTTGGGGTTTTGGCAATTCTCGCTACAACCCAATATAATGCTACCAAAGAAAATACGTTGGATAAGGAAGCGCAGGATAATCTTAAGCTTATTTATGCGCAAGAACGTATATTCAAAGTTGAGAATACCGCATATAATCCCGGAGATGTGACCGGATATGGGTATAGTTACGCAAATTCCAATAGTGATATAAACAGCAAGTTAGGCCTTAGGCTTCCTACTACGAACGTTAATTGGAATTACAGTATATTAACTTGTAATGCAAACAATATAAACAGGTTTACCGTTCGAGCAACGCGTGTTTCAGATGGGAAGATCTGGTGTATTAATTCTATTGATCCTTCTTCAGCGAGCTCAAATGACCCTGTTCCTGTACAGCCGCCTACTGATTGCGGTTGTCCCGGTAATCATTAGTAGATTTATTTAGGCCATTTTTTATGTTAAATTTATTTAAAGGAGTAAAAAAAGAAAGAGTCACAGTAGGGCTTGATATAGGTTCATTCGCTATCAAAGTAGTAAAATTAAGATTTTCCGGTGATAATGTTGAGTTAGCGGATTTTGCTTATGAAATATCGGAAATTGACCCTGTTCAAGCTCTTAAAAGAATAAGGGACCATCTGGGAGTGGATACGGTTAATATCTCCGTTTCCGGGCCTTCGACTGTCATTCGCTATGTCAGTTTTCCCAAAATGAATGAAGCTGAATTAGCGCAAGCGCTTAAATTCGAAGCTCAGAAGCATATCCCTTTTGCCGTCCCGGATGTAAACCTGGACGGTTTTATTTTAAAAGATAATCTTCCGGATAATAAAATGCTGGTTTTGATAGCTGCCGTAAAGAAAGAAGCGATCTCTCAGCGCCTGAAATACATTGTTGACGCAGGATTTAAAACTTGCCTGGCAGATATTGATGCTCTTGCTATCGTTAATTCATTCAATTTTAATTATCCGCACGAAGAAGCGGCGGATCATAAAGCAACTGCTTTGTTGAATATAGGGGCATCGATCACTAACTTGACTATATTGGAGAGCGGACAACCGCGCTTAAGCCGGGATATGCATTTTGGAGGGAATAATTTTACCCAGAAGATAGCTGATATACTTGCTATTGATTTCAAGGCTGCTGAAGCCATTAAAAACAAGCCCGATAGTTCAAGCGCGAATAAGATATCTGCCGCAGTGGATTCGGTATTGACCAATTTAGCAACGGAGATCAGGACATCGTTTGATTTCCATGAAAGCCAGAGTGCTTCATCCGTGGCCAAGATATATTTAAGCGGAGGGTGCGGGCAATTGAGCGGTTTGAAGGATATGCTGGCAAATATACTTGGCATGGACATTGAGGTTTGGGATCCTTTAAAGAAGATCAATGTTTCTCCTCAAGTTAATTTACAAAGATTAAAAGAAGTCGCGGGGCAACTTGCAGTAGCCGTAGGATTGGGTTTGCGTTAATACGATGATCACGATAAATTTATTGCCGGAAGAGTTAAAAGTAAAACCAAAGGCCGAAGGGTCAGTTTTTAAATTAAGCCTTCTGGATAAATATTTTATTTATTTACTCCCCGCAGTGATCTGCCTGTTAATATTTGCGCACATCGCATTGATCTTGTTTTCCGCGGCTAAGGGGGTTAAGCTTACCGCTTTATCCAATAAATGGTCAAGCTTAAGTTCCCAAAGAAAAGAATTAGATGCTTTCATGCAGGAACATGCTGCTTTTTCGCAGGACGCAATTACTTTGCAACAACTTAGTAACCAGAGGATAAATTGGGCAGAGAAGCTTAGTAAGTTAAGCGTGAACCTTCCCTCTGGAGTGTGGTTTACCGATTTGTCCATCACGACAAAAGATTTTATTTTGAAAGGCTCGGTCATTGCTTTGCAAAAAGAGGAGATGAGCCTTATACATAAGTTCTTAAGCAGCCTGCAAAATGACCAGGGCTTTATCGCTGATTTTTATAACTTAGAGCTCGTTTCTGTCCAAAACAGGAGTGTGGGTGGATACGAGGTGTCGGATTTTACGCTTGCGGGAACAATTAAGAAGAGATGATGAATTTGAAGGTTTTATCAAAATTAAGTGAAATTCGTATGGATAAGCAGAAGAAGATTTTGTTGGTTATATGGTGCGCGGGCATAGTTTATTTAGACGCTTCTTTTGTCATGAAACAGCAGTTAGTTTTTTCAAACAAGCTTTCCTCTCAAGTCATAAAATATAAGTCTGACACCGCAAAATTCGAAAAGGACCTTCTTGAGATGCGCAAGATCAAAAGCAATCCCGCGCAAATGAACGTTAAAACCAAGGGCATCAGGAAGATAATTAATGAATCGGAGGTCGGTGACCTTTTACAGAACATATCTGATTTAGCGAATAAGCTTGATATAAAGATACTGCAAATGCGGCCCATGAAGGATGGCACTGCCCAGCCGGAAAAGGTCCCGGGCCTGGAGAGGTTCATCCCTTTGACAGTTACCCTTGATACTGTTTGCGACTACCACCAATTAGGAAAATTTATAAACTCTCTTGAAACCGGAGATATCTATATTAAAATATCCGAGATTAAGATCTCTGCCCAACAAAGCGAGTATTTCAAGCAAAAGGCGGACCTGATAATCAAAACTTATGTTAAAAAACAGTAGAAATCTTTGTTGTTTATCCGGAAGAAGTTTGTTGCTGGGTTTTTTTTGCCTTTTGTTTTTATCCTCTGTTTTATATGCCGATGGAGCGTTTACCTATGACTCAAAAGGGAAGCGCAATCCTTTTATTCCTTTGGTTACTGCGGATGGCCGCCTTTTAAAGCTTCAACAAAGTGAGCAGGGTAAGGAGTTGTCTTTAACCGGGATTATTTATGATAAACGCGGCGTATCTTACGCTATTGTCAATGGAGATGTTGTAGGAGTTGGGGATCGCATAGGGGAGTACCGCGTCTTGAAGATTCTTGAGAAAAAAGTCATTTTTATAAAAGACAATCAGATCATTGAATTTGAATTGGAGTAAGTTTGCCTACGTCGGACAGGGAGGAACAATAAAATGAATAGAATCAGGATTTTGACTTTAGCTTTTGTTTTCGGAATTTTTCTTTTTGCTTTTGCGCAAGAGCAATCAAAACAGGATACCTTTCCTGTGCAGGCTTCCATACAGGGGCCTGTGCCAGCTTCACCTGTTCTTTCGGTATTGGAGAAAGCGGAAAATGTCACTCTTGATTTTAAGGATGCCGATATCCAGAGCGTCTTAAGGATGATCTCTTATAAAGCCGGGGTAAATATAGTTACTACTCCCGATGTTATCGGTAATGTTACGATAAGGCTGGTTGATGTTCCGTGGGACAAAGCGTTGGATACCGTATTAAAGACTTATGGCTTCGGTTATGAAAGGCAGTCGAATATCATCATCGTTTCTCCTTTGGATAAGCTTACTACCCAAAAGAAACAGGAGGTTGAGTTGGCGCAGGTTCAACCAACGGTAACCGAGGTTTTTACTTTAAAGTTTATTGACGCGCAGGATGCCAAGAAATGCCTTGACCCTCAGCTTTCTGCGCGCGGGAAAATTACCGCGCTGGAGATGACTGGGCAAGCTGGATGGGCATTCGCAACTACCGTAAAGGGGGAAAGTGCGGGGGTGCGCAAGAGGGAGAACCAGGTAATGGTAGGGAGGTCGAAAGTCCTGATCGTCAGCGATATTCCTCCGGTCTTGGATAAAATACGGGAAGTCATTCAGCAGATAGATGTTATGCCAAAACAGGTTCTCATTGAAGCAAGGATCATAGAGGTTGACCGTAGTAAGTTAAAGGATATAGGATTTGACTGGGGGTCAGGCTCAAGCGGAGCTACCTCGACCACAATCTCTTCGAACCCGCTTTCTACAAGCAAAGGGACAACTGCTACGGAGTTAGGAGGAAATTCACTAAGCTCGCAAGTTAAATCCAGTGTGTTTGATTCTGCTTCCGGTTTAGCCGGGGCTTACCCCTATAATGCCGGATTAAGTTTATTGTTCCAGAAATTGAACGGAACGCAATTCTCAGTGCTTCTCCACGCGCTTGAAGAGGACGTTCATACTAATACGCTTTCCGCTCCAAAAATTATGGCTTTGAATAATCAGGAGGCAACCATTCTAATCGGCACAAAATACCCGATATTAATGACAACTGATACAGGGGCATCAACTACAGCTGTAACTACTGTTACTTTGGATTATTATCAGGATATTGGTATCCAGCTTAGCGTGGTGCCGCAGATCGGCGCTAATAATTATATTAATATGGTCGTGCATCCCGCGGTTAGTTCTTTTACAAGTACGTTGGGCTCAAATGAATATCCCATTATTGATACAAGGGAAGCAGAAACACGCATATTAATGAAGGATGGTGAAACCATTGTTATCGGAGGCCTGCTTAAGGATGTAAAAAGCAGGGGTAGAACGGGGATTCCTTTCTTAAAAGATATTCCTTGGATGGGCCAGTTATTTCAGAGAGATACCAACGATATTTCGAAGATCGAATTGCTTGTGTTTATCAGCGCTCACGTGGTTAAAGAAAATGAATTCTCTCCCGAGCAGATCGCCAAATTGCAGAGTAATTTAAGCGCGATGCCGGCAACAACGGTTGCGGCAGAAAAGAAAAAGAAAGTAGAAAAATAGAACCGTACCCGTATTTATATGTATAAAGTAAACTTTACTTTTAGTAAATCGGGTTGGATGAAGTACATTTCTCATCTTGACCTTATGCGCCTTTTTACCCGCTCAATGCGTAGGGCAGGCCTGCCGCTTAAAATAACACAGGGTTTTAGCCCGCATCCGAAATTCAGCATAAAAAGAGCTTTGAAGCTGGGGTTAGAAAGCGATAATGAAGAGGCGTCAATAATTTTAAGAATGCCAGTAGCCTTAGAAGATTTTAAAAACAAATTACAGGCACAGTTACCGGAAGGTATTGAAATAAGGTCCGTTAGCCCGTTGCCTGTTAGCCCGTTGCCTGTTAAACTGGATAACAGGCCAACCGGTTAACCGGATAACTAAAAACATGTCCAAGGAAATTTTAATTAATGTCGTTCCACAGGAAACACGCGTAGCCGTTGTTTCTGACGGTCAGTTGGAAGAGTTTTATATTGAGCGCCCCCAGGATAAAACAATAGTAGGCAATATTTACAAGGGCCGGATAGAGGCGGTACTCCCGTCGATAGGCGCGGCTTTTGTGGATATAGGTTTGCCTAAGAAGGGGTTCTTGTATTTATCGGAAATTGAATCAGCGTATGAAGCAGCGGAGATCATCCCTACTAATGTCCCGTTTGAAGCAAAAAAAGGGCAGGATGTTTTGGTGCAGGTAGTCAAAGAGTCGTTCGGCACAAAAGGGCCGCGGCTTTCTTCTCATATAGGCCTTGCCGGAAGGTATCTTGTGATCATGCCTTACGGCAGTTCCGTAGGTATTTCACGCAGGATAGAAGATGACGTTGAAAGAAGGCGGCTAAGGCAGATCTTCGCGGAACTTAAGCTTCCGAAGGATGTAGGTTTTATAGTACGCACAGCGGCAAGCGGGAAGCCTAAGCAGGAGTTGATGCGCGATGCACAGTTCCTTTATAAACTTTGGAAGAGGCTTGAAAAGATAATTCAGCAGAAGAAGGCACCGTCGCTAATTTATGAGGAGTATGATCTTACTTTAAGGGCGATACGCGATTCCTTCACTGATGATGTTTCTAAGCTTATAGTAGACTCCAAGCCGGAGTTTTACCGTATCAAGCATTTCATGAAGACTTTCTTAAGTTATCTCTATAATAAAGTCGAACTTTATAAAGGGGATGACCTTTTTGAAGGGAAAGATATAGAACGCCAGATCAATAGGATCTTCGAAAGCAAGGTCTACATGAAATCCAAAGCTTACCTTATAATCGAGCCGACTGAAGGCCTTGTGGTCATTGATGTAAACAGCGGCGGGTTCAAAAAGAAGGTTACTCAGGAGGAAGCGGCTTTTAAGGTTAATTGCGAAGCAGCTATTGAAGCAGCGCGCCAGCTTGCCTTGCGGGATTTGGGCGGGATTATCGTTATAGATTTCATCGATATGGAGAAAGAGGGTCACCGCCGGGAAGTCCTGAATGTTTTGAAAAATGCCCTGAGCAAGGATAAAGCCAAATATGATATAGCCGGGATATCAAAATTCGGATTGATCGAAATGACCAGAGAGCGGGTTCATAAGACCGTTCAAATGCTTTCTTATCAGACTTGCCCCTATTGCCAGGGTAAAGGCAGGGTAAGGTCGCCGGTTACAATCGCCATTTATGCTTTAAAAGAGCTTAAGCGTTATTTAAAGGATAAAAACATTAAAACAGCCAATCTGACCCTTGCTCCGCTGATAGTGGATGAGATTCTAAGGGATAAAGAGACTTTGAGGTCAATTGAGCACAATTTTAAGGTCAAAATAAACCTTATTTCTAATCCCGCAAATCACATTGAGGACATAAAAATAGCCTAAAATCCTATCTTTTTCCTTGACCCCGGTATTCCATAGCTATATAATATTAGTTCTAATTCATTTAATTTAAAGTTTGAATTTTTAAGGAGGTTGACAAATGTATGCAATAATTGAAGTTGGAGCAAAACAGTTTAAAGTAGGCAAGGACGATGTTATTGAGGTTGAGAAGCTTCCCGGACAAAAAGGGAAGGAGATTGCCCTAAAAAATATCCTTTTGGTCTCAAAAGATAAAAAAGTCGAGATCGGCGCACCCTATGTAAAAGAAGCTAAGGTGACCGCGCTTATTTTAGAGCAGATGAAGGGAGAAAAGGTTACTTCATACAAATACCGCAGGCGTAAGTCTTCTCATTGGGAAAAAGGGCACCGTCAGCAGTTGACAAAGCTCCAAATTAAAGAAATAGAGTTAGCCGGGTAAGGGTGGTGATCTTTAAGTGTTCATTGACAATGCCAAAATTTATGTTAAAGCCGGGGACGGGGGAAGAGGGTGCAACAGTTTCTACCGTGATAAATACCAGCGTTTCGGTATTCCCGACGGAGGTGACGGAGGAAAAGGCGCTGATATAATCATCAGGGCCGACAGGAACCTCTATACCTTGTTGGATTTTAAATATAACCGCCATTTTGTAGGCAAACACGGCGCGCACGGTTCAGGCAACAGGAAAAAGGGAAGGGAATCCGAGACAATAATTATACATGTTCCGGTAGGGACCATTATAACGGATATATCAAACGATTGCGTTTTACGTGATCTAAGTAAAGATCAGGAAGAAGTGGTTGTTGCCCGTGGTGGAAGAGGCGGATTAGGCAACCAACACAGGAACCTTGAAGAGGCCACTGCCGGAGAACCGGGTGAAGAAAAGAACCTTTTTTTTGATTTAAAGCTTATAGCTGAAGTGGGTGTCGTAGGGTTTCCTAATGTGGGCAAGTCTACTTTGATCTCTTCGATATCTAATGCCCGCCCTAAGATCGCCGCATATCCATTTACGACCAAGGTTCCTGTTTTAGGTGTAGTACATCTTGGAAATAAGTCATTCATCATTGCCGATATTCCGGGTTTAATAGAGGGTTCAGGGGAAGGCCGCGGGTTGGGGGATAAATTTCTGCGCCATGTCGAGCGCACTAAAATATTGGTCCACCTTTTGGATATGGCCGGATTCGAGGGAAGGGATCCTTTAAAAGATTATGAAAACATAAACAAAGAACTCAAGGTTTACAGTGCTGATCTAACTAAAAAGAAGCAGATAATTGTGGCTAATAAAATGGATCTGGAAGGTGCAGTGGCTAACTTGAAAAGATTTAAGAAGAAATACAAAAAAACGATCTATCCTATTTCAGCATTAAAGAAAGAAGGCTTGGAGGATTTAATTGAAGCAATCGGTAAAGCATTATAAAAGAATAGTAGTAAAGATCGGCTCAAGCCTTTTTTGTTCAGGCTCTAAGCTTGACTGCGCTTTAGTTGATGGGTTAGTAGGGCAAATCTCCGATTTGATAAAACAGGGCAAAGAAGTGATAGTTGTTTCTTCCGGCGCGATTGCTTTAGGCATGTCTGTGCTTAAATTAAATTCACGGCCGAAAGAACTTGCTAATTTACAGGCAGCAGCGGCAGTCGGGCAGCACGAATTAATGGATGTTTACCGCCGGGCTTTTAAGGTTAGGCAATTGAATTGCGCGCAGGTGCTTCTTACTTGGGAAGACTTTGACGAAAGTTCGCGGTATCTTAACGCAAAAAATACGCTGGATACCTTACTTAAATTAAAAGTAGTCCCAGTGATCAATGAAAATGACACAATCTCTACTGATGAAATAAAAGTCGGAGATAATGATCAACTTTCTGCCCATGTAGCTGGGTTAATCGGGGCTGACTTTTTGGTTATTCTTTCTGATGTTGATGGTTTATTTGATAGGAATAACAAAGTAATTACCGATGTAGATAAAATAACTCCCGCAGTTAAAGCTCTTGCTTGCCCGACTAAAAAGAAAACCTGTGTTGGCGGTATGGTTACTAAGATCGAGGCAGCTAAGATCGCGGTTAATTCTAATATTCCATGTAAAATTACCAATGGAAGAAAAAATAATTCAATTAAAGATGCAATTTTTAATTTTGCATCCGGAACAACATTCCACCCGTCTGCCAGCGTGCCTTTAGGTGTTAGGGCGCGTTGGATCGTATCGCGGCGGCACCGTTATAGTTTGAGGAAAAAATGACGCTAAAACATGAATTATTAAAAATTGCGCAGAACGCTCAAAGTGCCGCAAGGTCGATGGTCGCTCTTTCCTCCACGCAGAAAGACGGGATCTTAAATGATATGGCTAAGCGCCTGTCTTCGAATAAGGATCTAATATTAAAGGCGAACAAAAAAGATGTCATCGTTGCCAAAGCTGCCGGATTACCGAGCCCATTAATTGAACGCTTGACGCTTAATGACGGCCGCATTAATGAAATGAGTAACGGTTTGCTTGAGATCGTAAAGCTCCATGACCCGGTTGGCGAAGTTATCAGGGCATGGCGCATACCGAATGGGCTTTGGATCCATAAGGTGCGCTGCGCTATAGGTGTTATCGCGATAATTTATGAATCGCGGCCTAATGTCACTTCTGATTGTATCGGATTATGTTTTAAATCTGGCAATAGTGTAATTTTAAGGGGCGGTAGTGAAGCAATAAATTCCAATCGCGCAATATATAAAATATTAAGCGATGTGGTTAAAGCGCACAGGCTCCACGAAGGCGTTATCAGCTTAATAGAAACTACCGATAGGAAAGCCATTGATGAACTTTTAAAGCTCAGCGGCTATATCGATCTGGTTATTCCCCGTGGAGGAGAAGGTTTGATCAATAGGGTGGTTAAATCATCGCGTATACCGGTGATCAAACATTATAAGGGTATTTGTCATGTTTACGTGGATGAATGGGCAGATCTGAATATGGCAGAGAAAATTTGTTTTAATGCCAAGGTTCAGCGTCCGGGCGTATGTAATGCCATGGAGTCAATGCTGGTGCACAAGGATGCTGCAATAAGGTTCCTGCCGGGTATGCTGAAGAAATTCGATGCCGCAGGAGTCCAGGTACGCGGATGCAAGCTTACGCAGAAGATCGCCAAATCTTTAAAAATAAAACGCGCAACTGATAAAGATTACCGGACGGAATATCTTGATCTGATCCTTTCGGTAAAAGTTGTTGAAACTCTTGATGAGGCGATCAATCATATAAACGAGTACGGCTCGCACCACTCCGATTCGATTGTGACCGAGAATTATGATAATGCTTTGAAATTCCTGCGCCAGGTTGATTCCGCATGTGTTTATGTCAATGCTTCGACTCGTTTTACCGATGGTAACCAGTTCGGGATGGGAGCTGAGATAGGTATTTCTACCGATAAGCTTCATGCCCGCGGCCCGATGGCGCTTGAAGAACTTACGACTTATAAATATATGGTTTTCGGCAACGGACAGATCAGGGGTTAAGTTATGAAAATAGGCATTCTTGGAGGAACTTTTAACCCCATCCATGTCGGCCATTTGATATTAGCAGAAGAAGCAAGAGAAAAGCTCTTATTGGATAAAATAATATTTGTTCCGGCAGCCATGCCTCCGCACAAAGACAATTCTGATATAGCAGAGGCCCAACATCGCTTTGCAATGTTAAAAATGGCCTTAAGGGGAAATAATCATTTTTCTGTATCTGACGCAGAGATCAAAAGACAAGGCCGTTCTTATACAATTGACACGATCAGGGAATTTAAAAAACTTTATCCCGCTGACGAACTATACTTTATTATCGGTTCTGACCTTTTGAAATATTTGGATGAATGGAAAGACCTGGGCGAAATTATTAAAATGGTAAAGTTTATTGCCGCTACCCGTCCTGGGTATCCGTTAGAGAAAATACCTGCTTATATTTCTACACTCGCGATAAGGGCAGTGGATATTTCTGCTTTTGAAATAAGGAACGCGATCAAAGAAAATAAATCTTTCCGTTATCTAATCCCTGAAAGGGTATTTGATTATATTAACAGAAGGAAATTATATAAATGAGAATAAAAGTTGCACCATCAATTTTATCCGCTGATTTCAGTTGCCTTGATAAAGAGATCAAGAAAGTCGAGAATGCGGGAGCGGACTTGATCCACGTTGATGTGATGGATGGGCATTTTGTGCCGAATATTACAATAGGCCCGGTAGTGGTAAGATTCATCCGTAAAGTTACGAAGTTGCCTTTGGATGTGCACCTTATGATAGAAAACCCCGGAAAATATGCGGATGTTTTTGTTGATGCCGGAGCTGATATGCTTACTGTTCATATTGAAGTCGTAACTGTGCGTCAACTAAAAGCGCTTGGGGCTAAATTAAAGAAAAAAAGGGTTAAATTAGGCATATCTTTGAACCCGGCAACACCTCTTGCTAAGATCAAGAATTGCCTTAAGTTGGTGGATTTTGTTTTGATCATGTCGGTTAATCCCGGCTTTGGCGGGCAGGCGTTTATCCCCGGTGCTGTGCCTAAGATAAAACAGTTACGTTCTATCTTTAATAAAGATATTTCTGTTGATGGCGGTATAAACGATAAAACGGCGAAATTAGTGATTGAGGCGGGAGCCAATATTTTAGCCGCAGGCTCATATATTTTTAAATCAGACAACGCAAGACGAGCAATAGAAAGGATAAGAAATGCAGGAAGGTAATGTTATTAAATTCGGCACCGACGGTTGGAGGGCGATAATCGCGGATTCTTATACTTTTAGCAATGTAAAGATCCTCTCGCAAGCTGTGGCGGATTATCTGGGCGCGGGAAAGAGGGTGGCAGTGGGTTTTGACACCCGTTTTATGTCCGGGAATTTCGCGAAAGCCGTTGCTTGCGTATTAAGCGCTAATGGCATAGAAGTGAGTCTTTCGGACCGGCCTGTACCTACTCCGGCATTAAGTTTTGCCGTAAAATCTAAAAAATTCGATTTGGGGATCATGATCACTGCTTCTCATAACCCGGCAGAATATAATGGATTTAAGATCAAAGACTCAACCGGAGGTTCAGCCAGCCCGGAGATCACCAAAGCAGTAGAAGCACTCATTGGCAAAAGCGCGCTCAAGGATTCTTCTTCGGATCTGATAACCGTGGTAGATATGACCAAAAAATACGTAGATTTTATCCGTAATTACATTGATTTAAAGAAAATCAGGTCTAAGAAATTCAAGGTGCTGGTTGATATTATGTATGGGGCAGGAGATAGTTTCATTGCTCAGATACTTAAGGGGACAAATATAAGATTGGAATTTATGCATAATACCCTGAACCCTTCTTTTGGAGGGGTTCGTCCTGAGCCGGTAGAAGATAACCTCCATGAGTTAAAGAAAAGGGTTAAAGAAGGAAAATTCGACCTTGGCATTGCTCTTGACGGTGATGCGGACAGGATCGCCGCGGTTGCTCCGGGAGGGGTGTTCATTCATCCTCAGAAAATTTTAGGCTTGCTCGCTCTTCACTTGAATCAGGATAGAAAGTGGAGCGGAGGCATTGTCAAAACAATCTGCGGGACCACGATGATCGATAATATCGCTAAATTCCTAAAGATAAAACTTTATGAAACCCCGGTTGGTTTTAAATATATATCAAACCTCATGGAAACCGAAGATATTGTTGCCGGAGGAGAGGAAGCCGGGGGCATGGGTGTAAAGAATTATATCCCTGAACGCGATGGCACTATGGCCGGGCTCCTGCTTTTAGAGATGATGGTTTACAGGAATAAAAATATCTTAAAGATCTTAAATGAGACCGAAAAGCAATTCGGAAAATATTATTATGTGCGCGCGGATCTGCATCTTTCAAAACGCGTAGAGCCAAAGAAGGAAGATCTGCCTAAAGAATTATTGGGTAAGAAAGTGGTTGATATCAAAGATTACGACGGGATAAAGTTGGTATGCGAAGATGGAAGTTGGCTGATGTTCCGCGGGTCAGGCACTGAGCCGATCATGCGCACATACGCCGAAGCAAAAAATTTGATTCAGGCAAATAAACTTCTCAAGTTAGGTAGGGAGTTGTTACCTAAAGATGCCCTATAAGATATCCCATTTTATTCTTTTTCTGTTCTTAAAAATATGTTTCCGGTTAAAGAGTGAAGGCAGGGAAAACATCCCTAAAAACGGTGGAGTGATCATAGCCAGTAATCATATAAGTTATTTTGACCCTTTGGCGGTAGGCTGCGCTTCTCCAAGAGTAATAGATTTTATGGCAAGGGATTCATTGTTTAAGATCCCGGTTTTAGGGGGCTGGATGCGCGCGGTAGAAGCTTTCGGCGTGAAAAGGAACAGCGCGGATATTTCCGCGATGAAAGAAGCAATATACCGTTTGCAACGCGGCAGAGTGCTTACGGTTTTTCCTGAAGGAACACGCCAGGTTAGCGTGTTGGTTTCAACAAAAGTCGAGCCGGGTGTTGGTTTTTTAGCGGCAAGGTCAGGAGCGGTAGTCATTCCTGCTCTTGTTTCGGGAACTGAAAAAGCCCTGCCAAAAGGGGCAAGATTTTTTAGGTTTGCCCGTATCAGGGTAAAGTTCGGAGCTCCTGTAAAAATTGATAGAAATAAATCTTACGAAGAAATTGCGCAGGATATATTAAAAGGTATACAAGTAATCGCAACAGAAGCAGCAGTAGCAAAATCCTCTTAAGAAAGGGGGAAGTATTAATTACAGTTATAAACTTATGGCAGTTAATATTTAATAAACTAACAAACAAAATTAAAATCGAAAAGGAGAATTATCAAGATGTCAGATACTAGAGCTGAATTGGAAGCATTGTATAATCAAAGTATTAAAGTAATGCAGGAGGGCCAAGTTGTAACGGGTAAAATCGTTGCGATCAAACCCAAAGAAGTTTTGGTTGACGTTGGTTTTAAGTCAGAGGGTATTGTGCCGGTAACCGAATTCTCCAGGGAGGAACTTCAGGTCGGCAAAGAGATGGAGTTTTATCTGGAGTCGATAGAAAACGATGCCGGAGTAATGATCTTGTCGCGCGAAAAAGCGATGCGCATACAGGGTTGGGATAAAATCGTAAAGTTTTCCCAGGACGGCACGCTTGTAGAAGGCAGGCCGGTCAAGAAAGTAAAAGGCGGTTTTCTCGTCGATGTGATGGGGGTAGAAGGGTTCCTTCCTTCATCTTTATCTTCTTTCAAGAACGTTATAGACAGGGATATATTATATAAGCCTTTTAAATTCAAGATTGTTAAAGTAAATAATTTAAGGCGCAGCATAATTTTGAGCAGGCGCGAGGCAGTGCAGAAAGAAAGGGACGTAGCCAAGGATAAGATCTGGCAGGAATTGAAGATCGGCGGGATCTATCCCGGGACCGTAAAAGCCATTACTGATTTCGGTGCGTTTGTTGATCTAGGAGGGGTCGATGGCCTTTTGCATATTACAGATATGTCGTGGTCAAAGATCAGTCATCCTTCTGAGATCGTAGCCCTTTCAGACAAGATAGAAGTTATGATATTGAATATGGACCGTGATTCGGGCAAAATATCTTTAGGCCTTAAACAGAGGCTGCCTGACCCTTGGCAGAATATCGAGGGTAAATTCATCGTTGGCTCTAAAGTAAAAGGTAAAGTTGTGAATATCCTTCCTTATGGAGTATTCGTTGAGCTGGAAAAGGGAATAGAGGGGTTAATACACGTTTCCGAAATTTCCTGGACCAAGAGGATAAATAATCCCAGTGAAATGTTTGCCATTGGAGATATGCTCCAGACTCAAATTATCAGCGTTGATAAGGACGCCCGTAGGATCTCTCTTAGTTTAAAACAGCTTGAGCAGAATCCTTGGGTAGACGCCGATACCAAATATCCAGAGGGTGCCAAAGTCAGCGGTAAGGTTCGTGGTTTTACCGAATACGGAGCGTTTATTGAGCTGGATAGCAACTTGGAAGGGATGATCCATGTTTCGGATATGTCGTGGACTAAAAGGATCGCCCATCCGCAGGATATCCTCAAAAAAGGCCAGAAGGTTGATGTGTCGGTGCTCTCGGTTGATTCCCAAAACCGCCGTATATCCTTGGGGTTAAAGCAGCTTATGCCTAATCCTTGGGCTGATATCGCAGTAAAATATACGATAGATACCGAGTTGGAAGTTGAGGTAGTAAGCGTTACCGACTTCGGCGTTTTTGTGAAGATCGACGAAGAGTTGGAGGGGTTGGTTTATTCGAGCGAAATAGACAAAGAGGAAGTCTTGAAATTAAAAGCAGGTGATAAAATAAAGGTAAAAGTGATTAAAGTCGACGTAGAGCAGGCTAAGATAGGCCTGTCTGCGAAGCTATAGAAACAATAGGTAGTATAGGTAAAGGTGACGAAATTCAAGTCTTTTAAAGAAATGCCTATTTGGCAAGAAGCAATAGATATTGCCGAAGAGGTTTTTAAATTGACAGAAAAGCTTCCTAAGAAGGAAGACTATGGCTTAACTTCTCAGCTTAGGAGAGCTGCTTTAAGTATATCTGCCAATATAGCTGAGGCTTATGGAAGGCAGCACACGTCTGATAAGGTCAACTTTTATTATTTTGCCAGAGGCTCTACAACTGAAGTCCAGAGCCATTTGGAATATTCTAAAAGGGTAGGATATACCACAGAAGAGTGTTACAGAAAACTGGACGATTCTTTAAGCAAGATGTACAATGATTTAAATAAAATAATTCTAACATTAAAAGAGAATTAGTTTTTCTCTACCTTTACCTATACCTCCACCTATGAATAAACATGAATATTGATAAGCAATTAGAGACGATAAAACGCGGCGCAGTTGAAATAATCTCTGAGAAGGAGCTAAAAGCTAAGCTTGCGGAGAACAGGCCGCTTATTATCAAAGCGGGTTTTGATCCTACTGCTCCGGATATTCATTTGGGGCACACCGTACTTTTACGTAAAATGCGCCATTTTCAGGAACTGGGGCATAAGGTCGTGTTCCTGATCGGTGATTTCACCGCTCAGATAGGGGACCCTACCGGAAGGTCTGAGAAACGTAAGCAATTGACCCGGGCGGATGTTATTATTAACGCCCAAACCTACAAAAAACAGGTTTCTAAGATCCTCGATATAGATAAAATCCAAATTGTTTTTAACAGCGATTGGTTTAACAAGATGTCAGTAGTTGATTTTTTAAATCTGACCACTCATTCTACGGTTTCGCAGATGGTTGCAAGAGAGGATTTCAAGAAACGTTTAAGTAAAAATGAAGATATTTCTATGACCGAATTCATCTATCCTTTATTGCAGGGTTATGATTCGGTGAAGTTGAATGCGGATATAGAGTTAGGAGGCACTGACCAGATCTTTAACCTGCTTATGGGGCGAGATATGCAGAAGGATTACGAACAGCCGCAGCAGGTTGTTATTACCATGCCTCTTCTGGAAGGGTTGGACGGAGTCCAGAAGATGAGTAAATCCTTTGGTAACTACATAGGCATTAATGAGCCGGCAAAGGAGATGTTCGGCAAAATCATGTCTATTTCCGATGAGCTTATGCTGAAATATTACACTTTGCTTACCGACGAGGATCTGGAAAAAGTCAAAGAAATGCACCCTAAAGAAGCCAAAATAAATTTAGCTAAGATCATAATCACGCAATACCACTCTAAAGATGAAGCTGAGAAAGCCCATTCGGAATTCATCCGAGTATTTGCCCAGAAAGAGGTTCCGCAGGATATCACGGAATTCAAGACTGATGGGAAAAAGTCCATCCTGCTCATTATGACTGAGAGCGGTTTAGTTAAAAGCGGCAATGAAGGAAGGCGCCTGCTTAAACAGGGTGGAGTATTCTTTAATGATGAAAAAATAGACAAGGAGAGTTTTATTCCTACTGTCGGCATCCTGAAAGTTGGTTCACGAAGATTCCTTAAGATTGTTTAAGCAAACCGGGGACAGGCCCGAAGTTCGGGCCTGTCCCCGGTTTTAATATCGACTATGCCAAATAATATCCGCTATAGTTATGGATGGCTCCCCGATGTGCCCGATCAAAGAGATTTCCTTTATAAGTCGATCAAACCGGTCATTAAACTAAAGAAAGATGTGGATTTAAGCTACGTTTGCTCTGAGGTTGAAGATCAGGACAGGCTGGGGAGTTGTACATCTCAGGCTTTGGCAGGCAACCTTGAATTTTTGGATAAAAATATAGACGGAGTTTATACTGATGTAAGCCGCCTTTTCATTTATTATAACGAACGGGTCTTAATTAATTCTGTTGATTATGATTCAGGCGCGTCCTTACGCGATGGAATAAAGACACTAAAAAATGACGGAGCATGCGATGAGGAGCTGTGGCCTTATATAATCAGTAAATTTGACGATAAACCTACCTTAAGATGTTACAAGGAAGCAAAAACACATAGAATTGTTTCCTACCACCGCATCAATAACTTGCAGGAGATGCTTACCTGTTTAACTGAAGGTTATCCGTTTGTTTTTGGATTTACGGTTTATGAGAGCTTTCAGAGCTCAAAAGTGGCGACATCAGGTGTCGTGAATATGCCTAAGAAAGATGAACGCGCGCTTGGTGGGCATGCTGTTATGGCAGCGGGGTATTCTCAAAGCAAGAAACGTTTCCTGGTACGCAATTCATGGGGTAAAAAATGGGGAATGAAAGGATATTTTACAATGCCATTTAACTATCTTGAAACGCTTGCCGGTGATTTCTGGACGATCAGGAAATAGGCGGAAAGCCGCTTTATAAATGGAGAAAAACAAATCATGAAGGGCATAATTTTAGCTGGAGGTAAGTCAACCCGGCTTTATCCGATAACACGGAGTATCTGTAAACAGATGCTTCCGGTTTATGATAAGCCGATGATCTATTACCCTTTATCTGTTTTGATGCTCGCCGGAATAAAAGATATTCTTATAATTTCTACTCCTCAAGATGCCCCGAGGTTTAAAGCTATGCTTGGTAATGGAAAAGATCTGGGGATCAGGTTGTCTTATGCAGTGCAAAAAGAACCAAAAGGTATTGCCCAAAGTTTGCTCTTGGGCGAAAAATTCATAGGGGAAGACAGCGTATGCCTTATTCTTGGGGATAATATATTCTACGGAGATAATTTGGCAAATTATGTTCAGGAAGGCTCAAATTTGACTGAGGGAGCGTTGGTGTTCGGGTATTCCGTTAATGACCCCAAAAGGTATGGGGTAATAGAATTTGACGATAACTGCAGAGTGATCTCTTTGGAAGAAAAACCGGCTAAACCAAAATCAAATTGGGCGGTATGCGGAATTTATTTTTACGATAATCAAGCGGTAAAATTAACCAAACGACTAAAGCTTTCCAGAAGAGGAGAGCTTGAGATCACCGATTTAAACAAGGAGTATTTAAAAAAGGGGGAACTCAAGGTCAGGTTGCTTGGCCGCGGATACGCCTGGCTTGATACCGGGACAAGCGATTCTCTTATCGACGCGGCGATGTTCATTAGAACAATAGAAGAGAGGCAGGGGTTAAAAATAGGATGCATTGAAGAAGTTGCTTACCGTATGGGGTATATTACCAGAATTCAGCTTGATAAATTGTCGCGGAAAATTGACACCGGTTACGGCGAATACCTAAAAAGAGTGGTTAATGAAAAGTAAAACATTGATTTTGGGCAAAGGGTTTATTGGGAATAAATTACAAAAAGAATTCTCTTGTGATATTTCCGGAAAGAAAATTTACTCTTACAGCGATGCTGAGAAAGAGGTGAAGCGTTTCAACCCCAAAGTTATCATTAATTGCATTGGCATAACTGGTAAAAATAATGTGGATGATTGCGAGCTGGCTAAGGACGATACCCTTATGGCCAATTCTTTTCTTCCTCTTATTTTTGCTGAGGTAGCGATCAGGCGCAATGTTAAACTGGTGCATATCAGTTCCGGATGCATATTTAATTACGATTATAAGAAAGACCTGCCCATAAAAGAAGATTTTACTCCTGATTTCTTTGGCCTTTTCTACAGCCGGTCAAAAATATATTCCGAGCAGCCGCTTAATATCTTGTCAAAAAAATATAACATACTTATTCCCCGCATAAGGATTCCGCTTGATAACCAACCATCCCCGAAGAATATTCTCACCAAGCTCATTAAATATAAGAATGTAATTGACCTGCCTAACTCCGTTACTTATGTTCCGGATTTCATCAAAGCATTAAAACATCTGATCATGGTGAATGCGCGGGGAATTTATAATGTAGTTAATAAGGGAGGATTAAGATATCCGGAGCTTCTGGATATTTATAAGAAATTTAACCCAGATTTTAAATACCGCGTTATCAAATTAAAAGACTTAAAACTGGTCAGGACTAATTTGTTACTATCCTGCGCAAAGTTAGAAAAAAGCGGTTTTAAGGTAAGGAATATCAGCGAGGTTCTGGAAGAATGCGTAGAAAATTACGTAAACTATTAATTACGGGGGGCGCTGGCTTTATCGGCAGCGCTTTTGTGAAGTTATTAATTAGGGACAGTTCCCTGCGGGGACAGTCCCTGATTATAGTCGATAAATTAACTTATGCCGGAGACTTGAAGAGACTAAAAGAGGTAGATGGCAAATTTAAGTTTTACAAGGCTGATATTTGCTGCAAGCAAAATATAAACAGGATTTTTAGGAATGAAAAACCTGATACCGTAGTTCATTTTGCTGCTGAAAGCCATGTGGATCGCAGCATAAATAATGCCTCGCCGTTCATTGATACCAATATCAAAGGGACACAGGTGCTTATTGACGCCAGCCGCAAGTATGGGGCAAGAAAGTTCATTTTTATATCGACTGATGAAGTTTACGGCGAAATAAGTAAGGGTAAATTCAATGAAGATTCACCGATTAAGCCAAATAGCCCTTACGCGGCTTCCAAGGCGGCAGCGGATATTTTGACTCAGGCTTACATCAGGACTTACAATTTTCCGGGAATTATTGTGCGCCCGTCGAATAATTACGGGCCTTGGCAATATCCGGAGAAACTTATTCCCCTTTCTATTCTTAAAATACTTAAAGGCGGAAAAATACCGGTTTATGGCAAAGGTAAAAATGTACGTGAATGGTTATATGTTGATGATTGCGCGAAAGGTATCATGTCAGTTATGAAAAAAGGCAAGATAGGTATGATCTATAATTTGGGAAGTGCCCAGGAACGCGCAAATATTGATACGGTAAAACTTTTATTAAAAACTCTTAGGGTTTCTCAAGACAGGTTTGAGTTTGTGAAAGACCGCCTTGGCCATGATCTCCGCTATAGGTTAAATTCAGATAGGGTTAAGAAAGAAACAGGATGGAAGCCTGAAGTTAATTTTGAAGAAGGCCTTAAGAAAACAGCGGAATGGTGCTTGCTTAATAAGGAGTGGCTATTCGGGAAGTGGAAGAATATAGCGCCGCTTTATAAAAACAGATGATCTTGAATCTTATAGGCTTAGCAGCTGCAACATTAACCATGTTTTCTTTCGTTCCGCAGATTGTCAAAGTCATAAAGACAAAATCAGCTAAAGATGTCAGCTTGATTACTTTGATTCAATTCACCTGTGGCGTATTCTTGTGGTTTGTCTATGGAGTTGTAAAAAATGACTTAATAATCATCTTGGCTAACATTGTTAGTTTTATCACTTTAATTATCCTTTTAATGCTTTATTATAAATACGGTAGAATAAAATAATTGCTAATTGGGGACGGGCCCGAAGTTCGGGCCCGTCCCCAATTATAGGACTCAGGAGATAATAATTATGTCAGTCGTTATTGTAACCGGTTCCTGCGGGTTGATTGGTTCGGAAACGGTAAGTTTTTTTGCTGAAAAAGGATTTGATGTCGTCGGAATTGACAATAATATGCGTAAATTATTTTTTGGCGACGATGGAAGTGTGGCCTGGAACAAAAAACGCCTAAAGAAGAATTACAAAAATTATAGCCATTACGATATAGATATAAGAGATGAAAGAAGGGTCAATAATTTATTCAAGGGATTTTCAAAAAATATTGTTTTAGTTGTTCACGCGGCAGCCCAGCCTTCTCATGATTGGGCGGCACGGTCGCCCAAAACAGATTTCTCGGTTAATGCTAACGGGACATTGAACTTATTGGAAGCTGCGAGGAATTATTCGTCAGAAGCAGCGTTCATTTTTACTTCTACCAATAAGGTTTACGGGGACAGGCCCAATTCACTGCCTTTTATCGAGCTTGAGAAAAGATATGAACTTGCCGAAAATCATCCCTATTACAGGGGAGTGGGTGAGTCGATGAGCATTGATAATTGCCTGCATTCGGTTTTTGGCGCTTCTAAAGTTGCGGCGGACATTATGGTCCAGGAGTACGGAAAATATTTCCAGCTCAAAACTGGAGTATTTAGAGGTGGTTGCCTTACCGGGCCGGCGCATTCCGGAGCAGAACTGCACGGTTTTCTATCATATTTGGTCAAGTGCGCGCTAACAAAAAGAAAATACAAGATTTTTGGCTATAAGGGCAAGCAGGTCAGGGATAATATCCATTCTTTTGATCTGGTAAATGCATTCTATCATTTTTTTCAGAATCCGCATCCCGGTGAAGTATACAATATTGGCGGAGGCAGGTTTGCCAATGTTTCGGTGCTGGAAGCAATAGAAATGTGCGAAAAATTAACCGGAGATAAATTTGAATATGAATATATAGATTCCAACCGCGTTGGCGACCATATCTGGTGGATCAGCGATGTTGCCAAATTTAAAGCTCACTATCCTCTTTGGGAGTATAAATTCGGCATAGAAGAAACGATCAAGCAGATCTATGGACATTCTAAGCGTTAAATCGAAGGACACTGTTCGGAGGCGTTTTATCCTCGTTGAATCCGACGGGCTGGTTATTGAAACGATCCGGACCGATTCCAAAACTCACCGTCAACGATTGCGCGTACTAAAACTTAAAGGCACTTGGCGCGCCAATGATTATAATGAACTTTGTTTTGAAGTTACCGGCCATAAAGGCCCTCCAGAAACTTTTACTTTTAAAGGAAGCTGGAAACTGAATGATAACCAGCAGATTGAATATACCTTTGAAGATGGCCGCGACACATTAACTTTTACAGGTTACTGGCAGATATCTTCGGTTAATCACCTGGTTTATGCTTTAGAAGGCAGCACTACTTCACGTTTTGAATTCAATGTTCAGCTTGAATCGCCGTCGCTTATTCCTAAGACAGGAGAGATCCGTTATCGTATTGGCATGGGCGTGCGTCAAAGCCGCCTGGCTAAGCACGCCACACTGGTTACTCTTTATGGCCAGTGGAAGTTTAGCCGTAATTTGGGGCTAATTTTTCAAATGGATTATGGCCAAGGAATGGTAAGAGATATAGAATTTGGGGCAACGGTAACCTTCAGCCGTAATAAATTAACTTTTGCGCTTAATAATGAGTTTGGGAAGCCCTTAGGCATAACCCTTACCATGACACATAAATTCTTGGAATCCTTTGATGTCGAAGCCTTTATAACCTTAAAATCCCGCCAAAACGAGTATGGCATCGAAACCGGAATCACCATCCCTTTTTAATCAAAAAACCCTTTATTCTCAAGGCTTTAATGATATAATATTCTTCTATAAAAAATAGGCATTTTTAGGCGCAAAATAGCCTAATTAGGCTAGGCTAAGTAAAAATTAATTAGGAGGATTTATGCAAGACTCACGGGATTTTGAAGTTGATCTTAAAGAATGTTTTAAGGTAATAGCCAAGAGAAAGATTATGATATTTGTTGTCTTTTTTGCTTCGGTCATTGCCGCAACTGCTTTAAGTTTTACTCAACCAAAAAAATATGAAGTTTCGATGATCATTGAGCCGCCTATCATGGGTATAACAAATACCGGGATCGAGAACTTAGATTCGGTGGAAAATATAAGGGCAAAAATAGAAGAAGGCGCATTTAACACAAAAATAATTAATGAATTGAATCTTAAAGATAAAGACATTAAATTTAAGATTTCTGCTCCCATCAATACAAGATTGATTAAAATCAGTATAGAGAAGAACGCCAAGGAAGCAAACTTAGGGGTAAAGATATTAAAGCAGTTGATAGACGAATTAAAGCTTAATTATGCCCAATTCATACAGGATAAAGAAAGCCAGTTGGATAATCAAATCTCTATAGTTTCGAATCAGATCCACTCAAAAGAAAATGATATAAAACTTAAATATGAGCAGATAAAGCTTATAGAAGAAAGAAGCCTGAAGCTGGCTGAGGATATCAAAGAAAGCAAGGTAAACGCCGATAAATTGCGAAGTAAGGGAGAGGCGTTACTTGAGAATAAAGAGAGTAAGGAGAGCCTTTTGTCGTTATTCTATACCGCCACCATGCAACAGGATATTATTTATTTCACCCAGTTACAAAATGATCTCTCTGGTTTAAGGTCGGATAAGGAGATCGCCTTAACTGCTATAGAAAATATTAAGAATGCTATCCAGGAGTGTAAAATAAATATTAAGAATTTAACAATAATAAAAGAGAGCATGCATAATATTGTATTAATTCAGGAACCGTTAGTTTCATTGAGCCCGAATAATTCTAATGCAAGATTTAATATTGTTTTTTCCGGAGTGTTAGGTTTAATAACCGGTTTATTCCTGGCTTTTCTCATGGAATATCGGCAGAAATTTAAAAAACAATCGTAAGTTTCTGCCATTAAGCAAATGGAGATATCGTTTGAAGACGCAAAAAAATAAAATTAAATTCAAATGTTTGGTTGTAATTCCCGCGAGAGGCGGATCTAAAGGGATCAAGAATAAGAATATTCGTATTTTGGCAGGTAAACCCCTGATATTTTACACTATTCGCGAAGCGAAGAATGCAAAGTTGGTTGATAAAGTCATTGTCTCTACAGACTCGCCTCAAATAAAAAAAATTGCCCAAGCTTTGAAAGCTGATGTACCATTCCTGAGGCCGTTTTCTTTAGCCAAAGATACAACTCCTATGTATCCGGTTATTCGGCATGCGCTTGAATATTTAAATAATAGAGGTGATAAATTTGATGCCGTCATTATCCTCCAGCCTACTTCTCCTTTAAGGAGCGCAGAAGATATTGATAAAGCTATTCTCTCATTAGTTAATAGCGGGGTGGATTCATTGGTAAGTGTTTGCTTGGCGAAACATTCTCCGTATTGGATGAAAGTCATTAAAAATGGGAAGCTTTTTCCTTTAATGGGTTCAAACAATTCTATGAGAAGGCAAGATCTTCCTAAGGTATATATGCCAAACGGGGCTATTTATGCTACGCGGGCCAAAGTTATCCTGAAAGATAAAAAGATATTAGGTTCTAAAGTCATTCCCTTCATCATGGAAGAGGAGAAGTCGGTTGATGTAGATTCTTTAATGGACCTGCATCTGGCGGAGTTACTTTTAAAACAAAGGCATGAAAAAAGAAATTCGTATCGGAAATAAGATTATTGGTGAAGGGTATCCATGTTTTATTATTGCCGAGGCCGGCGTAAATCATAACGGTAAACTTTCTTTGGCTAAGAAATTAGTTGATGCCGCCAAGTCCTCTGGAGCTGATGCGGTAAAATTCCAGACATTCAAAGCAGATTTAATAGTATCTAAATATGCTAAGAAGGCTCAATACCAAAGGCGTGCTACAGATGCAAATGAATCGCAACTTGATATGCTAAAGAAGCTTGAGTTAAGCGTAAATGACCACAAGGAACTAATAAAATATTGCAAAGCAAGGAGGATAATATTCTTATCTTCTCCTTTTGACATAAATAGTATAAATTTACTTGATAGCCTAGGATTGGAAACGTTTAAGGTTCCTTCGGGAGAAATAAACAATATTCCGTATTTAATGGAATTGGGTTATTTGAATAAAAAAGTCATAATCTCTTCCGGTATGGCTACCCTGACAGAAGTCAGAGAAGCTTTAAGGGTCTTGGTTTCATCAGGCACTAAAAAAGATAATATTGTTGTTTTGCATTGTACCAGCGCGTATCCGGCAGATTTTAAGGATGTAAATTTAAGAGCGATGTGTACTATAAAAAATGTTTTGAAAGTTAAGGTTGGTTATTCCGACCATACTTCGGGAATTGAGGTATCTATTGCAGCAGTTGCTATAGGCGCTTTGGTGATAGAAAAGCACCTTACGCTAAATAAAAAAATGCCCGGCCCTGATCATAAAGCCAGTTTAGAACCAGATGAATTTAAAAAAATGGTTTCTGCCATAAGGAATATTGGAATGGCCTTGGGCACAGGTTTAAAAGCTCCAGCAATAATTGAAGAAAGCATTATGAAATTAATGAGAAAGAGCATTGTGGCTAAAGTTGATATTCCTAAGGGTTCCAGGATCACCGGTTCTATGGTAGATACTAGAAGGCCTGGTACGGGGATCGAGCCTAAATATCTAAAAAATCTTATTGGGCGGGTAGCCTCGAAAAGGATAAGTGAAAATCAAGTAATTAGTTGGGGGCATATAAAAAGGGGAAACGGATGAAGGCTCGTACCAGAAAAATATGTGTTGTTACAGGTACGAGGGCTGAATATGGTTTACTTAAGCCCATCATGATGAGAATAATCCAGGCATCCGGATTGCGTTTACAGTTAGTCGTAACCGGGATGCACTTAGCCAAGAAATACGGTTTTACAGTTAAGGAGATAAGGAATGACGGATTTAAGATAGATGCTGAAGTGCCGATCATGGCTAAGGGGGATACGAAAACCGCCATGACTGTATCTATTGGAACAGGCATTATAAAGCTTACTAAAGTATTCGATATTTTAAAGCCTGATATAGTCCTTGTTTTAGGGGATAGGTTTGAGATTCTGGCAGCCGCGATTGCTGCATCGTATGGCGGAAGAATAGTCGCTCATATCTCAGGCGGGGATAATCCAAGGGGAGGGTATGATGAATATACCAGGCATGCGATCACAAAAATAAGCCATATTCATTTCCCCAGTACTACACAAAGCGCTAAGCGTATAAGAAGGTTGGGAGAAGAAGGTAAACGTATTTTTACGGTAGGTTCAACAGCATTAGATACTATTTTTAATATAAGATTCAAGAATAAACTGGCCGTATGTAAAGAGTATGGCCTAGATCTCAAAAAGCCGATTATTTTATTTATACAGCATCCTTTGAGTACTGTTCCAGAAAACTCCGGAAAAGAGATAAAAATTACTTTAAATTCAATTGTAGAATTAGGATATCAGACTATTGTGATTTATCCAAATTCCGATCCAGGGGGACAAAGAATGATACAGGTAATTAACCGTTTTGCCGAAGAATTCCCCCGCCTCGTTATGGCGTATAAGAATTTATCTTTTGTAAGCTATTTGAATCTTATGAATACGGCAGATGTTATGGTGGGGAACTCCAGCAGTGGAATAATAGAATCATCGGCGTTTAATTTACCGGTTGTGAATATCGGCACCAGGCAAAAAGGAAGGCAGAGGGCGGAAAATGTAATAGATGTACCACATAACGCGGCTAAGATAAAGAAGGCCATAAAGAAAGCCCTGTTTAATAACAATTTTCTAAATAAAGTTAAAAAGTGTAAAAATCCTTATGGAGACGGGCAGGCAAGCAATAGAATAGTAAAAATCCTAAAGGAAATAAAACTAAATAAGGATATCCTGCATAAGAAATTGATATATTAAGCGAAGTAATCCATAATTTGATAACTACGGAGCGCGGATATGATGAAACGTTTTAAAAACTGGAATTTACCTAAATTCAATAAAAAAGGGATGACGCGATGGAATTGGATGTGCCAGTATCATGAAAATCTAAAACTTGGAAGAAATTCGGATATCGGCGCTTTTACCTATATTAACGCTAGAAATGGCGTGATAATAGAAGATTTTGTTCAGATAGGTTCGCACTGTTCCATTTATTCCGAATCTACCATTGACGATAAAAAGGGCCGGGTTATTTTGGAAAAGAACTGCAAGGTAGGGAGCCACAGCCTTATTATGCCCGGAGTTAAAATCGGGAAGAATGCGATAATAGGGGCTTATAGTTTTGTGAACAAAGATGTGCCTGATAATGTTGTTGCTTGGGGAGTTCCCATAGAAATAAGAACTTTAAGAAAGCCGAGAAAAAGCAAAAAATGAATAAAAAAATTCATTCAGTGATCGTAAAAAGGACAGACACCATTAAAGAAGTGATGCACTCTTTGGATAAGTCAGCATTGGGTATTGCTTTAGTGGTTTCGGATAACGGTAAACTTGAGGGGGTTGTAAACGACGGGGATATCCGCCGTGCCATGTTAAAGGGCAAAGAGTTAGATCATCCTATCTCCGGAGTCATGAATATAAAACCCATTACTGCTTCGCAAGATACCTCTGTGCAAGTGTTGCTTAAGCTTATGCTTGAGAAGGGAATAAAACAGATCCCTATTATTTCTTCAGAAGGTACGCTTATTGATCTATCCTTGCTGTCGGAATTAATGAGCATCCCGCTTTCTAATCCTGATATTACTCAAAAGGAGATAGAAGTAGTGATGCAGGTTCTTTCTACAACTTATTTAAGTATAGGCCCGAAGATCCGGGAGTTTGAAGATAAAGTTGCCAGCTTCAGTGGCATGCGCCACGCGGTTGCAGTCAATAGCGGAACAAGTGCTTTGCATCTTTGCATAAGAAGCCTGGATATAAAAGATGGCGATGAAGTTATTACTACGCCTTTTAGTTTTATTTCCTCCGCTAACTGTATGCTTTTTGAAAGGGCGGTTCCTGTTTTTGTAGACATAGACAAGGATACGTTATGTATCGATGTTAAAAAAATTAAAGAAAAAATTACATCAAAAACCAAAGCAATTTTGCCAGTCCATGTTTTTGGCCATTCTTGCCAAATGGATGAAATTATGAAGATCGCTAAAGAGAATAATTTAGCTGTTATCGAAGATGCCTGCGAGGCAATTGGCGCTGAATTTAAAAACAAGAAAGTCGGTTCCTTCGGGGATGCCGGAGTTTTTGCTTTTTATCCCAATAAACAGATTACGACAGCCGAAGGCGGGATAATCGTGACAAACAGCGAGAAGATCGCAAGTTTATGCCGGAGCATGCGTAACCAGGGGCGGGACGAAGATGGAGGATGGTTGGCGCATAAAAGGCTCGGCTATAATTACCGCATGAGCGAATTAAGCGCAGCTTTAGGCGTTGTTCAAATGGATAGAATCACGGAAATCTTAAATAAGCGCCAGTCTGTAGCTGACCAATACGCCAGCCGGCTAAAAAATATAGACGGCATAAAAATACCCTATGTTGCTTCGGAAGTTAAAATGAGCTGGTTTGTTTATGTGGTCCGGCTGGATAAGCAAAAGTATGATGCCAAAGATAGAGATATGGCCCTACAGAAATTAAAATCAAAGGGAGTTGCTTGTAGTAATTATTTTGCGCCAATCCATTTGCAGCCTTTTTATAAGGAGCAGTTCGGCTATAAGATGGGTGATTTCCCGGTTACCGAGAGTATCTCGGAGCTTACTATCGCTTTGCCTTTTTATAATAACCTTAATGAGCCGGAAGTTGATTATATCTGTGAAAACCTTAAATCTGTCCTAGCGTCGCTTTCGAAATGAAACTTTTATTAATCCAACCTCCGCAATATTATCATGGAAAGTCAAGGAAGCCTAATTTCTTCCCTATTGGAATAGGTTATATCGCTGGAGCATTAGCTGGAGCTGGAGTTGATTTTGAAGTTCTTGATATTTACGCCAATCAATACAGCAATGAAGAAGTAGCAGAAAAGATAAAATCAGTAAATTTTGATATTGTCGGCATAAGCGCCATGTCAACTCAGTATAGTTATGTGCGCTGGTTGACTTCAATTTTAAGAAGAGTAAACAAGAACGCGGAAATAATATTGGGGGGAGCGCTGGCGAGTTTTAGCTACGAAACGGTATTGCGCAATACCGAAACCGATATCTGTGTTATCGGTGAAGGGGAGAAGACGGTAGTAGAGCTAATTCAGAATTTAGGCGCGCCTGAAAAGGTGAATGGTGTTTGTTTTAAGCGAGGGAATGAATTAAAGGCTACTCCGGCAAGAGAATACATAAAAAATTTAGATAAGATCGCCTATCCAGGATACGGTTCATTTCCCATGGATATTTATTTAAATAATTCATTCGTAATCGGATATCCTCGCAAAGTTTCTGCCATAAATATTATCAGCGGCCGTGGTTGTCCTTTTGGGTGTAATTACTGTTCTAAGGTGCTCAAGGGCCGCAGATTAAGGTCTATCGATAATGTCATCGATGAGTTGAAGCATTTGAAAGAAAAATATGGGATTAACGGTGTTTTCTTTAACGATGAGCTGATAACTCTTCACAAGGACCGCGTGTATGAGCTATGCGATAAGATCGCGCCATTAGGATTTAAGTGGAATTGCCAGGGCAGGGTTGGGACGGTGGATCTTAAAATGCTTAAATATATGAAAAATTCTGGATGTACCGCGGTAGGTTACGGGATCGAGTCTGGAAGCCAGACCATATTGGACAATATGAATAAAGGGGCTACGGTCAAACAGGCTGAAGAAACTTTGAGGGATACTTTGAGGGCGGGGTTGGAGCCCATTGTTCAGGTTATGTTTGGGTACCCCGGGGAGACAGAAACAACTATCCAGGAAACCATAGATTTCTTTAATCGTGTGGGCCATCCCGGAGATGAATTCAGCCCGGTCACTCCGTTACCCGGGACTGAGCTTTGGAATTATACTTTAAAGGCGGGATTGATAAAGGATGAAAAAGAATTTCTTGAAAAGCTTGATGGCGGGTATATGCCGGATGCGCCTGTGCTGGTAAACTATACCTCTTTTTCAGATACCGATTACGACCTTATTAGGAAAGAAACAGAGAAAAAGATCAGGGGCAATTATTATAAAAAACATCCGTTGTTTTTTTTGAGTAAATATTTTCTGATATTAAAAGACAGCGTGAGGCTGTATGGATATAAAATTACTCTCATGAAGATAGTTAATAAATTATCTCATCGGATAGGGGATGGAGGCAAGTGAACACTCAAAGGCATAAGATCATAACTGACTCGGCAAAAATGTTCTTTGCTAACGTAGTCACAGCCGTAACGGGGATAGTGAGGGGGATCGTTATTGCGGGGGTTCTCGGGCCTAATAACTATGGTATTTGGAGTATTTTTAACGTGATCATGAGTTATGTCCCCTATACGCATTTTGGCCTGCTTGACGGAATGACCAAGCAAATACCATTACTGAAGGGTAAGGGTTCATTTGAGCATGTTAAAGTAATGCGGGATACTGCATGGTCAGCATTGATGGTTATTACTTTGGTTATTACCGTAGTGATGTTATCCGGGTCTTTTATTTTTCAGAATAGGTTTTCAAACGAAGTAGTAGTCGGTTTCAGGATACTGGCCTGCCTGATTTTTTTCTTCCAGATATTTATTTTTCTTACCTCTTACATAAGGCTCGATGATCATTTCAGCCTGTTGAGTATATCCATGGGAGGGCAGACAGTTATTTCTCTTGTTTTAATGCTGATATTGTTTAATACCCTGTCAAATAAACTATACGCGGCTTTATTGGCTCTGATCGTTACATATCTAATTATAAATGCCGGTATTTTATTAACTACTAAATATGACCTTAAATTAAAGTTTGATCTTTCGGCTATAAGAAGTATGGTATTTTCCGGGCTTCCCATTGTAATTATATGTATTGGTAATGTTCTGATATTAAGTATAGATAGATGGGTAGTCGCGGGTTCTCTGGGAAGGCAGGAGCTGGGATTTTATGGTTTTGCTTTTACCATAAGTAATTTTTTGTCGTTATTGCCGACATCTATTTCCTTTACTTTGTATACAAAAATGCTTCATAGATATGGGCAGACCAATGATCCGCGTTCATCGGAGAAGTTCGTATACTTGCCCTCTTTGGTAGTGAGCTATTTTATGTCCCTGGCTTGCGTAGCTACCGCTGTAGTTATGCCGGTTTTTATCCGGTTCGCGCTACCCGCTTATGCAAAAGGGATAGATACTGTGGTTGTTTTATTGATGGCGGGGTATTTTATCTCTACTGTCTCATTGTTCGGTAATTTCTTGATCTCGGTAGATAAAGTCAGGCAGGTTTTTATTGCGCAGGTTGTAGCTATTTTGCTGAATCTGGCAATAAATATCACCGTGGTAAGGTTAGGATACGGAATTAAAGGGGTGGCGTTTGGTACTGGATTTAGCTACTTGATTTACGCAACTTTAGTTATATTCTTCACACAACTTAATTTTCACAGTAAGTTTAAGGATATTTTCTTGAAGATAGTAGAATTATATTTGCCTTTTATTATAATGCTTGCTGTGTTTTTAATATTTAAGTCAGTTTACGGAGAAAATGATAATATTCTGATCGTTGGTTTACAGGTTCTTATTATTTCTGGTTTTGCAATCTTATTTATGGTTTTTTTGAATAAAAAGATAAATTTTTCTGAGTTATTGAAAGGCGTTTTTGCTAAAAATTCAGATTGATCTAAAAAGAATGAATAAAAGGAGCCATATATGAGTAAAATAGCACTTATCACCGGCATCACTGGACAGGACGGGGCATATTTAGCGAGATTCCTGCTGGATAAAGGATACAAAGTCTTCGGGACCTACCGAAGGTTATCAACACCAAATTTCTGGAGGCTGCAGTATTTAAATATATTTGAGAAGGTAAATTTGATTTCTGCTGATTTACTGGATTCTGCTTCAATAGTAAATGCTATCAAGATATCGAATCCGGATGAGGTATATCATCTGGCTGCGCAGAGCTTTGTAGGTTCTTCATTCGAGCAGCCGGTAGGGGTCGGAGAAATTACCGGATTAAGCGTGGCCAGGATATTGGAAGTTATCCGCGAAATAAACCCTAAAATAAGGTTTTATCAGGCGTCATCCAGCGAGCTTTACGGCAATGTCCAGGAGAGCCGGAAGAATGAGTTGACTCCTTTTGCTCCGGCAAGCCCTTATGCGGCGGCAAAATTATACGGATATTCCATGACTAAAATATACAGGCAGGCTTACGGTATTTTTGCCTGTAATGGGATTCTCTTTAATCATGAGAGCCCTTTGCGCGGTTTGGAATTTGTAACAAGAAAGATCTCTAACGCGGTGGCGATGATCTCTTTGGGCCTGGAGAAGGAACTAAAGATAGGTAATTTGAAGGCAAAGAGAGACTGGGGATACGCTCCGGAATATGTGGAATCGATGTGGCTCATGTTACAGCAGAAAAGCCCGGATGATTATGTTATCGCAACCAATGAAGCGCACTCGGTAGAGGAGCTTGTGAGTAAGGCGTTTAGCGTGGTGAATTTAAATTGGAAGAAATATGTTAAGGTGGACAAGAAATTTTTGCGGCCACTGGATGTGCATTATCTGCATGGCGATTACGCAAAAGCAAAGAAGAAACTTGGCTGGAATCCGAAAGTAAAATTCAATGAGCTGGTTGATATTATGGTCAAGGAAGACCTAAGGCAGTGGAGAAGATATTTGGGAGGGGAGCGTTTTCCTTGGGATGCTCCTGCTTATCCTAATGAAAACAGGATAATTTCCAGACAATATAAAGTTGACAGGTAGAAAGGATATAAATGAGTAATTTTATTCTTAAGGATATAAAAATAATAATTCCTGGACACGAACCGAAAATCAATAAGGAAAAAAGGTTTATACCGGTTTGTGAACCTTATCTTTGCGGTAACGAACTAAAATATGTAACGCGATGCGTAAGGGAGGGCTGGATATCTTCTATTGGGAAATACGTTGAAGAATTTGAAAGTAAATTCGCAAAAGCCTGTGGGGCTAAATATGCGGTGGCTTGTTCGAATGGGACAACCGCTTTGCATTTAGCGCTTGCTACCTTAGGGATAGGCCCGGGAGACGAAGTTATTATCCCCGCGTTTACCATGATCGCTTCCGGCAACGCTGTAACTTATACCGGAGCAATGTTCAAACTTGTTGACTCAGAGATGGCTACCTGGAATATGGATGTAAGCCAGATTGAAAAAGCGATCACAAAGCGGACAAAAGCCATAATGCCGGTGCACACTTACGGACACCCGGTTGATATGGATAAGATATTAAAGATTGCAAGAAAACACAAACTTTATGTGGTTGAAGATGCCGCTGAAGCTCACGGTGCTTTATATAAAGGCAGGAAAATAGGCTCGATCGGGGATTTCTCTTGTTTTAGTTTTTATGCCAATAAAATTATTACTACCGGCGAAGGCGGTATGCTTACTACTAATAATAGAAAGTTAGCCGAAAAAGCGCGGACTTTAAGGGGGCATGCATTCTCCGAGGAAAGGCATTTTTGGCATAAGCAGGTGGGGTTTAATTATAGGATGACCAGTTTGCAGGCGGCAGTGGGAATAGCGCAAACAGAAAAGTTCTCTCAGCTTGTGAGTTTAAGACGCTCTCATGCTCGATTATATAGCAGTTTATTGAATGGCGTGAAAGGGCTCACATTGCCACCGGAGGCTTCCTGGGCAAAGAATGTTTTCTGGATGTATGGTGTTTTAGTTGAGGATTCATTCGGAATGACCCGGGATGAATTACGCCGGGAGTTAGCTAAAACAGGGGTGGAGACGAGGAGTTTCTTTGTGCCGCTGCATTTCCAGCCTGTGTATGCCGGTAATTTTAGGAATCAAAGGTTCCCTGTAGCTGAAGAGCTATGCCGTAAAGGGTTCTATCTTCCTTCATCATCCGGTTTGACCAAAAATGAAATAACTTATATAACCAGTTGCATAAAGAATATAGCGTCTAATTTAAAGTAGAATAAATAATGCCTGATACTAAAATAATTAAAAAATGGGATAATTTTTGGCAAAACGTCCCTCCCGATATTCTGGATGATAAACTTGATGACTGGTATAGCCTGGTTTGGAAGGTAGGGCGCGAATATTGGCGTGAAATATTTGATAAATATGGTAAAGGGAAGAAACTGATTGAATGTGGGGCTGGGAGTGCCAAGTTGTCATTATATCTGGCTAAGCATGGTTATGACTGTACGATGCTGGATAATTCCGAAGAGGGGCTTAACCTTGGGAAAGCGCGTTTTTTAAAAGAGAACCTTACGGGAAAATTCATACTGGGCGATGTGGCCAAGATGAGTTTTAAAGACGCAACTTTTGACATTGTAACTAGTGGCGGTCTGCTTCAACATTTTGAGGATATAAGGCCGGCAGTTAAAGAGATGGTGCGCGTATTAAAACCGGGAGGCTTATTTGCGGCGATAGTTATACCTAAGAAATTCAGTTGCCAGACAGTTGGCGATTTCGAGCATTTCGTGGTGAAGTTTACGAAGAATGTTATAAAAGGCAGGTTTAGCGGGATAATTTCAGAAAGCAAAAGTGAGTCTCCTTTTTATATAAATTCGCTTTCATTAAAACAATACGTTGAAATTTTCCAAGCCGCCGGAATGGAAAATATTTCAGGAACCGGGTTGTCCCCGTTTCCATCATTGGCTTTACCGAAAATTGGCCATAAAGTATACGCAGAAATTATGAAGAAAATGATGCTTTTATGGAAGAGATTTGATAGCTCGCATTCTAAATTAACGGAGATCTGGGGAGCGTCTTTTGGCATATACGGATTCAAGAAATAAATTCAATATGATAAATAGCGAATACTCAGATGAAGCGGTGTATAAAAGAAGCGGTGATTTTGTATCCAACCTTCTTGAATTAATTGAAAAAAGTGAATTTAGGGATGCTTTTGTATTTCATGGGGTGTCTTTATGGGATGCCATTGCTCCGCTTTTAGCGGCATTTATCCTTCCGGAAGGTGTTTTAATTTATGCAAAGAAAGGAAAATGGGTATATTGGGGAGAATACTTATTTTTGCGAAAAGTCAAAGTCCTGGTTAAGAAAATCATTTCTACGGGTCAAAGGAAGGAAAAGGAAGTTGCTAATATTCAAAGAGAAACATTGGATAATACGCAAAAATTAGGTATTTTTCTTAACTTTACATCCAAACATTTTATCGAAACTTTCAGCAGGGTTTCGGGATTACTCAAAGAAAGTAATTTAAGATTTAAAGTGATAGGGAGTTATGAAGAGAATATCCCAAAAGGCGATTTTTTACCTATTCCTGAACTTAGTAATGATGACATCCGATTAATAAATGATCAAATATCTAGATTTCAGAATCAGTTTAAGAAAATTAATGAAAGCCGCATCCTTGACCAATTAAAAAACAAATTTCCGATTGAATACAAAGTATTTCAGGATAATTTTGGGGCCCTTAGCAGATCTGTTTTTCCTGTTATTGCTGCCTCTATTTCGCGAGGGGATAGTGTCATTTCGTCTTTACGGCCCCGGATTATTATTGGCGGAGATGATTGTGATTACCGCGCTCGTGTTTATTTTTTACTCGCAAAGATGAAAACGGTCCCTACTTTATTGCTCCAGCAGGGCCTTGCTAGTTATAAAACCGTTGATTTTATGTTTTTATCCACTGATAAAATTGCGGTGATCGGGGAAGATTCGTATATAAAGTTATTAAAAATGGGAGTACCTGCTGAGAAAATGATAATTACTGGTAGGCCGGGATTTGATAGCCTTGTTATTCCTGGCCCGGTTGACCAACAGGGAATGAAAGATTATCTTCTTTTTACTTCGCAGCCATATGTTGCCGGAGCTTTTAAAGACCGGCAATCCAGGAGAAAGATCCTTGAGCAAATTTATTCATTATCTGTCTCGGGTTTTCCCATAATAATTAAACCTCATCCCGGAGAAAAACTGGATATACATAGAAAACTGTCGGCTAAATTTAATAAAGCGATATTGGCAGACAAGAATTGCGACACGAATAAACTTATAAAGGACTGCGGAGTATTTATAACTTGTTCTTCAACAACGGCATTGCAGGCAATGATAGCTGGGAAGCCGGTTATAATTTTCAATTATGAAAAATGCAGCGAACATTCCCCATATTACGGGAGTGAGGCAGTCTCAATCGCCTCTACTTATGAGGAATTAACCAAGGTAATTAAGTACACGCTTGAAAACAAAAATAAAATTCTGTCGCAGAGTAATAAAGAGAGGGAAGATTTTATAAAATTTAACACGTATCTTCCTGATGGCAATGCTTCAGGGAGGATCCTTGGTATTATCAATGAGATGTTAAGGTCGAAGGAGCTAAAATCATGAATAAGCAAGAAATGTTGACGATTATCATGCCGGCTTATAATGAAGAACAATCGGTTGGGCAAGTCATTAAATCAATTCTAGAAAAGAAATATCCATTCGTTTATGAGATTATTTTAGTGGATGATGGCTCCCCGGACCATACCGCTGCAATTGCGTCCCAGAGTGGCGCCAGGGTAATCCGGCATCGTCATAATCATGGCAACGCAAATGCCATTAAAACTGGGATTGAGGCCAGCCAAACGGAATTTATCATGGTTTTTGATGCGGATGGGCAGCATAAGGCAGAGGATATCCCGCGCCTATGGGTCAAGAGCGCCGAAAACGACATGGTGGTAGGCAAGCGGATGGGGTTGATCCACAGTAATCTTTGGAGAATGCCCGGGAAATGGATGCTATGGGCGATGGCGAATTTGTTGGTTGGAAGGCGTATCCCGGATTTGAATTCAGGGTTGCGGCTCATGCGTAAATCTGTAGTAATAAAATATTTGCACCTTTGCCCGTCAGGATTTTCTTTTCATATCACAATAACGATGGTCATGTTGTGCCGCGACTATGAAGTGGAATACGTGCCTATAACGGTAGAGAAGCGAATTGGCAAGAGTATGGTTAGTGTTAAGACGGGGCTTGATACAATTGTTCTAATTGTGCGCGTAGCAACATTATTCAACCCCTTGCGCATATTTTTACCTATTAGCGGATTTTTGTTTATTCTAACGTTGATGAGATTTTTGTTTGATGTGAGGTATTTGAAATACCATCCGGGGCAGGGTCTTGGAGGGATTACCGTTTCCCTGTTTATCGCCACACTCTTGGTGTTTTTGTTTGGCCTGTTGTGCGACAATATTTCTTCACTGAGAAAAGAGATTCATGAATGAAGTTTCGTAGAGGTTGATCAAGAATAATGTGTAGTTATTATTTTTTATACCTAAAAGAAAAGGATGCTGGACAATGAATGTTTTACTGATAAATCCACCCTCAGAAAATCTGATTCGTGAGAGCCTGCTGACGGTCGTGGAGGATTGTACAGGTGTTTATCCTCCTCTTGGCCTGCTTTATGTCGCATCTTACGCTGAATCCATTCCGGGATGCCGCGTGCAATTACTTGATTGTCAGGCGGAGCATTGCAGTTATAAGGAGCTGGCGTCAATCGTCCGGTCTTTTGCCCCTGATGTTGTCGGCATACAGGCGATGACATTCACGATGATCGACGTGTTAAAAGTAGCTGAAACCGTAAAGGCTGTTGCGCCTAAAGCTATCGTGGTGGCGGGCGGTCCTCATCCAACGCTTTACCCTCGGGAAACAGTTAATTTACCTCCTATAGATGTAGTGGTCTATGGAGAAGGGGAACTTGCGTTTCGATCGATTCTTGAAAGGAAAGGCAGGTCGCTTGATGGTATTTCTTCGGTGATGACAAAGGAAACGGCAAAACACGCCGAATTAAATATTTCTCTGCAGTATATTCCTGATTTAAATGCCTTAAAAATGCCGTCCTGGCATTTATTACATTGGTCACGGTACTATTCTCCAATTGCTCGTTCTCGGCGAGTCACGACCATGATGAGCAGCAGGGGTTGTCCTTGCAGGTGTACCTTTTGCGACCGGCCCCAGATGGGAAAGGTTTTTCGGAAACGCTCAGCTATGAACGTTTTTGAGGAAATGTCTTATTGTGTCAAAAAGTTCGGGGTTAGGGAGATCATATTCTATGACGATACGTTTACCATAGACCCGGATAGGGTACTTGAGCTCTGCGATATTTTAGAGCGGGAAAAGTTGCAGGTTCAATGGGATATCCGGGCCCGCGTAGATACGATGACCCCGGAGATGATTCGCCGGCTTAAGCGAGCTGGATGTGTCAGGATCCATTATGGCGTAGAGAGCGGAAGCGCCCGTATCCAGAAATCGATGAAAAAAAATCTTAATTTGGATCAGGTTAAAGAAGTGTTTTTAGCGACTCACAGGGAGGGGATAGAAACGTTGGGTTATTTTATGATCGGCCTGCCGTCAGAAACACTCGAAGATGTGAAGATGAGCTTTGAGCTGTTGGTTAACCTTAAAATGGATTTTGCTAATATCACTGTTTTTACCCCTTATCCGGGAACCGAGATTTACAAGCAAGCACTGGTTGATGGCATATATAAGACAGACTATTGGCGGGAGTTCGCACGAAATCCAACTCCGGGTTTTGTGCCTAAATTTTGGAATGCATACTTCTCGGATGAACAATTATGGGCGTTGTTAAAACAGGCGCATAAACTTTTTTACCGAAGGCCAGGATATCTTTTTAGTCGGGCATTACGAATCAAGTCGCCGGTTGAATTTTTCCGAAAGGCTATTCTTGGGGTTAAGCTCTTCCGTGAGGTTTCTAAATGAGGATCATCAATTTCTTTATTATATATCAGGACGATAATAGCAATCCTTTTGGAGAACGATAATGTGCGGTATTTACGGAATTAGCGTTCGGCCGACATCATGGTGTAACGGTGCCGTATTGCAGAAAATGGTAACACGCCTTGCGATCCTTTCTGAATCACGGGGCAAGGAGGCCGCGGGGTTCGCGATGCTGTCGGAGGGGAAGATTGTTATAGATAAGGCGCCCGAAACTGCTTCTAAATTATTAAAGACGGATGTCTTTAAGGCACATGTTTTACGCCCGATCAAAACTGGTAATGTCCATACGATCATTGGTCATTCGCGTTTGGTTACAGATGGTTATGAGCGAAATAATCGTAATAATCAGCCGGTAGCTAGGGACAATTTAGTTTGTGTGCATAACGGTATCGTGGTTAATATTCAACGCCTATGGAAACAGTATTCTCATTTCCGTAAACAGTCCGAGCTGGATAGCGAAATTATTCCGGTTCTTTTACGTCATCATTTTTCTGGAACAGGATCGTTGAAAGTTGCAGTCCAGAAGACTTTTCAGGAGATCTATGGCATGGCTTCCATAGGGATACTGTTCTGTGACTATGATAATTTGTTACTCGCCACAAACAACGGATCGCTTTATTACCTTTCCTCTGAAGATAAAAATGTTTTTATTTTTGCTTCGGAGCGTTTCATTTTGAAGAGCTTGATTGGGTCCATGCGGCTTGAAAAGCATTTTGATGCGGGAAAGATTGTCCATCTGGAGGCTAATAGCGCATTATTAGTTGATCTGGCTTCCGGCGAGTTTGAAAGACGGGAGTTTAATGGAGAAAAAGAGTTTGAATGTTTGCATGGATCAGCCGCTTCCAGGTCAATACGGGATTTGTCTAAAGATATGGCTTTGGTTGAAAAAGAGAAGAGTAGTTTTGAAATATATCAGGCTAAATACCGGGAATTTGAGGATCACGCTGCTAAATTTGAGATAAAAATCAAGCAGTTAAAGCGTTGCTCTAAGTGTGTCTTGCCGGAGACGTTTCCTTTTATTCAATTTGATGCCGAGGGTATCTGCAATTACTGTAATTCAAATGAAAAGTTAATTATTAAAGGAGAGGAAGAATTGGCGCGTGCCGTCGTGCCCTTGCGAAGGGCAGACGGCCGGGATGAGTGCCTTGTTTCTTTCAGCGGAGGCAGAGATAGCAGTTTCGCGCTTCACTACATAAAGATTCGTTTAGGTCTTAAACCGGTCGCGTTTTCATACGATTGGGGGATGATAACTGATTTAGCCCGGCGCAATCAGTCTCGATTATGCGGAAAATTGGGCGTTGAACATATTTTAGTGTCAGCGGATATCCGGAAGAAGCGGGCTAATATTCGCAAGAATATTCTGGCATGGTTGCACCGGCCGCATCTGGGAATGGTACCTATTTTTATGGCAGGCGATAAACAGTATTATTATTATGCTGAGAAGATAAAGAAACAGAATGATTTGGGGTCTGTTATAATGGCGGAGAATCCTCTTGAAAAAACTGGGTTCAAAACAACATTTAGTGGCGCCAAACAAAGTTCTGCGGGGGTAATGGCTTATCACTTAAATGCTGTCAATAAATACCGTATCGGCAAATTCTATTTATCGCAATATTTATCTAACTTTCGCTATATTAATAGTTCGTTGATTGATACGTTAGGGGCATTTTTATTATTTTATGGCCTTCCGCATAATTATTTAAATATATTCGATTATATCCGTTGGGACGAGAGCGATATAGTGCGTTTACTTACCAGCGAATATGATTGGGAGACGGAGCCTGGTTATTCTTCTACCTGGCGTATCGGTGATGGGACCGCTCCTTTTTATAATTATATTTATTACGCGGTGGCTGGTTTTACGGAAAATGATACATTTCGTAGTAATCAGATCCGGGAAGGCATGATTTCTCGCGCAGAAGCCATGAATAAGGTCCAGCTTGAAAATCAGCCTCGCTGGGAAGCTATCCAATGGTATTGCGATACCATTGGAATTGATATGAAGACTGTCTTGCGGAAAATAAATAAAATCCATACTTTATATGAGATCGCAGAAAAGACAGCCAATTTATAACGTGAGCACAAAGTTTTTTTAGAGGATATATGCAAAAAACCATCCTTATTAATCCGCCTTTTTCTCTGGAAGATCGGTATGGAAGTCAGGTAAAGGTATTTGGCGCGTTGACCGAGCCTATGGGGTTAGCTTATATCGCCAGTTCTCTAGAGCATGGAGGATTTCCGGTGGAAATACTCGACGCCCAAGCTCTAGAATTAACACAAAAAGATGTTGTTGACTATGTGAGGCAGGCGCACGCCGCTGTCGTGGGGATAACTTTTCTAACACCCGCTTTTAATGTGGTTAAAGAGTTGTCTAATTCTATTAAACATGCCTGTCCTGAAATTAAAATAATTGTCGGCGGTTCACATCCTACGGCTTTGCCTGAGAAAACCCTCGAGGAGTGCCTATCTGTGGATTATGTATGCGTTGGCGAAGGAGAGTCGGTAATTCTAGACTTTTTAAAATTTGTTAAAGGGAATAAGAAAGTAGCAGAAGTTTCATCGTTGGTATATCGTCATAACGGCCGTGTAATTAAAAACCCTGCAGCTGATCTCAGTAAAGATATAGATTGTTTGCCTAAACCCGCCAGGCACTTGTTGCCGATGGAGCGCTATAAACTCACTGTATCGCGGACGGAAAATTCAAGATTTTGTCCAACAATAATTTTGGCGCGAGGATGCCCTTTTGATTGCCAGTTTTGTTCCCATCCATTTGGCCGGACTTATCGCCACCATAGCGTGAAACGAATTATTGAAGAAATAAAAGAAATACAAAGGCTTTATCAAACTGATCAATTTAACTTTGAGGCAGATACATTGACCTTGGATAAAAAATTTATCATAGAATTGTGTGAGGCTATTATAAAAGAGGGACTTGATATTAAATGGACATGCGAAAGCCGGATTGATACGGTGGACGAGGCAGTATTAAAGAAAATGAAAAGCGCGGGATGCTGGCAGATCAGCTATGGGGTTGAATCTGGTTCGCAGAGGCTTCTAGATATTATTCACAAGGGCGTTAAAAAAGAAAATGTTGTTAAGGTGTTTGATCTTACTAGAAAAATAGGAATAAGCAGCAGGGGTTTCTTTATGTTGGGATTGCCCTCGGAAACTTTGGAAGAAAGCATGGAAACTATAAACTTTGCTAAATCCCTCAATTCGCTATGGGCACAGTTTACATTAACAATTCCTTATCCTGGGACTCCAATGTTTAATCAGCTACAGGCAGAAGGGAAGATTAGGCATTATAGATGGTCAGATTATAATACATGGGGAGGGTGGGCAGGTAAAACATTGCCGTATGTTCCCGAAGGAAGAACAGATAATGAACTTAGAAACCTGCAAAAAAAGGCTATGATGTTGTATTATATGCGCCTAAATATGATTTTAAGGCACTTAAAAGGAATTTCATCGTTTGAAGATTTTAAAAAGATATTTTTAGGCGGTTGTGTGTTACTAAAAAATTCCATTGGGCAAAAGAAGAATGTTAAACGTTAATTATCTATCTTGGAAAAATAGAAGGATCCGGACATGAAGAGATGGGTTGATTATCTCATAATTATGTTTGTAGGATTAATTACCCATGGGTTATTACTGCTTAATGATGGAGTTTATTGGGATGGGTGGATCTTATACTCGAAACTTGTAAAAAAAGGCTCTCTTTCTCAATGGTTTATCGAAGCAGGGCGTCCTTTTGATTTTTGTTTTCACTGGGCCCTGGGGCATTTTCCTGATTACATTTTAGGGTATAGATTGATTGTTTTTTTGTCAATTATGTTCATAGGCGTCCTCATATATGAAATATGCAATAGGTCTAAACTGGTAACTCGCGGTGAAGGCTTATTAATCGCGCTTATCGTTCTCACATATCCGGTTTTTAATGTCGGTATAGAAATAACTATAGCGCCGTACCTATTTTTTTATATGCTATTTTGTTTGGCAGTATTTTTTGCTTTTAGAGCCAAAGAAACAGTAGGTATCGTTCATTGTGTTTGGCGCCTACTTTCGTTGTTTATTTTCTTTGTGAGTTTTTCGTTATATTCGCTTCTAATTTTTTTCTTTGGGTTTATTTTGATTTTGATCGTATATGAATGCCGCCTTAAAAGTTTTTCATTGCGGCAGATTATTCTTTTTTTCCCAAGGCATATAGATTATTTAATTTTGCCGTTCATATTTTGGTTTTGGAATCAGCGAGTTTTCCTGTTAAGTGAGTTTTATAAACAACGAAGCGACAAATTGTTTCAATTTGCTTGGGCTCCAATGAAAAATTGTTTCATCGGATTTTTAAAATATGCGGTTTGCGATCAATGGGCGGAATCAGCTGGAAAGTTGTTTCTTTTTCCTTTGTGCATTTTACTTATTTTTCTGTTTGCGTGGTGGATTTTTAACACTTTTAAGATAACGATATTTAGCTGGTTTAAGTCAAGAGTTAGCCCGTGGCATTTTATTATTGCCGGGATTGTAATGTTTATTGCCGGAGTTTTTCCTTATCTGGTGGTTGGGGCTTATCCGAAAATGTATAGCTGGGATACCCGGAATGCCCTGTTGCTCGGGTTGCCTGTATCACTTATACTTGTTGGTTTATTCCGTTTAATTTTTTTTCGCAGAGGGGAAAATTTGGGCCGCTTGGGTTTTGTAATTATAGTTACATTAATTGCTGCATTCAGCTTATCAAATATTAATACCTATTTATTTCGCCAAGCGGCGTGGATTAAAGTCCGCTCGGTTATATATAATTTATCACAAAAGAGATGCGCGAAAAATATTTCATTTTTTTCTGTTGATCAACGGGTAGGTATTCCTCCCGATGAGGAAAATTACTTTTATGTTTGGGCTTCGATATTTGCTAAATCCTGGGGGGATGAATCACACATCGGATTCCCGGGGCGTTTTTCCCCTTTGGTTGTTAATACAATCGGCAATTACTACATATTTATAGAAAGAGGTTATAATTTTAATGATGCCGCTTTGGACCCGAAAGGAGCACAGGTGATTCTTGTTATCAGCCCCGGGCCAGAGGCGAAAGATAGCTTAACAATGGCTATGCGGTATTTTAAATGCCGTTTTTTCAGGCCGGAAAATATGGGCGATTATTTAGCGAGTGTCACATTGCTGCACATGGAAATTGCTCCACGGGAAGGCCCCAGGGTAGATGGAATTTAGTTTCCTCTGGAATATTGAATTCTATTCTTTTATTGGAAAGAAATGTTATTTTTATTCGGAAAAATAAGATGGATCGTAACATAAAAATAAGATTAATATCTGTAGTAATAATTATTGGGCTTATAGCAACGTTTATTGCGATTCTGTGCACTTGGCGCAAGCCGATAGATGAACGCAGGCTATTTAAGGTCAAGTTGTTTAATCCGGCTATTGATTCGAGGCTTAAACAGGAATATGAATCTATGGGGCGTGAATATAGCTGCATGTTGATTTTTGATGTTTATGCAACAAAAACATCAAACGGATTATTGACATTTAAATTATCTAAAACAGGTCATTTTCCCGTTGGGATAATTAATGTTTCTCCGGTTGCTCCAGTGCTTAAAAAAAAGAGTTGTCCTCTTAGTATAGTCGATCTAACTAAGCGTCTGATACGGGGTGGCTACTTGACCCAATGGGAAGTTACTGCGGATGCCCCCGGGCCATTGGGTTTGAAAATCTGGCGCAAAACAGGGGAAGAATGGGAAGTTGTAACAGAATCACAAATAGAAAATGCCAAAGCGGGATTCAATCGGTTCCGGTTGAATCCTCCATTGAATGTCCGCAAAGGTGATTATTTGGGTTTTTATACTGCCTGGAACCCCGGCCGATTCCCTGTGAAAATTGCAAATAAAGGAGTACCATCAAAAAAGGTATATGTTCCGGGTGATTTTCATGGAAAAGTTCCGGAAGCGACAATGATCCGCGACGCGGAGGGTAACTATGATTTTAAAGTATTGTATTCATTGTTTGATACCAGAAACCAGGAATCGGTTTCAGTGCCAATTAGTTCCGGGAGATCATTGTATCGTTTGAAGTTCCCCCCGTCCGTTAACTTGAATGAGATTGAATTATCCATTGAAGCGCCGAAAGGGGGCTTAGTTTTTATTGTTCCTGACCCGAAAAATATCCTGACCGGAATTGGATTGTATATAAAAGTTAACTTTGTTCCTTCTCTTGTTAAGGCGCATGGCCATGTTTTAGCAATAGATAGAAAAGAATTCCTTAAAGATACGGGGTTTTCTATCTATGAGGCTATTCACGATTGTGATATGCGAGCAGTGCGTCAAGTATTAGATGTCCGTCCGGGTGATATATCTCTTATAAATGCGCAAGGGTTGTCTCCTTTGTCTCAAGCCTGTAAAGAGGGGTGTTTAAAATTAGTCGAATTATTACTGAAGGAAGACGATCTTGATGTTAATGAAATAGATGTTTCAGGAAATACCTGTTTACATTTTGCCGCTGGCAAAGGGGATGACGATATCATCAAGCTATTAATAAGTCAAGGTGCTGCGGTAAATTTAGTGAACCGTAACGGAGATACGCCTTTATTTTGGGCTGTTGGTAATAACCATATAAGCAGCGCAAAATTACTGATAGAGCACGGGGCAAAGGTTAATCAGAAAAACGAATATGGCTGGACCTCGCTTCATATATCGGCTTATAAGGGATATTTAAGAATGACCGATCTTTTGATCGATGAGGGCTCTGAAATCAATCTCCCGGATAACCAGGGTGCTACGGCAATTTTTTGGGCTATTGATTCTTTATCGAATCAAGTGGTAGATTTGTTGCTAAGAAAAGGGGCAAAAGTTAATTTGTCGGATAACCAAAGATGGACCCCTCTTCACTGGGCCGTCAATGGGGCATCTTCAATAGAATCTGATAAAATAATTCAATCTCTTATTGATAAGGGCGCTGATGTCCAGGCAAAGGATAAATTCGGCCAAACTCCGTTATTTTGGGTTAGAAATAAGAACAGTAGTGATATTGTAGGATTGTTGGTTAATAGAGGGGCGGATGTCAATGCCACGAATAAATGGGGTTTTTCGGTATTAGATTGGGCAGAGGAAAATCAAGATGGCGAGCTGGTGGAAGCGCTTGTGTCTAGGGGCGCTAATGTCAGCAAGCTGGTGGACCATTCGAGAGGAATAAAATGAAATTTAATAAGGTTTTATTAATCAGGTTTCCTTATTATGGAACTTTCCTGGGGGACGCTTCATCGCTTCCTGTGGGGCTTGGGTATGTAGCCGAGTCTCTTTATGACAATAAAATAGAATATGATGTTTTTGATATGGGTTTATCCGGAAATACCAAGAAGGGCCTTTTCGAGAAGATCAATGAATTTAAGCCCGACCTTCTGGGTATTACCATGATGACCATGCATTATAAGGCCCATTATCAGTTGATTGATGAGTTAAAAGACCGGTTTCCTTCTCTTAAAGTAGCGGTAGGAGGGCCCCATCTGTCTACTTTTAGGGAGCAGGTATTGTCTGACTGTAAGAGTATAGACTATGGCGTGGTGCTTGAAGGGGATGAGTTATTCGTTGAATTGTGCAAAGGCAAAGAATTACCCGCGATCAGCGGCCTTATTTATAGGGATAATGAAAAAGTTATATATAACGGTAACCGCCCTTTTATAGATGATCTGGATAAGATCAGTTTTCCCAGGTACCGTAAATTTGAATTAGACAGGTATCTTGCTCTTTCGATACCAATTCATACCACCAGGGGTTGTCCTTATGATTGCATTTATTGTCCTGTGGGCTTGGCTATCGGTAAGAAGTTCAGGGCCAGAAGCCCTGAACATATTATGGAAGAGATAGGCTATTGGTATACTTTGGGTAAAAGAGATTTCTTGGTTTGGGATGATAATTTCACGCTTATCCAGGATAGGGTATTTAAGATCTGTGATTTGATCGAAAAGCGCGGTTTTAAGGGTTTAAGCATCGGTATACCCAACGGGATCAGGGCAGATAAAGCCTCGTATGAATTGCTCAAGCGGATGCGAGAAGCCGGTTTTGATATGCTTTCTTTCGGGGTGGAAGCAGGCAATGACCGGATATTGAACAATATAAAAAAAGGGACAAACATAAAAAGTATGGAGCGTGCCGTAAAAGATGCCTGTGATCTGGGTTACGATGTATTCTTGTATTTTATTATCGGGTCACCGGGTGAAACTTGGAATGATTTCCAGGAATCCCTTAATTTCGCCAGAAGGTATCCGGCTGCGGAAGCACGGTTTTATACATTGATCCCGTTCCCCCATACGGAATTATTCAAATGGGCTGAAAAGAATAATTATTTGATCAGGCAGCCTGAAGAATATCTAAATACGGCCGATCATTTCGTGAATAAACCGTGTCTATCTACTCCGGAGATGTCCGCCGAAGAAAGGGTAAAAGCTTTTGAAGCGGGATGGAAGCTGACAAGTGAATTTAAAGTGAGGCGTAAAATAAGGAGCCTTGGTAAATTCGGGGTCTTTAAAAGTACCATCGCTAGGTTCCTTATTTCCAATACCTATAAGCAACTCTACAAAAGTAAATTATTTAGATACTTGGTGGTTTTGCCGTTAAGGAAATTAAAATCAGGATCATGAAAATTAATTTTAAACATATTTTTTTATTTTATGTAGCTTCTATAGCCTTTGCTCCCCCGTTATATCTGCTCGTTCCTTTAGGGCCGATCTTCCGCTCAATAAGGCTCTATGATATCTTGTTTATTGTTATTTTTATCTTCGCTTTTTTCCGTTCCGCAACCTCAAAATGTAAATTCTTTTACAATACCAGTTTGAACCTACCGGTATTAGGGATATTTTGTGTATGGATATTGTCTTTGTTTAATTGTATTTTTATGCAAAAGATCTTTTATATGAGGGACTTCTTTGAGTATTTCAAGGTGGTTTATTTATTTTTAATTCTGCAAATGACTATTTTATTTCTCCAGGATAGGGAAGATGTCAAAAATGCCCTATACATCTTGATTGCTTGCAGTATTTATCCGCAGATCCTGGGTATTTTCGAGCATTTTCATTTCTTTGATTTTCGCAGGATATTGGTCAATCTTTACACCGGTATTGAATACTCCTCGAATATTGTCGGCGGGTTCGATATTTACGGAGCGGGTTATCTTCATAAGTTCCGTGCTTCTTCGGTTTTTGTGGGTGATGTTAATGCGTTTGGAGGGTATTCAGCATTGTTCTTTATTATGGCTTTTGTGTGTTGTATGTATATCCCAAAGATCAAGACCAAGATTTTATTTATATTTATCGCGCTTCTGAATTTATACGGAGTTTTGATCTCCGGGTCAAGAAAAAGCCTGGTTTGCGCGCTTATCGGTATCTTGATTTTTTTCTGGTTTAAGTTCAGGAAATTGTTCAGGGCAGTGCCGTTGTTGATCATTGTGGTTTTACTGGTTTTTAAATTAGCCCCGGATTATTATATGTCCAGGTTTTTTGCTAATTGGGAATATAAAGTAAATAATATTATTGGGCTTTGGAACGATTTTAGCCGGTCTGATCTGCTTTCTATGTTTATCGGAAGGGGAATTGTGCACGATTTCGGTATGGATAGTTTTCATTTAAAAATATTATTGAGAAATGGCATATTGGGGCTTGTTGCTCATCTTTTCTTAATTATTTTAGCGCTTAAGTTGGCTTTATACGTTAAAAATAACTCTAAGCGTTGGTTGGATGAGATGACCGGAATAATGGCATTTATTCTTATAATTTGCATGGAATGGCTCAATGCTTCCGGGTTATATTTTTATGCCGGCAGGATCTCAGAAAGTTATTGGGTGATTTTAGGGGTGCTTTGCGTGGTTTATCGTATATTGAAGGCGCAGAAGGATGATCGTTTTCTGGCGGAGGGTTAGGATTTGAAGATCGGGATTGACGCAAGCATACTAGAGGGGACAAGGACAGGGGTAGCCAGGTATTTAAAGAATATTTTAAAATGCTGGGCTGAAGATTTCCCTGAGCATACATATGTGCTTTATTTTAAGAATTCAATCCCTGAAGATAGCATTGTAAAGAACCCGGTTTTTCAGTGTAAAGTTTCCAAGGCCAGCGATTTATTCAAAAGAGGGATTATTTGGCAGTTGTATACTATCGGGGTACTTGCGAGAAACGATAATCTTGACATCTTTTATTCGCCTGCTTATTTGCTTCCATTAACAAAATTGAAGGGCAAAAAAGCAGTAGGAATTTGGGATATTTATTTTTATGTACATCCTAATTTCGGGTCTTTGCGCACCAGGATCTATAACCGGATTTTTTCAAAGTTCACAGCTTCGCAGGCGGGTATCATATTTACGCCTTCACTATTTGACAAGAATGAAATTATAAAATATTTTAAGGTTGATCCAAATAAAGTTTGGGTTACTCCTTTAGCCCCTGAATCCAAGTTTACTCCTTTAGGTGATGCCGGGAAAGGAGAAAGCTTTAGGAATAAGTATAATTTTAAACACAAGTATTTCTTGTATGTCGGCCTTATTATTAATCGCAGGTTCCAGGATGTGGTTATAAAGGCTTTCCAGGAATTTCTTAGGTTGAATCCGAATGAGGAGATAGGGCTTGTAATTGTCGGGCCAAACCGTACCTATCCTTTTATAGACATCAAAGCGCTTATTGACAGGTTTAACCCGCAAAATGCGATAAAGTATATAGAATATTTTCCTGAGGATGAAATGGTGAGTTTATATGCTTGCGCGTATGCGTCGATCTATTTATCTTCTTATGAAGGAGAAGGTATACCGCTTAAGGAAGCCATGGCCTGCGGATTGCCGGTGATCACTTCACGGGTGTTAAAAGAGATGATCGGGGAAGATGAAGCCGGATATCTGGTAAATGACCCTGCCAGCGAAGATGAACTGCTCAAGGTATTTAATTCACTCTTAAATGATGAAGTAAAAAGGGCAGCGATAATTAAGAAGAGCCTGCTACAGGTAAAGAAGTTTACATGGAAGGCCTGCGCGCGTGAGACAATACAGGTATTTTATGAAGAAGCCGCTAAAAGGGCATAACTAAAATGGGTAATAACGAAAAACTTTCTATATCAATAGTAACAATGAATAATATGCAGATCAACCGCAATTGCCTTAACTCTATTTTTGAGCAGACCAAAGGGGTATCATTTAAGGTTTTTGTTTTGGATAATAATTCAAGCGATGATACTGTAAATATGATTCGCAAAGATTTTCCTCAAGTAGAATTAATTGAATCCGATACCAACAGGTGGTTTACTACTAATCAGAATATTCTTTTGCGTAAAATAAGCAGCGAATACGCATTATTGCTTAATAACGATACTGTTTTTACTGATAATTCGATTAAAACAATGGTGGATTTTTTGGACCTTAACCCGGGTATAGGCGCCATTGCCTGTAAGATCTTAAATTATGACGGAAGTTTTCAGCCGACTTCCCTCAGGTGTGACTATGATCTATTGACTATTTTCTCCGTAAAATCAGGATTAGCAAGGATTTTCCCCAAGAGCAAGATATGTGGTAGGGTTTTTATGGGTTATGCTGATCGTGATGCTTCCCAGGAGTTGCCGGTATATTCCGGAGCGTGCGTTATGTTGAGGAAGAAAGCGATCGATGATATCGGGCTTTTGGATGAAAACATCAAATTTGGCCCGGATGATTACGATTATAGCTATAGATTGAGGAAAAAAGGTTGGAAAATATTCTATTTACCTGCGGCGAGCGTGATTCATATCGGGAACCAGACCAGGAAAACCAATCCGGATCTACTTCTGGAAGAAGTCAGGGGGATTTTCTATTTCTTTCTTAAACATTATGGTAAATTCCAAACTTTAATTTTAAAGATATTAATGTTATCGGGCGTGCTATTTAAGGTAATTGTCTTGCCATTTTTTTGCTTGGCTGGGAAGATCAAGCCCGCTGAACTTAAAAATAATCTTGAGTTGCAGATTAAAGTTGCGAAGACCACCATTCTTTATCCGTTTAAAAGTATAGACCTTAAATAAAACAGGAATATGTTTAATTCAAAGCCATGAAATATCAAAGAATACTTTTAATACAGCCTCCGTGGTATAGGTTATTTGGCAGCGGGGTAACCTTAAAGTTACCCTTAGGATTATGTTATATCTCGGCTCTTTTAAATAAGCATGGTTTTAAGGCGTCTGTTTATGATGCCGAATTCGACTCAAAGGTAACCGCGAATCTTTCCACTTCCGGTATGACCAGCAATATCGATGATTACCTGGAGAAGAACAGGAATTTGAACCATCAGATATGGAAAGATATTGAAGGTAAAATCAAGAGTTATAATCCTGATGTCGTTGGTATTAGCGTTAAGACTCCGGCTTTGCGCTCGGCCATGAACATAGCCCAGATATGCCGGAATATAAACCCCGATATAAAAATTGTCATGGGCGGATTCCACGCAACTTGCCTGCCGGAAGAAACGATCAGTTCAAAAAATGTTGATTTTGTAGTAATTGGAGAAGGGGAGTATGCTTTTTTGAGGCTCCTGGAATCTTTGAATTCCGGAGAGGACCTAAAAAAATGCAAGGGGCTGGTTTATAAAGATGTGGCTGGCAGAGTTTTAATTAATCCTCCCGGTGAGCTGATCCCTGACCTCGATGAACTTCCTAATCCGGACAGGGATAATGTTCTGGATGCTGAAAAATACCCCAAAGAAAGTTATGGCGAGATTTTTACGGGTAGAGGGTGCCCGTATAGATGCATATTTTGCGCGTCTATGCGTGTTTGGGGCCGGAAAACAAGGCATAGGTCCGCGAAAAGGGTTGTTGATGAGATTGAATATGTGCATAAGAAATATGGGACAAAATACTTTTGTATCGAAGATGATACTTTTATGATGGATCGTAACAGGATGAATGAATTTTGTGATTTATTGATGGAAAGAAAGCTGCCGATTAAATGGGAATGCGAAACTCGGGTTAATCTGGTCACCCGGGATTCTTTGGAAAAAATTAAGCGTGCCGGCTGCGTTCTGTTGAATGTCGGGGTAGAGTCGGGAAATGACGAGACCCTGAAGAAGATAAAAAAAGATATTACTATCAGTCAGATCCAGAGCGCATTTAAGCTTATTCACTCATTAAAAATTCCGGTCAGCGCCTATATTATGATCGGGTTCCCCTGGGAGACAAAAGAAGAGATGGTCCAGACAGTAAGTTTTGCTGAAAGCCTTTTGCCTCAGAGGCTGGTAATGAGCGTGGTAACTCCTTATCCGGGTATCGAATTATTCGATATCTGCAACAATGAGTTTAATATGCGGTTGGATAATAATTGCTCCTGGGAAGAGTTTTTTCACCAAAGCAACAGGGTGGTTTTACCCAATATGAAGCCCGAAGAATTCAACGATCTGGTGGTCATGCTTGAGAAACGGGTGATGAATTATACGATAAAAATGAGTTTCAGGAGCCTTGATTTCTGGAAAGCCAGGATCGGCGCCTATTTAATAAGGCCGAGAAAAATTATCGATGACATATATTCGGTAGTCAAACAAATATGAATATAGCAATTAACGCGCTTTCCGCTTCTTCATACGGAGGGCTGCATTATTTAACGCATCTTCTGGAACATATGTTGGATATTGATAGTAATAACCAGTATTTTATCTTTGTAAATAAGCATAATAAACGCGCGTTTGAAAATGATCGCTCAAATTGCCGCCTGATCCTGGTTAAGTCAGCAGGGAATAATATCTTGCTTAGGTCTATCTGGGAACAATTTATCTTGCCTTTTATCCTGAAGAAACACAAAATCACAACTCTTTATATGCCAAATGGAATGGATGTATTCTTTTCTTCAGCAAAGTCAGTGATTTGTATCCAGAATATGGAAGTTTTCCTCTATAGAAAATATTCCAGCAGCTTGAAATTGAAAATAAGGCTATTTATCCTGAATTTTATTACTAGTATATCATTACGCACGTCAGATAAGGTGATCGCGGTCTCTGGGTTTGTGAAAGATTTCCTGGTGGAGCATTTGAAAATACCAGAAAGCAAAATAACGTGCATATATCATGGAAGGGGCGAGGAATTTATAAACACTAAACATAGGGATGCATCAGTAGATATTTTAAGAAGGTTTGAAATAAATGATGATTATATATTTTCAGCTTCTAAGATGGTTGCATACTCAAATATTCATAGTTTGATCAAGGCATTTAGTATCTTTGTTAGTAAGCATAAATCTGATATAATACTTATAATTGCAGGTGGTTTATGGGACAGGTGTTATTATAAGAAAATTTGTACCTTGATTAAAACAGAAGGGCTTGAAAAAAGAGTAAGGTTCCTTGGGTATGTTACTCATTCTGATATGCCGGATTTGTTCTGGAACTCCAGAATCTTTGTTTTTCCATCAATGCTTGAGGCCTGCCCGGTAACTTTAATTGAAGCAATGTCCGCTGGTTCTGCGGTCATTACTTCGAATGTAGATCCGATGCCAGAGATATGTGCTGATGCGGCGTTATATTTTGATCCTGATGATGTGCAAGAGCTGGCGGAGAAGATAAGCAGCCTGAATGAAAATGAGGCATTAAGAAAGGCAATGGGGGAGCAGGCAAAAAAACGTTCGGAGTATTTTTCATGGAATATCTCCGCGGTTAAAACAAAAGAGGTATTTGAAGGGGTGTCTAAAGATGTCTGAAGTGTGGGATAAAGCACAGCAACTGGAGTCGCAATGGTGGAAGATTAAGAAGAATGAAATAATTTCTCGGGATTACCGTGAAGAGATAAAAAAGAGGGCGTTGAGAATAGAAGCCTTGATCGACAAACAGCTCAAAGGCGGCAGTGGCCGTAAACTTTTAGAGATAGGCGGAGGAGCAACCCAATTGATAGATTTATTTAGGCAGGGAGAGAAATACGCCGTAGATCCTTTGGCTGATATGTATCAAGCTGAGTTTACCGAAGTTTTGGCTCCGGGGACTAGCTGGCATAAAGCAAAGGCAGAAAATATGCCATTTGAGGATAATTTCTTTGATGTCATTGTTATCAGGAATGTCCTGGACCATGTTGATTCGGTAAGCAAAGCCATGTCTGAGATGAAGCGGGTCTTGAAAAAGAGCGGGATATTATATCTTGGAATGAATACATTTTCCGGTCCATATTATATTTATAAGTTGATTGTAAAGGACCCGGAACATCCGCATACTTTTACGCCTGATTCGATAAAGGGGCATATTATAAGATCGGGTTTTGATATTGTCGATTCCATATCTGATGCAAAGGAGAACATGAGCCATTTTACCGATCGGCTAGCCTCGGTGCCTAAATATAAAGTTATTCTTAGGGATATTGTTTTCCACATGAATAGTTTTCATTTCAGCGAATTTCTATTAAGGAAATCGTAATGGCCAATATGAAAATACTTGTTACGGGAGGTTCAGGTTTTATAGGGACTAATTACGTCGAATTCTTGCTGAATAAGAACATAGAGTTTATTAATCTGGACCGTAATCCTCCCCGCAATAACGGGCATATAAAGTTTTGGAAAGAATGCGATATCTTGGATTATCCTCGGCTTGATAAGATAATAAAAGAATTTCAGCCTACGCATGTTGTCCATCTTGCGGCAAGGACCGGGCTCAACGAGAAACATATAAGCGAGTTTGCGGCAAATATGGAGGGGGTGGAGAATCTAATTCGTATTCTCCGTGAGGTGCCAAGCGTGAAACGTGTAATATTCACTTCTTCGTTGCTCGTGTGCAAGATGGGGTATATCCCAAAAACCGATACAGAATATATGCCTACTACATTGTACGGGCAGAGTAAGGTTAAAGGCGAAAAGATCGTCCGTTTGTCCACAGATGTGCCGTTTGCATGGACGATCATCCGGCCAATATCGGTATGGGGCCCCTGGCAAGAGGAACCCTATATAAACCTTTTTAAGTCAGTTGCGCATAATTGGTATTTCCATATCGGCTCCGGGCATTATAATAGGTCTATGGGATATGTTGAGAATATGGCTTATCAGATCCATCAATTGCTTTTAGCTGCCGATGAAAAAGTAGACAGAAAAACTTTTTATTTAGGCGATAGCCAACCGGTGGACCTGTTTGCGTTCGCTACTGAAATTCAGAATACCTTGGGAACAAGAAAAATTGTTCCCTTGCCGCTTTGGCTGGTTAAATTATTGGCAAAGACAGGGGATGTTTTAAAAACATTGGGATGGAAGAGGTTCCCGCTGACAAGTTTTAGGTTGAACAATATACGTACGGAATATGTTTTTGACCTTAGCCCAATTATGGCAATTTCCGGGCCTACGCCTTATAATTTAAAATCGGCCATAAACCGGACTATTAAATGGATGCAAAAAGCAGGCGAAATTTAAATAATAGATCAAAGATCATTCGGGGGAAAATAGCATGTTAAAAATTTTGGTCACTGGTGGAGTGGGTTTTATCGGGACAAATTTAGTAAATGAATTACGCAGCCGCGGTTATGATGTTTGGACGTGCGATATTTTGCAAGGTGCCGACCCTAAACATTTTAAGGCTGACACCGGGGTTTATCAGCAGATGGACTGGATCTTCCGGCACCATAAATTTGATTACGTATACCATTTAGCCGCAGAATACGGCCGTTGGAACGGGGAAGACCACTACGAAAATCTTTGGCGGACAAACGTCATTGGGACTAAGAATATGCTTCGCCTGCAGGAGATCAATCATTTCCGGATGGTATTTTTTAGCAGCGCTGAAGTTTATGGAGACTATGATAAATTGATGACTGAAGATGTGATGGAAAAAGTGCCCATAAAACAGATGAATGATTATGCGATCTCGAAATGGGCGGGGGAATTGCAATGTTTGAATTCAGCAACTATGTTTAATACTGAAATTGTACGGGTCAGGCCGGTAGGATGTTATGGCCCGCATGAATATTATAGCCGCTATAGAGGAGTGATCCCCATTATAACATACAGTTGTTTACACGGGTTAAAGTTTACCGTTTACCGTGGGCACACGCGTATATTTGACTACGTGGAAGATACCTGTAAGACTTTAGCAAACATTATAAACAATTTTATTTCCGGAGAAGTCTATAATGTAGGCGGCAAGGAAGAATGGACGATCAGTATCGAAGAGCTGGCAGATATTATTTTAAAGGAAACCAAAGCCGATAAATCGCTGGTTGAATATAGAGGGGAAGAGAATTTTACTACTCGAGTAAAGATAGTTGATTTTAGTAAGAGCCGCCGGGATCTGCAGCACAATCCCCAAATTGATATCAAAGAAGGCATACGAAGATATACCCGCTGGATGCGCAAGGTTTATGGAGCAGAAGGAGAATAAATATGAACGATTATAAATCGTATTATAAAGGTAAGGTCATTTTAATTACCGGTGGAGCAGGGGCTATTGGTTGTAATCTTACTCGGGAATTGAGCATGTTGGGGGCGGAGAGGGTTATAGTCTTGGATGATCTATCTAGCGCTGAATTATGGAACGTCCCCAATAATAATAATGTTCAGTTTATCCAAGGTAGTGTGGTTGATCAAAATGAACTTAAGAGGGTATTTAATTTAAAGCCAACGGTAGTTTTTCATCTGGCCGCTCTTTTTGCGAATCAGAACTCACTGGATTATCCTGAGAAAGACCTGGAGGTAAATGGTCTCGGTATCTTACGTACGCTTCAATTTGCAAGTATGTCCGGAAAAATTGAACGTTTTGTTTATGCCAGTTCAGGTTGTTCTATTTATGGCTGCAATGGAAAATTACCGTTAACTGAGGACCAGGTTTCCTTGTCTCATACCACGCCCTACCAAATTACAAAAATGCTTGGAGAGCTTTATTGTAATTTCTTCTATCATCAATACGGGCTACCCATAGTGAATACAAGGTTTTTTAATAGTTATGGCCCTGGAGAGATACCGGGCCAGTACCGCAATGTGATACCTAATTTTATCTATTGGGCTTTATTGGGTAAGCCTTTGGTTATAACAGGTAATCCTCATGCCAGCCGAGATTTTTCCTGGGTTTATGACCTAGTCGATGCTTTGTTGCGTTCAGGATATTATAAAGAAGCAGTCGGCCAAGCGTATAATCTCTCCGGAGGCAAGGAGATTGAGATAGGATCTTTGGCCAAAAAAATCGTGGAATATTTAAGTAGTAAATCCGAGATTATAGTTGGTTCAAAACGAAAATGGGATACTAAGGATAGATTATTGGCGAGCACAGAAAAAGCATCCAAGCTTATCGGATTCAAGCCGAGCATGGATTTCGATAAGGGATTAAAACTTACAATTGACTGGATGAAGGAAAATTTTAACGCTATTAAACAGTCCGCTAAGTTTAGCCCGGGAATTAGCAGTGCTAATCCTGACGTTACAAAGTAAGAAAGGCTATTTATGCGGATTTTGATCGTTTCTCAGTATTTTTGGCCTGAAAATTTCAGGGTCAATGATTTAAGTACGGGATTAGTTCAGAAAGGTCATGAAGTTACCGTTCTGACGGGAATACCAAATTATCCGGATGGTAATTTTTATGCCGGCTACAATTTTTTTAAAAATACACGCCAAAATTATTGCGGGGCAGAGGTAATTCGTGTCCCGGTCATCCCGCGCAGAAAAGGCGGGAATTTTAATTTAATCCTGAATTATCTGTCTTTTGTTGTTTTTGGAACATTGCTCGCGCCTTTTGTTTGCCGTAAGAAATATGATGCTATTTTTGTATACGGGATATCCCCGGTGCTTATGGCTATCCCGGCGGTTTTCTTGAAGATCATACGTAAAACGCCGTTAGTGTTGTATGTTTTAGATCTATGGCCGGAGTCTATTTCTGCTGTAGGCGCATTTAAATCGCCTTTTCTATTGAAACAAGTAGCAAAAATAGTCCGTTTTATCTATAAGCATTGTGATCAGATTTTGGTTTCTTCCCCGGGTTTTATAGAACGAATTAAAGAAATGGGTGTGGATGGTGTCAGGATAAACTATTGGCCGCAATGGGCAGAGGATAATTATAAAATTGTTACTGTTAAAGAAAATTCGGATGAAAACATACAGATGCCTTCAGGTTTTCGTATAATGTTTGCGGGAAATATCGGGGCAGCCCAGGGGTTTGAAGCTATCATCAAGGCAGCGGAACAATTAAAGGGTTGTTCGCAGATACATTGGATAATTTTGGGAGATGGCCGGATGAAGCCTTGGGTGGAAGAACAGGTCCGGTTAAATAAATTAGAAAATAACGTTCATCTTTTAGGAAGGCGCCCTTTAGAGAAGATGCCGAGTTATTTTGCTATGGCTGATGTATTACTGGTTACTTTAAAAGATGATCCGATTTTTTCTCTTACTATTCCAGCGAAAATCCAGTCATATATGGCTTGCGGAAGGCCAATTTTAGCGTGTCTTAATGGAGAAGGGGCTAAAGTTATTAATGAATCAGGGGCAGGGATTTCCTGTCCGGCTGAAGATTTTGATGCACTGGCGGATTCCGTTTTAAAGATGTCCAAACTTAGCGAAACAGAACTGGCAGCCATGGGTTTAAATAGCAGGGTCTATTTTGAGAGGCATTTTACGCGTAATATTTTATTGGACCAGTTCGAGAAGTGGCTTATCGTGTTTAAAGATAAGCAGTATTTTAAAAAAGGGACAGATAAATGAAATTAATGTTAATTTTTGGGACCAGGCCTGAGGCGATAAAAATGGCGCCTATTATTAATGAACTAAAAAGATATAGGTCTCAATTCAAAGTAATTGTTTGCGTTACGGCCCAGCATCGGGAGATGCTGGATCAGGTTTTGTGTGTTTTCGATATTCGGCCTGATTATGATCTCAAGCTTATGAGGCCCGGGCAGGATCTTTTTGATATATCTGCGAATTGTTTGAAGGGATTGAAAGATATTTTAATGCGCGAGAAACCTGACTTTGTAATAGTGCAGGGCGATACTACTAGTGCGGTTATGTCTGCTTTGGCAGCATTCTATTGCCGGATTCCGATTGCTCACGTTGAAGCAGGATTGCGCACACATAATAAGTATAGTCCGTTTCCGGAAGAAATGAACAGGCATTTATTAAGCGTGGTTGCCGATGTCAATTTTGCTCCGACAAAATGGGCAAGAAATAATCTTTTAAAAGAAAGAGTGCGCGCTTCGAAAATTATAGTTACCGGTAATACTGTTGTAGATGCGCTTTTAATTATAAAAAGCAGGCAGAAGTCCAAAGCGGCAAAAATTAAATGGGAGTCATATTTTAAAAAACAATGGAATTTAATTGTTCCTGATAAAAATAGTGGCAAAAAGATCATTCTGGTCACGGGTCATAGAAGGGAGAATTTTGGAGATGGTTTTAAGAATATTTGTTTTGCGTTGAAAGAGATAGCCATACTGCGCAAAGATGTTATTATAGTTTACCCCGTTCACCTTAATCCTAATGTACAGCGTCCAGTTAATAAGATACTCGGGAGAGTTCCGAATATTAATCTTATTGAGCCGTTAGAATATGAGCCATTTATTTATTTGATGAATAACGCATATTTGATCCTAACGGATTCCGGTGGCGTGCAGGAAGAGGCTCCGTCTTTTGGCAAGCCTGTTTTGGTGATGCGTGGCACTACAGAAAGGCCGGAAGGTGTTAATGCGGGGGTTGTCCGGTTAGTCGGGACAAAAAAGGTCGATATTATAAAAGAAACATTATGTCTTTTAAATAATAAGAAGATGTACAACCGAATGTCAAAAATTCATAATCCATATGGCGATGGTAAGTCAGCCCGGAGGATCGTTGAATTCTTCCAGAAAGCCAAAGTCTTTAAATAATATGCCGACAGTTTTTATAACCGGAGCAACCGGCTTCATTGGGCGCGCGGTATGCACTAAGATGCTGGAAAACGGCTGGAAAGTCAAAGGAGCCTTGCAGGAGACATCCAGAGTTAATCTTTTGCCAGTTGGCGTTGAAGGCGTGTATTTAGGGCCAATCGAGATCTGTAATTTTCGGGATCAGGATTTTGTAGGTGTGGATGTAATTATCCATTTAGCGGCCCGCGTCCATATTATGGGCGATCAAGCTGTTGAATCACTTGAAGCTTTCCGTAAAGTAAATGTTGTTGGGACTGAACGCCTGGCGCGAATGGCTGTAAAGGCAGGAGTTAAAAGATTTATTTTTGTCAGTTCTGTTAAAGTAAATGGCGAAGGAGGTGCGTGTGCTTATACTGAAAATGATCCTCCAGCGCCTCAGGATGCTTACGCTATAAGCAAGCGGGAAGCCGAAGACTTATTGGCTTCTATATCTGCGGAAACCGGGATTGAGACGTTAATCTTGCGGTTACCTTTGGTTTATGGCCCGGGGGTAAAGGCTAATTTCAGTAGTTTAATTAAAACAATAAAAGCTGGCCTGCCTTTGCCGTTTAAAGGCGTTAATAACCGGCGCAGTTTTATCTATCTTGGCAACTTAGTGGATGCTATTATTATCAGCATTACACATCCGTTGGCTGCGGGTCAAACTTTCATGGTGAGCGATGGCCAGGATATTTCAACCGCGGAGTTAATAAAGTTAATAGCTCTTGCGATGAATAAGAAGCCGGTTCTGTTCTTCTTGCATCCCTTTATCTTGAAGGCGTTATGCAATATTATAGGAAAAGGCGAAGAAATGGAAAAGTTGACAGGGACGCTTATTGTCGATAGTAGTAAGATCAGGAAATTGCTTGGATGGAAACCGCCCTTTAGCCTTGAAGAAGGGATAAGGGAAACCGTTAAGTATCTGTAAAATATGCTGAAACGCATTTTTGATCTAATTACTGCAGTTTTATTATTGATTTGCTTAACCCCGTTGTTACTGTTAATTGCGGTAATTATTAAATTAACTTCCACTGGCCCAGTGCTTTATTGGTCTGACCGAGTGGGAAAGGACAATAAGATATTCAAAATGTGCAAATTCCGTACTATGCGCGTAGACGCACCAGCAGTTGCCACGCATCTTTTTAAAGACGCTAATCAATACCTTACCTCCGTAGGCCCGTTCCTGCGTAAATTCAGTTTAGATGAGTTGCCGCAATTATACAATATAATACGCTCAGATATGAGTTTTGTAGGCCCCCGTCCAGCGCTTTTTAATCAGTATGATTTAATTGAATTAAGGGCCTCCAAGAATATTCATAAGCTGATCCCCGGGGTGACCGGTTGGGCGCAAATTAATGGCAGGGATGATCTCCCTATACCTGAAAAGACCAAGTTCGATGAGTACTATTTAATAAACAGAAGTTTTTTTCTGGATATAAAGATACTCTTCATTACGGTATTTAAGGTTATAAATAAAGAAGGGGTATGGCATTAATTTTGTACGGCTATTTATTGCTAATTTATTATTGTTGTTATATAATATAAAAATTGGCCTCGATTTTGTTCGGATGGTTTACATATTGAAATGATAAAAACAACTTATAAGCTATTAATACTGAAATACCGCAGGATACTCATAGTAGCTACCCATCTATTTTTGGTGGCTTTAGCTTATTATGCTTCTTTTATGCTGCGTTTTGATTTTTCTCTTTCAGGAGAATACGCTTCGGTTTTCTTAAGAACCCTGCCTTTCCTGATCGTCGTTAAACTTCTGGTTTATTATTATTTTGGTTTATTCCATGGCCTTTGGAGGTATGTTAGCGTTGATGACCTTTGGCAGATAATCAAAGCTAATATTATCGCCTCGGCAGTTTTCATCCTCAGTAATGTTTTTATATACGGTTTTCAAAAAGTCCCCCGGTTTATTTTTTATGATGATTTTATTATATGCACTTCTTTTGTCGGGGGCATACGTTTCTTAACGCGTATCATGAGAGAGAAATACCGTAATGCCCTTCCTTTGAAAGGGCAGGTTAAGGTGCTTATCATAGGTGCCGGTGAGGCTGGCATAGCGCTGTTAAAAGAATACAAGAACAACCCTACGTTAGGAGAGGTAATTGGTTTTATTGATGATGATAAAGGAAAGCACAATGGATCTATCCATGGTTATAAGATTTTAGGCGATAGAAACGCGATTACAAAGATTGTCGGTATTTACGGAGTAGGCGAAATCGTGTTGGCTATACCTTCGGCAACCGGAGAAGTCATAAGAGGGTTGATCGTACACTGTCAGTTACCCAATGTTAAACTTAAAATTGTTCCCGGGCTGCTTAAAATGTTAAGCGGTGAACTGGAGGTTAGGCCAAGGGTAGTGAAGCCGGAAGATCTTTTAGGAAGAGAGACGGTGGATATTGATGAAACAGAGATCAGTAAATACTTAAAGGGCAATAGGGTTTTGATTACCGGTGCGGCCGGATCTATCGGTTCCGGATTATGCCGGCAGGTGGCAAAATTTTCACCGGAAGAGATCATCTTATTGGACCACAATGAGAACAATCTTTATTTCCTGGTAATTGAGCTTAAGGCACGATTTAAGAATTTAAATATCAGGTCTGTTATAGGAGATATTAATGATGTCGGCCTTCTTAAGGAAGTATTTTCTAAATGTAAACCACAGGTAGTGTTTCACGCCGCCGCTTATAAACACGTGCCTTTAATGGAGGAAAATGTTTTAGCCGCGGTAAAAAATAATATTTTTGGAAGCAGGAATATTATTTATGCTTCTCACCATTACAAGGTCGATAGGTTTGTTCTTATTTCTACGGATAAAGCGGTCAATCCTTTGAATGTTATGGGTTTGAGCAAGAGGGTATCAGAAATATTGCTTCAGGCCAAAGCGAGAAGAAGCAAGACAAAATTCATGGGTGTCCGTTTTGGCAATGTCCTTGGTTCCGACGGCAGCGTCGTGCCGTTATTTAAGAAGCAGATCGAGGAAGGCGGCCCGATAACCGTAACCCACCCTGACGCGGCAAGGTATTTTATGAGCATAAATGAGGCTGTGTTACTCGTTTTGCAGGCAGGTGCGATAGGCAACGGCGGTGAGTTATTTATCCTTGATATGGGTGAACAAATAAAGATTGTTGATCTGGCCAAGGATTTGATATCGTTATCAGGAATGGAGCCGGGCAAGGATATAGCTATTGAATTTATAGGCCTTAGGCCGGGAGAGAAAATACGGGAAGAGTTGCTGCTTGATAAAGAAAAAAGCAGAGTTACAAAGCATAACAGGATTTATATCAGCCAACCTGATAACTTTAATCTTGTTGCTTTAAGGAAAGAGATCAGGGAACTTAAGCGGTTCGTCGACGTTATGCATAAGGATAAGGCTGTTAATAAAATGAATGAGATCATTTTTACAAATAAAGAAGATTAAATGCCATTTAGAATACCGAATAGTAAGAAAATTATTCTTGGTTTTGACCGCATAATAGTGGCTTGTTTATGTATTTCTTTTTTTTGCATCCCGTTTGCAAAAGCTGGTGTAGAAACTTTTATTTGGATCGCTATTTTTCTGTGGGCTTTAAAAAGAGCGTTTGGATATAGGGCGCAAGCAGGATGGGGAATGCTGCCGGCAACTGAACTGAATAAAGCTTTAGGCGTATTTATTTTAGCTAATATTGTTTCCGTAGTTTTTAGCACTCATTTTGGGTTATCTTTGAGAGGATTATTTGGCAAAGAATTAAAATTTATTCTTATATATTTTATGCTGGTTGAAACCATCACCAGCAGAAAACGGCTCAAAGTTATTTTAACTGTAATAATTGCTTCAGCATCGTTAATGGTAATAGACGCCGCAGTGCAATATTACGGCGGAAGAGATTTCTTAAGGGGGCATGCTTGGGCTAGGCTTTCTGCTTCCTTTTCCAGCGCAAATGGTTTTGCGGGTTGGTTGATCATAATCACCCCGTTAATCTCTGGGCTTTTATGGACGGATAAGTTTATAAGCAGATGGATGAAGGTTTTACTGTCGGTTTTATTCGTATTGCTGATTACCTGTTTATTAATGACTTATACTCGTGGAGCCTGGTTAGGTTTTATAATAGGTATTCTTCTGATCGGGTGGTATATTTTTAAGAATTTTAACTTAAGAATTAAACTGCTATGTTTATTTTTATCCGTGGGGTTATTGGCCATATTTTTTATTTCCCCGCAATTCACAAGAAAATTGCTTGAAACTACTGGAGATGCTAGTTTCAGAACTGGGATTACTTTAAAGGCCCGTTTTGAGTCAATGGTTAAGACAAGCGGAGGATCAACCTCCGTAAGGCTTAATCTTTGGGCTGAAGGTTTGAATATAGTTAAAGATTATCCTTTAACCGGTTGCGGGTTAAACGCCTACTCCCAGGTCGGCAAGCGTTATAAGAAGTCTCAGGAAGGTGGCGGATACCCTCATAATTCTTATATTCAAATGGCTGCGGAAATAGGCCTACTGGGATTGTTTGCCTTCCTCTGGGTTTTATACAATTTTTTCAGGATGGGAGTTATGTATTTTAAAAAAACCAAAAATTATTTGGTGTTAGGGCTCTTGTCCGGTATTTTGGCCTTCCTGATACACGCATTCTTTGACACCCACCTTTATTCCCTGCAACTTGTGGTTTTATTCTGGTTTATGTTGGGATTGTCGGTTTCTATAATGAAACTGGAAGATAATTCCTTTCCGGCACCTTCTTAATTCCTTTATTTTGAAGCCTAAGAATACATAACCCGTTGTTGAATTTAAGGTTATGAAATGGTATAATATTTCTTTAAAGACGCTGGAATAAACTAACTTATATGATAAATTTAATAGCAGAGATCGTAATAGTTGCCCTGAGTTCTTTTATATTCACGAAAAGAATTTACGGTTTACGTAGGTTGAGCGAATTTATTTTGACCTGGTTTGTATTACTATTTTCCCAGATCATTCTTGTTGAGCTCTTTTTGGGCAGTATCGGCAGGTTTTATTTTATAGATGTATTCCTTTTTCACCTGTTTATTCTGATAATTTCTTTAACTTGCCTGCGAAAAGTAACTTTCACCTTCGTAAAACCGGATATTGGGCCATTCCTAAATAGCAACCTGTTTATTTTAGCTTTTTCGATTTTCTCCGTTTATTTCCTCGTTAAAGGGTATTTGAATCTGATCTATCCACCGATGTCTGCTGATAGCATGCAATATCATCTTGCTTTTCCTGCCTTTTGGATCCGGAACGGTAACTTGAATAATCCGGTCTGTATATTTGGCTCTGCTCCTACAGTCTTTTCTAAGTCGATTGAAACGTGCGCAACATCTTTTTACCCTATTAATGCGCAGTTATTTTTTGCCTGGATCATGCTTCCTCTTAGAAATGCTTTTTTGGCTGATTTAGGGGAGATCCCATTTTATATAATCGGGATAATAACTATATTTGTGATTTTGAGTAAATATGGAATAAACGGTAAGGTGGCTATCTTATCCGGATTTCTGTGGGTGCTCATTCCTAATATCTTTAAACAGATCAAGACGGCTTCACAGATAGACGTAATCTGCGCTACTTTGTTTCTGTTGATGATTTATACTATTTTGCTGTTAAAAGAAGAATTTAATTTTAAATATTCAATATTATTTGGTATTTCTGTAGGTATCTTTTTGGGAACTAAAATTATAAATATCGTTTGGTTTATAGCTGCGCTTCCTTTATTTTGTTATATATTTTACAATTCTTCAAAAACATTTAAACCTGGCGCGGTTAAGATCATCCTCATGCTTTGCAGTGTTGTTTTTATGGTATTTTTATTTGGAGGGTATACATACCTAAGGAATTTTATATTTACAGGCAATCCGTTATTTCCGGTTGATCTTAAGCTTTTTGGCATAACTGTTTTCAAGGGATTATTGGATAACGTCGTTTATAAAAGCATGATCGCTTCCGGAGATAAGCTTAATTTAGGAAGGATCTTATTTAAGGAGGGGTTAGGTGTTCAGTTCTTAGGATTGATCCTGCCGGGCATGCTCATCCCGTTTATTTTTTTCAGGCAAATAAGGAATAAACTCAAGCCTCCGTTAGAATATTGGTTGATTTTTATCACGCCCATTCTAATGATTATATTGTATGCTTTTTTCATCAATATATACGTGGTTAGGTATTTATTCGCTTTTGTTAGTATGGGATTAGTAACTGCTGTTATTTCCATAAATTTAATTCCGCGTGGAGTAAAATATTTTTACATGATTTCTTTTATTTGTATTTTGGCGTCAGCTTCCGGATTGGCGAATGGAGGGGAACTCGTTGTTTCTTCCGTGTTATCGATTATCTTGTTCACCATTATATTTTTATCAAGAAAGAGCATCGTAACTTTTTATAGAAGCCGTATTTTCAATAAGGTAGTAGTATCCTTCCTCATATTAGGAGCGGTGATTTTGAGTTATTTAAATGTCAGGTATGATAAAGATGAGTTTAAGGAATATACTTTGCATTTTAGCAAGAAAGAAGCTTGGCAGATAGATATAGCTAAGGGTTGGCAGAAACTTAACGAATTGACTAAGAATGGAGCACGGGTCGCTTATACCGGAAGACAAGAATTTTATCCTCTTTTCGGTTCGGGGTTAAAAAACGATGTAAAGTACATTTCTATTAATGGAAAGGAAGCCACTCCTTATAACAAATTTGACGGTAAATTCCGGAAAACTAAAGATTTTTTATCTTGGAGAGAAAATCTAAAGAAAGATAAGATTGACTATTTGTTTGCAGCTAAACCATTTTATGACAACAGAGAATCTGATGATGAAGATAAGTTTACCATTGAAGATGATTGGGCAGCTGCTCATCCGGAAGATTTCCGCTTAATATTCAGTAATTCATTATCCCGTATATACAAAGTGTTATAAATATCAGAAAGAATATTTTTTAGATTTAATTCATCGCGAAAAAATAAAAGCACAGCATAAAGTGAGGGTGATAAAATGAAGAAAATAAGCATTGTCAGCGGTTGTTACAATGAAGAAGGCAATGTCGGTGAGATGTATGCGGAAGTTAAGAAAGTGTTTAACCAGTTGCCTCAGTATACTTACGAATATATTTTTATCGATAATTGCTCTGAGGATAGAACGGTTGAAGTATTGAGGGGGATCGCAAAGAATGATAAAAATGTAAAAGTTATAATAAACATTAAGAATTTTGGCCATATCCGTTCGCCTTTTTACGGAATAATGCAGGCTGATGGTGACGCCGTAGTCTATTTGGCTTCCGATTTGCAGGAGCCGCCTTATTTAATCAAGGATTTCATTGAAAAATGGGAGAAAGGCTATAAGGCCGTGGCGGGGGTAAAATCCAAGAGCAAGGAAAATTCTGTAATGTTCATGATCAGGAAAATTTACTATAAATTAATTAATTTCATATCGGAAACAAAGCAAATAGAAAACTTTACCGGTTTTGGGCTATACGACAGGCAGGTGGTAGATGAAATAAATAAAATCAATGATCCTTACCCATATTTGAGGGGTTTGATATCTGAAATTGGATTCGATATAGCTACGGTAGAGTATAACCAGCCAAAAAGAAATAAAGGTATTACAAAAAATAATTTTTATACCCTTTTTGATATAGCTATGCTTGGATTTGTGAATAATACCAAAGTCCCATTAAGGATGGCGATTTTTATGGGAATGGTTTGTTCCATGGTTTCTTTTTTGATCGGATTAGTATATTTGCTTTATAAATTATTATTCTGGGACAGGTTCCAGTTGGGAGTAGCTCCGCTCATAATCGGCGCTTTTTTCTTTTTTTCTGTTCAATTGTTCTTTATCGGTATTTTAGGCGAATACATAGGGGCAATTTATACCCAAGTTAGAAAAAGGCCGTTAGTCATTGAAAAAGAGAGGATAAACTTCTAAGCAAACAGATAGATTTCTTATATTTGTGTGATAAAATATAACGATGGTCTTCTAAAAATGAGGTGAAAGATATGAAGGTGGTAATTTTAGCAGGCGGCAGGGGAACAAGGATAAATGAAGAAACGGAAATTTTGCCTAAGCCTATGGTTGAGATCGGGGGTAAGCCTATCCTATGGCATATCATGAAGATATACTCTCATTACGGATTCAATGATTTTATTATATGCCTTGGTTACCGCGGTTATATGATCAAAGAATACTTCTCTCATTATTTTATGCATATGAGCGATATTACAATTGACCTGTCTAAAAATGAGAATATAATTCATACTTCAAATTCAGAGCCTTGGAAGATCACCCTTGTGGATACAGGCTTGGAAACAATGACGGGCGGGCGCCTTAACAGAGTAAAGAAATATCTGGATAAAGAAACGTTCATGTTGACTTATGGGGACGGGCTTGCTGATGTTGACATAAGCAGATTAGTTAAAAGCCATAAGGAAGGGGGAAAAGCCGCAACTTTAACCGCTATTCAGCATACCGGGAAGTTCGGGGCCCTTGATCTGGATAAAAATGATAAAATATCCTCTTTTCTTGAGAAACCCAGAGGGGAAGGAGGATGGATCAACGGCGGTTTTTTTGTTTTGGAGCCGGATGTTTTTAATTTTATTCCTGATGGCGATTCAGCAGTATGGGAGAGGGAGCCACTTGAGATGCTGGCTAAAAAAGGCCAGTTACGCGCCTATAAACACGATGGTTTTTGGATCTGCATGGATACGTTAAGGGATAAGATTGAATTGGAAAAGATATGGCAATCTGAGAACGCCCCCTGGAAGGTTTGGAAATAAAGATGAATAAAAATTTCTGGAGCTCTAAAAAAGTCCTGATAACCGGGTTTGAAGGCTTTCTCGGTTCAAATTTGACAAAGAGGCTCATTTCTTTGGGCGCTGAACCTGTAGGCATAGATATAAAAGTCAACAGGAAAGAAACAATATTTTCGCCTTCAGATTACAAGAAGATCCGAGTTGTTAAAGGTAGTGTTACTAATTATAAACTGGTAAAATATATAATTTTTAAATCCAATATCAATGTAATTTTTCATCTGGCAGCCGAAGCAATAGTTGATAAGAGCTATGTGTCCCCGAGAAAAGCTTTTGAGTCCAATATCTGCGGTACTTGGAATATTTTGGAAGCAGCCCGGCTTTCGCCTGATGTAAAATCGGTGATCGTTGCTTCAAGCGATAAGGCTTACGGCTCCCATGATAAACTTCCTTACAAAGAAGATTCTCCTCTTTTAGGGTGCCATCCTTATGACGCGTCTAAGAGTTGTGCGGACCTCTTGGCAAACACTTATGCGCATACTTATAATCTTCCGGTTGCAATTACCAGATGCGGGAATATTTACGGGCCGGGTGATTTTAACTTTAGCCGGCTCATTCCTGATTCTATGAAGTGCCTTTATTTTAATAGAAAATTATTGATACGCAGTGACGGCAAATTCGTCCGTGATTATATATATGTGGATGATATTGTTGATGGCTATATCAGGATAGCGGAAACTTTTAAGAAACTCGATTTATCCGGGGAAGCCTTTAACCTTAGCGACAATAATCCCATTACGGTAGTGGAACTTCTGAAAAGGATAAATAAGCTTAAGTTGAGAAATAAAGAGCTCGGATATGAAATACTTAACAGGGCAAAGTATGAAATCAAGAAACAATACCTTTCTTCACTCAAGGCCCGGAGTATTTTAAAGTGGAAACCATCCAATACCCTGGAAGAGGGGCTTAAAAAGACCGCGGAATGGTATTTTAATTACTTCCGTAACCGATGAAAATATATTTTTTAGGCACTAACGGATGGTATGATTCCGCGACTGGCAACACCGTATGCGTATTGATCGAGGCCAAAGATCAATATTTAATTTTTGATGCCGGTAACGGTTTATATAAAATTGACCGCTATATAAGAAATAATAAGCCTATAAAGTTATTTTTAAGCCATTTTCATTTAGACCATATAATCGGACTGCATATTTTGAATAAATTTGATTTTGCCAGGGGGATAGATGTTTTCGGGCCCCGAGGATTGAAAAAAGTTTTTAAGCTTATTATCAATACCCCTTATTCAAAACCTGTAAGCGATATAAAAACTAAGATAAGGCTGCATGAACTGCCTACCGGTAAAAGCCGCATTGGCAGCATTGAATTCATGCCTCTTAAACATACGGTTTATTGTTTAGGATACAGGGCCAAGCTGGAAGGCAAAACAGTGGCATATTGTACCGATACCGGCATCTGTAAGAATTTATTTGATCTGGCTAAGGGGGCGGATATGCTCATAACGGAATCTTCTTATCTCCCGGGACAAGTAGATAAAAGCTGGCCGCATCTTAATCCGCAAGATAGCGCCAGGGTCGCCAAAGAAGCTAAGGTAAAGAGATTGGCGTTGCTGCATTTTGACGCGTCTTTTTACCCGACTTTTAAAGAAAGGTCCTGGGCTGAGAAGTGCGCAAAAGCTATTTTTAATAATTCAAAAGCCATAAAAGACGATACGGTTGTGACAATATAAATGAAGAAAGCAAGAGTCGGGATCATTGGCACGGGGAATATAGGCACAGACCTCTTGATCAAGGTGCAAAGGTCGGATATTATCGAGTGCGGCATCTTTATAGGCAGGAATCCTGATTCAGAAGGTTTAAGAAAAGCCAAATCTATGGGGATTAAGGTATCCTGTGATTCAATTAAGGCGATCCAGGATAATCCTTCTGCCTGCGAAATAGTTTTTGATGCAACTTCCGCAAAGTTCCATTTATACCATGCGCCTATATTAAAGAAATTAAGAAAATATACAATTGATTTAACTCCTTCGCAGATAGGCAAGATGTGTATTCCGGCGATTAATATGCGGGAATGCCTCGATGTCCAGAATGTCAACCTGATCACTTGCGGAGGGCAGGCAGCCATACCGATAATATACGCAATTATGAAGGTTCACCCGGAAACAGAATATATTGAAGTAGTTTCCAGTATTGCTTCTAAATCCGGCGGGCCAGGGACCAGGGCAAATATAGATGAATTCACCCAAACGACAAGAGACGCAATCACTAAATTCAGCGGCGTAAAGAAAGCTAAAGCAATAATCGTGCTAAATCCGGCTGAGCCACCGGTTACAATGCATAATACGATATACGCTAAGATAGAAAACCCGAAGATCAAAGAGCTTCGTGAGGAAGTTTTGTCTATGGCGCAAAAATTGAATAAATATGTTCCTGGTTTCAAGGTGACTATACTTCCGGTAGCTGAAAATGGCCGTGTTACGACCATGGTAGAAGTTGTAGGGTTAGGGGATTTCCTGCCTAAATATTCGGGAAATCTTGACATTATAACTTGTGCTGCAGTTAACATCGCGGAAGAGTATGCCAGATCGAGGATACTGAATAAATGAGGTTCTATTAATGCCTAAATTATTGTTTTTTGATTCTACGTTACGCGATGGTTCCCATGCGGTTAACCATCAGATAGAGGCAAAGAGCATTAAAGAGTATTGCCGTCAAATTGACGGAGCGGGGCTGCATACTGTTATTGTCGGGCATGGCAATGGGCTGGGTGCTTCTTCTTTGCAGGTGGGTTTGTCCACGCTTACTGATGCGGAAATGCTTAAGAGCGCCCGCAGCCAGCTTAAAACAACAAAACTGGGGGTATTTTTAATCCCGGGATTCGGGACGATAAAAGACGACCTTGAGCCTGCTATTAATATCGGAGTGGATTTATTTTGTGTAGCCGTGCACTGCACGGAAGCAGATGTCACTGAACAGCATGTCAGTTATTTAAAGAACAAAAATAAGGAAGTTTATGGCGTCTTAATGATGTATCATATGGCTTCCAAAGAACGCCTGTTGGAAGAAGCTTTGAAAATGCAGTCATACGGGGCAGAAGGCGTAATCCTTATGGATTCGGCGGGAGCTTCTACTCCGCTCATGGTTTCGGAAACGGTAAGTTTTTTATCCAAAAACCTGAAAATTAAAACCGGATTTCATGCCCATAATAACCTGGGGTTGGCGATATCTAATTCGCTTCTTGCCATAGAGTCCGGAGCGGAAATAATTGACGGAACATTGCGGGGGTTTGGCGCGGGAGCGGGCAATTGCCAGCTTGAGGCATTGGCCGGAGTTTTGCTTAAGGTCGGCATCAAGAGCAACCTTGATTTGTATAAGTTAATGGATGTAAGCGAAAATGTTGTTGCAAAAATCATGAAAAAACCCCAGGAGATCGATTCGGTTACCTTGATCAGCGGTTTATCCGGTGTTTTCTCCGGTTTCGCTTCTCACGTGAAAAAGGCCGCGGAAAGATTCAATGTCGACCCCAGGGATATTTTTATAGAATTAGGAAGGCGCAAGATGGTCGCAGGGCAGGAGGATTTTATCGTTGATGTAGCAATGTATTTGGCAAGCAAGAAAAGGTCGGAGAATGAAAGTTACGATATAGAATCGTTGCTTTAACTTTTACAATTAAATATTTAAGAAGGGGTGTTTAATGAGGGTAGCAGATTATATTTTTAAGTTTTTGACAGATAAAGGGGTAGATACGGTTTTTATGATTTCCGGAGGGCAGGCGATGTTCCTGGTGGATGCCGTTGCCAGGAATAAGAAGTTGAAAACAGTATGCACCCATCATGAACAAAGCGCGGGTATGTCGGCCGATGCTTACGGCAGGATAACCGGGAAGTTAAGTGTAGCTTTGGTGACTGCAGGGCCGGGAGCGGTAAATGTTATCAACGGCGTGGTCGGAGGCTGGACAGATTCTGCCCCGATGATAGTTATCTCCGGGCAATCATCCCTATCGTGCGTTAAATATCAATCGGAAAATCCAATAAGGCAATACGGGATCCAAGGGATAAATATAAAACCGCTGGTTGAAAAAGTTACCAAGTATTTTATTACCGTGGATGATCCCTCTAAGATTTTATTTTATATGCAAAAGGCGTACTATCTTGCTTTAAGCGGCAGGCCGGGGCCGGTTTGGATAGATGTGCCTCTTGATATTCAAAAACAGGAAGTGCCTTTGAATTTACTTGAAGAATTTACCCCTCCGGCAGAATTTGAGAATATTGACCTGTTAAAAGAGCAGGTAGATTCCGCGTTAGAGCTGCTGCGTAATTCAAAGCGCCCGATATTTATTGCCGGGCAGGGTATCAGGCTGGCCGGGGCGTTTGAAGAGTTCCAGAAAATAACCAAGAAAATCGAAATACCGGTTTTGACTTCCAGATTAGGTATTGATTTGATAGATAGTGAGAATAAATTATATGTGGGGCGGCCGGGTAACTATGGGGAACGGGCGGCAAATTTTGCCGTTCAAAACTCGGATTTGATAATTTCGGTAGGTTCACGCCTTGCCTCCGCTTTAGTCGGGCATGATCCTAAGAATTTCGGGAAACACGCCAAAAAGGTGGTTGTGGATATTGATGCTGAAGAGTTAAAGAAGCCGGGAGTGGTGATAGATTTGAAGATCAATGCAAACGCAAAATCATTCTTGTTAGAGCTGCTTAAAGAAGCGGATGAGGTTAAAATACCGGATTTCAACCCGTGGATAAAACAGTGTAATTATTGGAAGATCCATTACCCTGTATTTTTGGCAAAATACAAGAATGAGAAACCCGTAAATTCATATTATTTTACTGATAAGCTTTCGGAGATAGCTAAAAAGGAAGATATGATAGTAGTTGATACCGGTAGTTGTTTTCACGTGGCTTGCCAGGCCTGGAAAATAAAGAAAGGGCAGAGGTTCCTGACTACCGGTGGCCTATCTTCTATGGGGTATTGGGCGGCTGCTATCGGAGCATGCCTTGCCAATGATAGAAAGAGGACCATTGTTATAACCGGTGATGGAAGCTTACAAATGAACATTCAGGAGTTAGCCACTATTAAATATAACAAGCTGCCCATTAAAGTGATCATTTTTAACAACAATGGCTATCTTTTGATCCGCTATACTCAAAAGAATTTTATGGAGAATAGGTTATTTGCCGAAGGCCCGGATACCGGGGTCTGGTGCCCGGATTCACTTAAAATTGCCAAAGCCTACGGGATAAAGGGGGTGAGGATCAACTCGGCCAAAGAAGTTGGCCCTAAAATTAAAGAGGTATTGGATTTTAAAGGCCCGGTGATATGCGATGTCATGACCCCTGAGTGGCAGCCGATCATCCCGAGGGTGTCCTCAGAGAAGAAACCTGACGGCACATTGATCTCTAAGCCTTACGAAGACATGTTTCCTTATTTGAACAGGGAAGAACTGCGCAAGAATATGGTCGCTGAAAATGAATAATTCAATCGCTATTTTAGGGGCAACCAGCCATATTGCCAAAGGTTTGATTTTTAATTTTATTAAATCCGGCAGGAGCAATAAGCTGTTCTTATTTTCCCGGTCTCCTGAGCGTATAAAAAAGTTTTTAAAGGAGAATGGCTTAAAAGGCGATATCCGTATTGAAAGATTCCAGAATTTCCCCCTCCATAACTATGATACCATAATTAATTGTGTCGGTATCGGAACTCCTAATAAGATAAAGAATATAATGGCTTCGGTTTTCCAGTTGACGGAAGAATTTGATAATTTGGTAATTTCGTATTTGGAAAAACATCCCCGATCAAGATATATAAATTTCAGCAGCGGCGCGGTATATGGTGGCATATTCAGCGAACAGATCAGGGAAGATACTGTTTGTAAGGTCGCGGTAAATGACCTGAAAATGCAGGATTGTTATGGCATAGCTAAGATCAATTCCGAAGCCAAACACCGCTCGCGTAAAGATCTGAACATCGTTGATATAAGGATATTCTCTTATTTCAGCCGCTTTATAGATTTTGATTCAGGTTATTTCCTTTCGGACGCATTAAAAAGCATAAAAGAAAACAGGGAATTAAGGGTAGATGCGTGTGATTTTACCCGGGATTATCTTGGGCCGGATGATTTATTCAGCCTCGTTAAATTGATAATTAAGAATAAGCCTTTTAACGGCGCATTGGATGCTTATAGCAGGAAGCCGGTCAGAAAATTTAAGCTGCTCGATTTTTTTACCAAAAAATACGGGCTTAGGTATGTTTTTGATAAGAAAGCAAAATTTAACTGCCCCACAGGTAAAAAGAATGTCTATTCTTCTTTATGCCGTCAGGCTGCAAGGTTAGGATATAAGCCGAAATTTACGTCATTGGAAAGCGTGAGGTTAGAATCAGGGTTTATTTTCTTTCCGGAATAAGCGTTTATATGAGAAAAAATATAAGAAAACAGATATTTAAAAAAGTAAAAGATTTTTACGGATCCAAGGAGCATGCAGAATTTATACCCGGGAAAACGGTTATTCCGTATGGCGGCAGGGTGTATGACGAAAAAGAATTGATCAATGCGGTGGATGCCTGTCTTGATTTTTGGCTGACAGAAGGCAGGTTCGTAAAAGAGTTTAATTCTAAATTAGCTTCTTTTATCGGAGTAAAATATTGCATCCCGGTAAATTCAGGCTCATCGGCAAACCTTCTGGCGGTATCAACGCTTACTTCCCCGTTGTTAAAAGAAAGGCGGTTAATGCCGGGGGATGAAATAATCACTACGGCTTGTGGATTTCCTACGACACTTAATCCGGTTATCCAGAATAACTTAGTGCCTGTATTCATAGATGTTGAGCTTGGCACATATAATATTCAGGCAAAGAATATTGAAAAGGCTATAACTAAGAAGACGAAGGCTATATTTACCGCGCATACTTTGGGTAATCCGATCGATATTAATACTGTTAAAAAAATAGTGAAGAAATATAAGCTTTGGTGGATCGAGGATAATTGCGACTCTCTCGGCTCTAAATATGAAGGTAAATTCACAGGGTCTTTTGGGGATATATCAACTTGCAGTTTTTACCCGCCTCATCATATTACAATGGGAGAGGGCGGAGCCCTCCTGACCAATAATCAATTGTTGCGTAAGATCATCATGTCTTTGCGCGATTGGGGAAGGGATTGTCGCTGTGAAACAGGCCAGGATAATGCGTGCGGGAGGAGATTTACCCAGAAATTCGGCGATCTGCCTTTTGGTTACGATCATAAATATGTTTATTCTCATATAGGCTATAATCTTAAAATTACCGATATGCAGGCTGCGATAGGCTGCGCTCAATTGGAAAAGCTGCCCGAATTTATCAGGTTAAGGAAAAGGAATTTTGTTTATCTTTATGAGCGCCTTAAAGAGTATGATAAATATTTATATTTACCCAAGTGGGATAAAGATTCAGAGCCTAGCTGGTTTGGTCTGCCGTTGTTAGTAGGAGAGTCCGCTCCGTTTGCCCGGGCAGATATTGTAAGTTACTTGGAAAGAAATAAAGTTGCCACAAGGATGCTATTCGGAGGCAACCTTACAAAGCAACCGGCATATAAAGATGTAAAGTACCGTGTAAGCGGGAAATTAAAAAATACCGATCTGATCATGAATAATTTATTTTGGGTAGGGGTTTATCCGGGAATAAAAAAAGAAGAGCTTAATTTTATGGCTGAATTATTTAAATCTTTTTTTGGAAGAAAATAGCTGCTTAATCCATAACCATATACGGGAAATAAGTTAATTATATAACAATTCACATGAAAATCTCCATAGTTTATCCTCCATCCCATGAATTGAATCTTAAGGGTTACCCTTTAGGGCTGGCTTATCTTTCTTCATCTTTGAAACGTAACCACAAGGTAGATATATACGACTACAATGGAGAAGAGTTTGGAAAAAGCATAGGCACCTTTTTGCGTTCCATAAAAGAAAATAAGCCT
>Ga0265316_10000156_pt1 | contig 75640 bp, 57 predicted proteins | sample 4522metaG_FD_202092 | JGI IMG/M metagenome (GOLD analysis project Ga0265316, IMG submission 202092) | Rhizosphere microbial communities from Carex aquatilis grown in University of Washington, Seatle, WA, United States - 4-5-22 metaG | ecosystem: Host-associated > Plants > Roots > Rhizosphere >... | reverse complement strand
GCACTCCACGACGGCCGCGGGGACGCTGACGCGGACGGGGTCGACGAGGCCCACGAGCCCCACGAATCGCAGGCCGAGCGTCGCCGGGTCTTCCGCCACTGCGCGCGCCTCGGCGTCGGAACGGGCGACCGCGAGTACGCGAAGCCCCTTTGTGGCAAGCACGCGCACCCCCTTCTCGATCCGGGCGTGTTCCTCCGCGCTGGCTCCGCAGAGCTTCGTTATCGCCTCCGGGGCCCCCTTCGCCGCGACGACCAGCCGCGCGCGGTCCGGGGCGCGCCAGACTTGGACGACCGCCAGCCGTTCGCGGGTCAGCGGGTACTCGCGCACGAGCTGCCAATCGGCATGCAGGTGCTCTGTGCCCGCGAGCTGACCTTCCCCGAGCTCCGTGAAGGCCCGCTCCATCGGGTCGAATGGATCCCGCTTGCTCGCGAGGATGCTGTACTCGACGGTCTCGTGCATCGGTTCCGGAAGGGCCTCGGCGCGGAGCCGACCGACGTCGAAGGACTCGCCATTCGCCAGGATCCGACTGACCGTCATGCGGTTCTCGGTCAGGGTCCCCGTCTTGTCCACACACAGCACGGTGACCGCCCCGAGTGACTCGACCGCGGGCATCCTCCGGGCCAAGACGCTTCGACGCGACAGGCGCCAAGCGCCCAGGGCGAGAAACATCGTGACGACGACCGGGAACTCGTTAGGCAGGATCGCCATGGCCAGCGTGAGCCCGGCAAGTACGCCCGCGAGGAGGTTGTGGCTTGCGACTCCGTATCCCACCGCCGCCAAGACGGACAGCACCCCGGCGAGCCAGGCGAGCTTTGTCACGAGGCGGCGCGTCTCGCGCTGAAGCAGCGTCTCGTGCGCCTCGCGCCCCTGCATCGCCTGACCGATTCGACCGATTTCCGTTCGGGGTCCCGTCGCCCGTACCCGTGCGATGCCACTGCCCGCAGTGAGCAGCGTTCCGGCGTACACGAAGGGCAAGTCCTCGCCTCCGGGGCGCGCGAAGGCGAGCACTCCGTCCCACGTCCCCTTGCGCACGGGTGCCGACTCGCCGGTCACCATCGACTCATCGGCAGCCAGGTGGCTGCCCTGGAGGATCACAGCGTCGGCGGGCACGCGATCGCCTTCGGCCAGGACGATGAGGTCGTCGCGCACGAGCTCGCGACCCGCGACGCGGACGCGGCGCCCGTCACGAATCACGAGCGCACGCGGGCTCGCGAGGTCCCGGAGTGCCTCGAGCGCACGCTCCGTCTTGCGCTCCTGCACGAGCGTCAGGCCCATGATGAAGATCACGAAACCGAGGAGCATCACCGCTTCCTGGCGGTCGCCGAGGGCTAGATAGATGCCGCCGCACACGAGCAGAAGAAGGGACATCGGCTCGCGCAAGAGACCGACCACGCTCGCCAGGACGGTCCGCCGCTCGCGGCCCGGTAGCTCGTTGACCCCATCGCTCCGCTGGCGCTCGAGCACTTCGGCTTGAGTGAGGCCGCTCAGCGGGTCTCGCGTGTTCTTCCCGGGCGCGTTCATGGGAGCGGGGCCGCGTGGTGCAAGAAGCAGGTCAGGCGGTTCTCGCGTGGCGGCCTGCCGGCGATGAGGCGCAGACAGTGCGCGAGAGCGCAAGTCGATCGCCTCTCGGGACTGCCGTACGACAATCGGACGCTTGCTTCCGTACGGCACGGCCCATGCGCCAGCGGCTGCCCATGTCCCCGTTGAATTTCGCGCTCCCTACGGGCCACCGGCTCGCGTTTGCCCGACGCTGGTGCGCATGGGCGGCCGTCGGGATTGCGCTCTTGTTAGTCGCCGGCTTCGTCGAGCTGAGCGAGGAGGTGCTCGGCGCCGACGGACACTCCGAAGAGCTCCTGGCCGCGGACAACGTCGTGCTCCGCTTCGTAGCGGGGCTTCGCCGTCCGTGGCTGAATGGGGTGTCGATCGACCTGACGGCCCTCGGCTCTCCCCTCCTGGTCGCGCTCTTCACCTTCTGCCTCGGGTCGCTTCTCCTTGCCCGTACGGACCGCGCAGGCGCCGGGGTCCTCGTGGCTTCGTCGTTCACCTCGGGACTCCTGGGGCGACCGATTCCGATGAAGACACTTGCCTCCGCTCGCCTGTTATTGGCCAAGGCTCTCCGTCCGTTCGCGCAGGTTCAGCCGGGCGAAGCAGTTGGGGCCTCCGCGATGATGCTCGGCTCGTTCTTGCTCCTCAGCGCCTACTACCTGCTCAAGACAGTCCGCGAGCCGCTCATCCTGCTGCAAGGCGGAGCCGAGGTGAAGCTCTATGCGCGTGCCCTCGCCGCGGTCAACGTCATCTTCACGCTCCCCTGGATAGGAGTCGTATTCGCCATCGGGCGCGAGCACGCGCAGCGCGCGAGGGGCGACGTCCTCGTAGAGGCCGAGCCCGCGGTGCCGTGATCGCGTCGGGTCGCGGATATGCCCACAGCCTCCAGCGTGGGCCCCGATGCAAGTACTTCGTGTCACCGATTGAATAGGATGAACACCAGTTGTTATGCCGCAAGGGGGTCGCGGATACAGCCGTCCGTGCAACCCAGAGGCCGTCCGAGCTCGACGGCTGCTGCCGTCCTTCGCGGGCCCGGAGGAACTCCGCAAGGGCTTCCGCGAGGCTTCTATGCGGGGCTCGCATCCGCGCCGCAGTGAGGCGCATGCGCGTCTACAAGGCGACATGGCGCTGGTTGCCGTCCGACACGCACTTGCGGACAAGCGCTTGCGGCGCCGCGACGCACATCGCGCCCAATGTACGGGTCTGGTTCGGGCGTTGCAGGATTGAAGCAATGCTGAGTGCGCCACGCATGCCACCGCGGTTCGGCACCGTGACGTGGCTCTACATCGCGAGCGCGCTCGTGATGGGATGGTTCGTGCCGCGAGTCCAGGAAGGACGATTGGGATGGGTCAATCCCACCTTACGCCCGGATCAAGTCATCGCTTTCTTGTCGGCCGTGTCGACTGGAATGATGACCTTCACCGGCATCGTCTTTTCTCTGCTTTTCATATTGATGCAGTTTGGGAGCAGCGCCTACTCCCCTCATTTGGTAGCCGCCCTGGCGCGCAACCGGGTCCTCGTTCATGCGCAGGGCGTATTTACCGGCACGTTTCTCTACTCGCTCATGGCGCTCCGCGGCGTGGGCGCAGCGGGTGGACAGGGCACGACCGCATTCACGAACTGGGCGGCGTTCGCTTGGCTATTGGCCAGCGTTTACCTCCTCGTGCGTCTTGTGGGGGTCTTCGCGACGCTGAACATCGCCGATGTGCTCGACATGCTCGGCGACACGGGACGTCGAGAGATCGAGCGCGTGTATGCGCAGTGCGCAAGCATGGACCGGCCACCGGTTCGGCCTGCCGCTCGGGCAACGCAGGTGATGATCCACGGCGGCCGCCCGCAGTACGTCCTCGGGTTCGACGTCAATCGCTTCGTCCGGCTGGCTCGAAGCGCCGACGCCGTCATCCGGGTGCCGATTTCGGTCGGCGATCCTCTCACGACTGGGACGACCGTCGCGGTGGTCGAAGGGTCGGGCAAGCTCGTGCCAGAAGAACAGCTCCGAAAGGCCATCTTTCTCGGTCGCGATCGCACCGTCGAGTACGGACCGAAGCACGCGATCCGGCTGCTCGTGGACATCGGCATTCGTGCGCTCTCGCCCGCCGTCAATGATCCGACGACGGCTGTGCACACGCTCGACGAGATCGAGGATCTGCTCGTGCGGCTGGGTCGCTCGCAGCTCGAGATCGGAACCGTGGTCGATGGCACCGGCGTTGTGCGCTTGGTGTACTCGGCCCCAACTTTTGAGGAATACGTCGAGCTCGGCTTAGCCGAGATCCAGCAATACGGGGCCGCCGCACTGCAGGTCGAGCGACGCATTGCGGCGGTCTTGGACCACCTGCGTAAGAGCCTTCCGGCGGCCCGACACCCCGTGGTGGACAGGATGGACCGAGAGAGAGAGGCCATCGTAAAACGTGCGTTCGAGCATGCGCCGCTGCGTTTCAGAGCCGAACGGTGCGACCGCCAGGGGCTCGGGCACACGCTCGCGGTCCGCGATGGGGACGGCTTGTGAGCGAAGCGTCCAAGACTGAGCTTCGAAAGAGGTGGCCGTGTCGCCCTCGTCGTCGCGCGGGCCGCTTCGCCCCGGCGGATGAAGCTTCGTCGCTACCGCCACTGAACCGTGCAGCCTGTTCGTCACATGCGTGGGGTCGGTGGTCGATGCCTTGCACCCTCCGACGGATTCGAAAGAAGGAGAGAGATTCATGGCATCACTCATCGAGAACTATGGGTTTGTCGGGAATATGCATGGGTCGGCGCTCGTGTCGCGCGAAGGGTCCGTGGATTGGCTCTGCATGCCGCGCTTCGATTCCGCAGCCTGCATGGCGGCGCTGCTCGGCCGCGACGAGCACGGGTGTTGGATGATGTATCCCGGCTCGACCGTCCGGCGCGTTCAACGACGCTATCGGCCGGGCACACTGATCCTCGAGACGGACTACGAATGCGATGGAGGGGCCGTGCGTCTCATCGACTTCATGCCGCTGCGGCGTGGCCCGGAAGATCAGCACGCACTAATCCGCATCGTCGAAGGACTCGAGGGCACCGTGCCTCTCCACTTGTTCCTGTCCGTGCGCTTCGGGTACGGCGGCTATCGCCCCTGGATAACCCAAACCGACGGGGGGCCCATCGAGATGACGGTTGCGCCCAATGCCATGGCGTTTTCTTCGCCCGCCGCCATCACCGTCGACGGTCAAGACCTGCGCGGCCTCATTGCCGTAAGAGCGGGGGAGCGCATTCCGTTCGAGCTCGCGTGGCATGCCTCGGAGGCACCCTGTCCGAGCCGGGTCGACGCCGAAAGCAAGCTCGAGCAGACCGAGCGCGATTGGCGGGAGTGGTCCGGGCGCTCGACATATCAAGGAGCGTACCGGGACATTGTGAATGAGTCGCTCGTAACGCTGCGAGGCATGCTCTATGCCCCGACGGGGGGCATCATTGCCGCTCCGACCGCGGCGCTGCCCGAGGAAATTGGCGGCACGCGAAACTGGGATTACCGCTACTGCTGGCTGCGCGACGCCACGCTCACCCTCAACGCGCTGATGGTGGGCGGTTACGCGACGGAAGCAGCGACGTGGCGCGAATGGCTGCTCAAGGCCATCGCCGGGGACCCGGCGCAAACTCAGATCATGTACGCGATCGACGGCGAGCGCCGGTTGACCGAGTTCGAGATTCCCTGGCTGCCCGGGTACGAGGAGTCACGACCGGTTCGTATTGGCAACGCCGCGAGTGAGCAATTCCAGCTCGACGTCTACGGAGAGGTAATACACGCGTTCTACGAGGCGAGACGACTCGGTGTTCCCGAAGCGCGGGACATCCGCAGGCCCGCGCGTGCCTTGATGGATTTCCTCGAATCATCGTGGCAAAAACCCGACGATGGCATATGGGAAGTCCGCGGCGGGCGCCGCCATTTCGTGCATTCGAAGATGATGGCCTGGGTCGCCGTGGACCGTGCGGTTCGAATCGCCGAGGAATTCACCGTGGAAGACGACCCGATGCGTGCCCTCTTGCCACGGTACCGCATGCTGCGCGATCGCATCCACCGTGACGTGTGCGAGCATGGGTTTGATCGACAGCAGAATGCCTTCACGCAGTCCTACAACAGCCCGGCTCTCGACGCCGGCGTGCTGCTGATGCCGGCGCTCGGATTTTTGCCCGCCAGCGACCCGCGCGTGCAAGGAACTATTCGCGCCATCGAGAAGAACCTGGTCCGAGACGGGTTCGTACTCCGCTACAAGCCGGAACATACGGGGGATGGGCTGCCGGGCTCCGAAGGGGCGTTTCTTGCCTGCAGCTTCTGGCTCGTCGATGCGTACGCGTATTCGGGTCGTCGCAAGGACGCCGAAGCGCTGTTCGGTCGACTGCTCGCGCTTCGCAACGACCTCGGGCTCCTGGCCGAAGAATACGAACCCAATTCGGGACGCTTGATCGGAAACTTTCCTCAGGCGTTCTCGCATCTGGCACTCATTCACTCAGCCAGTGTTTTGTCCGGCGCAGAGCTGAGCGACCGGGCGACCGTCAACGGCGGCAGCAAGCAGGCTGCGGCGGTCGCGGCTGACTGACGGAACTTCGAGGCGAGAGTGCCAGAGGGGTTGCTGAAAGACAATCGCGATAGAAAAAAGCTATTGGCGCCATTTCTTTCGTCGATGAGTGCCGTACCCGGCTGTGAGTCGCAAGGACGCCGCCGCTTGCGTTTCAACGGCTCTGCCTTAGGTGGTCGGCGTCGCACCCGAGGGAGGTTTCCGATGAATACGCCAGAGTCAAACCGCGGCTTGATCAAGCTGGTCGTCGTTCTGGCAGCGGTCGCAACCGCTGCCGTGAGTTGCAATTCCGATAAGACACCCGCCGCATCGTATGATCAAGTCGTGGACCGGAAAGGCATTTCGCCGACGTCTGGTATCAAGCCCGTTGCCCTCCAAACTGAAGCACCGGCGCCGGGCCAAGGCGCACCGGCCGCATCGAGACGCAAGCCGAACATTCTCTTCATCATGGGCGACGACATCGGCTGGATGCAGCCGAGCATCTACCACCGCGGCTTGATGGTCGGAGAGACGCCCAACATCGACCGCATCGGCAACGAAGGCGCGGTCTTCCTCGATTACGTCGCGATGCAGAGCTGCACCTCTGGCCGCAACGCCTTCTTCACGGGTATGTATCCGGTGCGCACGGGGATGATTCCGCCGCAGTTGCCGGGTAGCCCATCCTGGCTGAGACCTGGAACTCCCGCCCTTGCGAAGTTTCTGCTCGACCTCGGTTACACGACTGGCGAATTCGGCAAGAACCACCTCGGCGACCACACCGAGGCACTGCCGACCGCCCACGGATTTCAAGAGTACTGGGGCTATCTCTATCACCTCGACGCGATGCAGCAGGTGAGCTTCCCAGACATCAACAAGAGCGCGACGGTGCAGAGCGTCGCTCCGCCGTGCAAGAACACCCCCATCCCGGGCGTGCCCGAAGTCCCGGGCGCCGTCGACCCCAAAGTCGCGACGTGTCTTACGCCGCCTCGCCCGGTGATCTGGTGCAAGTCGGGGGACGGGACGATGAAGAACCAGAACTGTCACGACGAGGGTCCGCTCACTCTCGAGCGGTCCAAGACGGTCGACGAAGAGATCTCCGGCAAGGTCATCGATTTTATCGACCGCAACGCCCCGCAGAAGACCGGAAAGCCGTTCTTCGTCTGGTACAACCCGGCGCGCATGCACGTCACGACCATGCTCTCGCCCAAGTACATGGAAATGGTGGGCGAGTCCGGCGGAAAGGACTGGGGCGTCAACGAAGCCGGAATGAAACAGATGGACGACAACATCGGATACGTCCTCAAAAAGCTCGAAGAGCTCGGAGAGCTCGACAACACCCTCGTCGTCTTCACCACCGACAACGGCGCGGAGGCGATAACCTTCCCCGATGGGGGTGTCACGCCATTCAAGGGACAGAAGGGCGAGGCATGGGAAGGCGGTTATCGCTCCCCGGCGGTGGTTCGCTGGCCAGGCCACATTCAACCAGGCACGGTGAAAAAGCAGCTGTTCGCTGCCCTCGACTGGATGCCAACTTTGGTGGACATCGCAGGAGGGCCGAAAGGCGACGGCCTGAAGAAAGAAATCGAAGCGGGCAAGTATCCGGGGATCGTGAAGACCACACTCGACGGCTTTGATCAGCGCGATTACCTCGAAGGCACGACGGAAAAGTCCGCGCGCGACCATTTCTTTTATTATTCGGGCGCGACCCCGTCCGCGATTCGTTACAAGAATTGGAAGATGTACTATACGATGTCACAAGCTGGAGCGACTGGTTGGATTATGCCACTTATTCCCTTTCACTTCACCTTGGTCCAGAATATCAAGCGTGATCCATTTGAGCAGGCGGTAGGCGTGAGCCAGAACACAGTCATGGGGTTTGGAGGTGCGCTCGCGTCGCCGAGCTCCGCCTATATGTACGACTGGGGAATGCTTCCGATCGGCCAGCAACTCTGGGAGCAGCACCTCATGACCTTCAAAGCCTATCCGCCGCTGCAAGCTGCGGCGACGTACAATCTCGATGCGATCATGAAGCAAGTTCAAGAGAAGGGCCACGCGAGCGATTAATCGCCTCATCTTCGCCGCAGCACCTGCCAGAAATTCTCGAAATCTATTTGCGAAGGCGGATTCGGATGCGAGCCCGAATTGACGGATGGTCGAGGTTCGTCCTCGCGATGGGCATGATCGGTTGCGGAAGAGAAAGGTCGTCCGATGGGCCGGGGCCTCAAAAGACACAAGCCAGCAAATCGTCGGGCCTTGCGCCCGCAAGGTCCGTAATCGAGAACGCGAAGGGCGGACAATCGCCATTTGGCCCCACTATCGAGAACACTGCGCCTCCTTCTGGTTCCGCACCATCCGGGTCTCCGGAAATGGTTTGGATACCCGGGGGAGAGTTCTCGATGGGCGCCATCGGTCCCGAAAGCCATCGAGGCCCGGGCTGCGGCGACCCGACCACCGACGCGCAGCCCGTGCATCGCGTCTATGTCGATGGGTTCTGGATGGACACCACCGAAGTCACGAACGAGGCGTTCGGGGAGTTCGTTCGCGCGACCGGGTACGTGACCGTCGCAGAGCGCACGCCGACGGCGGAGGAGTTCCCGGACGCGCCGCGCGAGAATCTGGTCGCCGGATCCGTCGTGTTCGATCCCCCGGCGCATCCGGTTCCGCTCGACTCGCACTTTCGCTGGTGGTCGTACTTCAGGGGCGCGAACTGGCGGCACCCGACCGGCGCCGGCAGCGACCTGCGCGGACGCGAGCGGTACCCGGTCGTTCAGGTGGCGTACGAAGACGCCCAGGCGTACGCAAAGTGGACCAAGAAGCGATTGCCCACCGAGGCGGAATTCGAGTTTGCCGCGCGCGGGGGCCTGTTTGGCAAACGGTATCCTTGGGGCGACGACCTCCGCCCGGCCGACCGGTGGATGGCCAACGTGTTCCAGGGGCACTTCCCGGAGAAGGACACGGGCGACGACGGTTGGGCGGGGGTTGCGCCCGTCGCGTCGTTTCCGCCGAACCGCTATGGGCTCTACGATGTGGCCGGCAATGTCTGGGAGTGGGTCGCCGACTGGTACCGCTCGGACTACTACGAAGCGTTCGACCGGGATCGGGTCGCAGACAACCCGAGCGGCCCCGAGGACTCGTATGATCCCGGCGAGCCGGCCGTTGCGAAGCGCGTGCAGCGCGGCGGCTCGTTCCTGTGCTCGAGCGAGTACTGCACGCGATACCTGGTCGGCTCGCGCGGCAAAGGTGAACCGTCGAGCGGTGCGAACCACCTTGGTTTCAGGTGCGTCGCCTCGGGGACTCGATGAGAAAAGGCCTCGGAGCGCCCGGGCGACGGGCCAGCCTTTCGTTGGCGGCAGGCCTCGTGATCATGGCAGCGTCGGTCGAGCCTGCGATTGCCGAAGGCGAGCGTGCCGACGCCGCGCCGCCGACCTCCGACGTAGGGGCAAACGCGATCGATGAGGCCACGACCCCGCTGCCGATCAAGACGCAGATCGGATTCAAACCTTCCTATACGTTCCCGAACGGTGACGATCGCTACAAGGCGGAACTCCTCTTCGAGCCAGTTCTCCCTTACCAAGGGCTGCTTGTACCGGCGCTCGAAGTGCCCTGGTTCTGGTCCATCGCCCGCATTCAGCTCTCCGCGCTGAGCCAGCAGAACGGACAAGGGCCAGCTTCCGGCTTTGGCGATCTGACGTTCACGGACCTCGGCGCGCGCCACGTCGGGCCATTCGACGTTGGTGCGGGCTTCGCGACCGTCTTTCCGATGGCGACCAACCCTGCCCTCGGGCAGGGAAAGGTGCAATTTGGCCCGGCTGTTGGGGTGCGACTGCCGGGGGATCCTCTGAACGTCGCCGTACTCGTGCAGAACTTCTACTCCGTCGCCGGTAGCAGCCAGAGCCCCGACGTGGCGTACGTAACGGTACAGCCGTTCGTCACGATTCACCTGCCGTCCGACTTCTTTGTGACCTCAGACGCGCCCATGGCTTTCTACTGGCGTGGCAAAGGCTCGACAGTTCCGGTCGACCTCGGATTCGGCCGGGCCTCCGGGGAACACTTCGTGGGGTCCGCGCAACTCTGGGACACGCTGGCCGACTCCGGGCACGGCAACATCAAAATCCGCGTCGTCTTGAACTTCCAGCCATAAGGGTTCAGTTCTGCGTCGCCCTGGCAGCCTTCTGCGCTTCTTCGACCTTCTCCTTCAGGTCCTGAACGTTGAAGCTCGCACCAGCCTGCATCGGCGGATACTGGACGAAGGACGGTAGGTAGTCGGCGATGACCTTCGCCGGAATCTGGAAGCGCCACATCTCGTGTTTGAAGGAATCCCAATAACCGATCGACCCCTCCGCGAAGCCGCGGTCCGGCCAGTTCATGCGCTCGAACGGGTCGTGGCGAAGGTTGGTCAGGATGGGCATGTTCGGATAGACGACCGCACCAATCCAACCCCTCGGCTGGTCGATGAACCGGTACTTGTAGTTATCGATCCGAACCGCGCCGAGCTTCGTCTGAGCAAAGTACCAGACCTCGTGCCGCTTGGAAGGTCCCTTGCCGGTGATCATGTCGGTTTGATCGTAGCCATCGAGATGGACCTTGTAGGTCCGGTCGCCCATGGGCTTGCCCTTCAGCAACTCCGCAGTGACGTTGGGGTTGCCCGCCGCCGCGACGAGCGTGGGAAACCAGTCGAGGCCGGACATGATCCCGTTCGACACGGATCCCGACGGCACGTGACCGGGCCAGCGCACGATCGCGGGAACCCGGAAGGAGCCCTCGGTGACCTCGCCCTTGGCACCGGCAAAGGGGGTCGTGCCTCCGTCGGGCCAAGTGTAGACCTCGGCCCCGTTGTCTGTCGTGAAGACGACGATGGTTTCTTTGTCGAGACCGCTCGCCTTGAGCCAGTCGAGAACGACGCCGATGTTGTCGTCCATCTGTTTCATGGCCGCTTCTTCCAGCCCGAAATCCGTCTGCGGGTTACGCATGGCGTCGTACTTGGGCGAGAGGTGCGTCAGCACGTGCGCCCGCGTAGGGTTCATCCACACGAAAAACGGCTTGCCTGCCTTCTTCGCCCCGTCCATGAAGGCAATCGTTGAGTCCGTGATTGCCTCGTCAAAGGTCGTCATGTTGTAGTGGATTCCATCCCTCGGTCCCGGCGGCAGCGGTCCCTCGTCCACAATTCTCTGCTTACCCACTTTGCCCCAGCGGGGATCCGTCGTAGGGTCGTCGCGATCCGTGGCCCAACTATGGATCAGATTGCGGGGGCCGATGGTGCGCTTCCATTCGGGAGGATAGGTGTACCAGAATGGGTCTTCCATCGCGTTTAGGTGATACAGGTACCCAAAGTATTCGTCGAAGCCGTGAACGGTCGGCAAGAACTCATTGCGGTCGCCGAGATGATTCTTGCCGAACTGACCGGTCGTATACCCCATCGCCTTGAGGGCAGTAGCAATCGTCGGTGCCTGCTCGGGCATTCCTAGCGGCGAACCGGCCTGGCCGACGGTGGTGAGCCCGGTCCGAATGGGCAACTCGCCCGTGATGAAGTTGGCGCGGCCCGCGGTGCAGCTCGCTTCAGCGTAGTAGTCCGTGAACCGCATGCCCTCCGCCGCCAACCTGTCGAGGTGCGGCGTCGTCTGCAGCATGGTGCCTTGATTGTAAGAGCCCATATTGAACCAACCGATGTCGTCGCCCATGATCACGAGGATGTTCGGCTTCTTGCCTGGCGCCTGTGCAAGCGCTGGCGAGGCGGCGACGAGGGCAATGGCCGTCGTGGCCAAGGAGGGCATCGCCTTTTTCAGTAATCGTCGAACTACCGTGGTCATCTGTCACCTCCCGTGTTTTCTGATGCAATCAAATCGTGACGAGACGGCGCCGCTTGGGCGTCCATCGGGGGATGCGCCGGGCTGAGTCGGACTGATGGGAGCCTCGGCGTGGCCATCGGCGCCAAACTCACTCCATTGTGGTTCGTGGAGGTTGCGGTCGATGGCCGCTGCCCGGTCTGCGCGGAGTTTGGGGAGTCCGCAGAGCCGTTCGACGCGTCACAAACGCGCGAGAACGCCAAACGCTTGTAGTCGGGAAAGGGCTGGCCGCAGCCTCGAAGGTCCTCGTGGCTGCGGCCCCGTCCCCATTGCGGCGCCGCGTTCGCGGCGGCCTTACGCCTCCTCCTATCGGCAGTTGAGCGGGACGCTCGCGCTCGTCCCGTTGCTCGCCGTGCATTGGGCACTGCTGGTCCCGTTGAAGGTGAGCGTGGCAGTGCCTCCGTTGAACGAGCTGGTCGCCGTACCCGACTGCGGGCACTTGCTGTTGCACGTGACGTAGTTGGTAATCTGCGTGCTCGTGCCGGAGTAGGCGCCCGAGCCGATGCCGGATAGAGTGCCATTGATCGTTGCGCACCCGGTTCCGGTCGGCCAGACGAGCGTGTATGTGCCGGTATGGGCAACGCTGTTGCCATCCGGGCCCGTGCCCGTGGTCTGCGACGTGGCCTGGAGCGTCTTCTGCCCATTGACCTGGGTGAGCGTGCCAGACGTCGCCAGATTGATCGTTGCGCCGTTGGCGGCGATCTTGTTGCCCGCGAGCTGAATTTGAACGGCGTTGTTTGCGACGGTGAGGGTCGCGGCGACGGTGCCAGTGGCCGCCACCAGGCCGAACGGCCCCGTGCAGTTGTTTAGCGCGAACGTCACCACGTTTCCGCTGGCGGACGCGGTCGCGCACCCGTTGGGAAAGTAATTAGCCACCGACGATGCGACGGCACTCGCGGCGCTCTCCCCGGTCGCCACCACGACGGCGTCCGCGCCCGATGCGTCGGGCGCCGTGGTCGAATCGGAGCCGGCCGCCACCGTCACGGAAGCGGCGTAGTAACCGAGCGGGATCGGATCGAGCGAGGCGTAGTACCAAGCGGCCTCGTACTCCGTGGTGACGACGACGTCCCAGTTCGTGGTGGCAACGTTGTCAGGCCCGCACGCCACGACGGGCGAGCTCGTGGTGCTCGTACACGCCGCGATGGCAAGGCTCCCAAGCACCGGCGCCAGAACAATGATCGAAGTCTTTTTCATGAATTCCTCCTTCAGGGCCGAGCCGTTGTGCAATGGCAGTGCCCCGACGAGAGTTCCATAGGAGCGCGGGTGAGCCCGCCCGAGCGAGCCCGCCTTATTCAGAGCAGGCCGGTGCGCGCTCACCGCGCACATCGAACCATTGGAGGTCGTCTGTGCACGTCGGGGCGGACGCATCGTCGGTGACCATCGGCGCCATCAAGTTACCGGGCGCGTTGTGTTCGAGCTGCATCGCGTGCCCGATCTCGTGAGCTGCAATCCGTTGGAAGTCCGTGACATAGTTCGCCTCGATCGTGGGCATGTCGAAGAAGACCTCCCCGCCATCGACCGCGTAACCCCATGTCTGCTCACGGAGCGTCAATCCGACGCCGACGCCGTCCACGGCCGATTGCTTGATCGCGATCTCAGCGTGGTTGGAGGCGTGGACGCAGATCTGCCCTCCGTGGATGCCCGAGCATGGGCCGATCTCTACTGTGAAGTGAACAGGGACGGTCGCGTCCCACGAGCCGAGTGCGGCCACGACGGAGGCCTGTTCATCGGTGGTGAAAGCCGGGTCGAGGTGCACCACGTAGGAATCCCCGATCCGGCCGCACGCGGGTAGGAAGAAGGCGGCCACGAATGCCGCCTGGCGTCTGGAAAGCACCGGCGGACTCTCCCAAGACTCGTCGTCCACATCAAGCGCGACCGGACCAGCTCGGCGAGCAGCGGCCAGCCCGCCGTAGCACGCGGTTCTGGAGCCGCGCGCCAGAGCTCGAAGGGCGGGGACTCGGTCTCCACAACACGGGTCGCTCCGCGTCGCCGGCGAGCTGCATCGCGGCTCCAGCAGCCCGTCACACACTGCCGACGATTGGCGATGTCCAGCCATGGGCCGACCAAAGGAATCTATAGATTGCAGCGTGGAGCACCGGCGCGGGCCCAAAGGCGCACCGGGCGCATTGGGAAGCCGAACATCCGCCGGGGCAAGGCCTTCGCAGCGGTCAAGGCGGTGTGTCCGCGCCGGTAGCACGCCTCAGCCTTGCGGCTGCGTCGCGCACGAGCGCCAGCCGCGCGTGTGCGGCCGGCTTCAGCCTTTGCGCATTGAAAGGGTGATGCGCCTGGATTCGGATTGGCACGTTTACGAAGCGGACTCCTCTTCGGTCTCGGCACGTGTCTGGCAAGCCTTGGCGAGGCACGCACACCCGCCGACAATTGCTCGAATCGACGCCTGTGTTGCTGCTCATGATGATTCCGATGACCGCCTGCGGCTCGTCGTCGACAACTCCTTCTCCACCGGCCGGCCCGTGCGCGGTCCAACCCACCTCGACGATCACGGAAGCACACACCCACGCGGTATGCGTGCTCGCGGCCGATCTGTCGAACCCGCCCAAGGGGGGCGCTTCCTACACGACCACGGTCACCCGCGGTCATACCCACGGCATCTCCATTTCCGCGGATCAACTTCGACACATTCAAGCGGGGCAACTGGTGACGGTCACGACGACGGCGACCGACAGCCTTACCCACGAATTTTTCATTGCGATTCCCGCGGGGAATACTCCCGATCCCAATGAAAACCTGAAGTGATTACGCATGATCTTGCGGGCGCCCTCGAGTCTTCGGAGCCAACGCCAAATGCGTCGACTACGCGACGCCGCAGGACTACCGTTGCAGACCATGAAATTCGTGGACATCGAGGAGGCGCGCGCCGCGCCGGGCGTACGCCTCGTCGTCATGGGCGCGACTCCCAGCCCCTGGTCGGAGGCCGCGAAGGGCATCTTCGTCGCAAAGGGAATCGACGTCATGCTCGTGCGCTTCCTGCCGAGCGACGCGGCGGTCAAGCAATGGACTGGCTTCCACAATGCACCGGCGCTCTTCATTGATGCCGAACCGCCGCGGGCGCACTGGAGCGAGATCATCGAGGCTGCGGAGCGGCTTGGCGGCCACGCGCGCCTCGTTCCTGTCGATGCCGACGAGCGGATACGGACTTTCGGTCTGGCGCACGAGCTGCTGGGCGAGGGCGGGCTCGTTTGGAGTGGCCGGCTGCTTGCGATTCACCGCGGCTTGACCACGGAGGGCCGCGAGGGCTTCCCGTTGCGCTTGGCAAGCAATCTCGCGCCGAAGTACGGCTACGCACCGGAGCGTGCTGCGGTCGCGAAGGAGCGCGTGACGTCGGTGTTGGAGCGATTTGGACGACTCGTAGAAGCGAACGACGCGCGCGGACAGAAGCACCTTTTTGGTGATCGACTGAGCGTCTTGGATATCTATGTGGCAACCGCTCTTGCCCCCTTCGCACCGCTCCCGCCCGAGCAGTGTCCCGGCATGCATCCAGCGATGCGGCACGCCTTCGACACAGCCTATCCCGAGTTGACCGCAGCGGTGCCAGTCGCGCTGCGTGAGCATAGAGATCTCGTGTATCGACGGCACCTCGGCCTGCCGATCGAGCTTTGACGGAAGCCCGCGCGACGGAGGGCGCTCGCGTACGGCTCGGCTCTTGCTCAGGAATTCGTGGAATGTCCCCCCGCGCCCGCGGGGGGACCTGAGGGGGGCTCTCAGAACGCGGCCGGCGCACATCCTGCGGGGCCTTCCAACGACAACGCGACTCTTCCTCTGGGGAGCTGGCTGATCACCTTCGTGCGGGCCGCTGTACTAAGGAGCGATCGTTCCCAGCGTGACGCACGTGGTAGTCGGTGACGGGGATATGATGGCGCTGGACCCGATCGTGACGGCACCGCTCATCGTGTTCAAACGGATGCGACCGGCCGCCCCGCCCCCGCCGCCCAGCGTGCCGCTCGCCGGCGCGGTCCCGTTGATTGCCGGTCCCGCTGATCCAGCTCCCCCGGGATTCGCGGGGCAGGTGTCGCCGGCCGCGGGCGTCGCGCTCGGCTGGCCGTCCTGCCCGGGGTTGCAGATCCCGTTGCCCCCTCCGCCGCCGCCTCCGTTTGCAGCCAAGGTGCCGGCGATGCTGATGGTCGGCGCCTCGAGCAGGATGGCGCCGCCCGACCCTGCTCCGCTCCCTCCCCAGGATCCGCCCGCGCCACCGACCTGGATGGCGCCCAAGCCGGTCACCTGCAAAGCGGTCGCCGAGACGATCTGCACCGCTCCGCCACCGGGACCGGACGCCTGACCCGCGCTTCCGCCGCCGGAGCCGCCGAGGAGGGGAACGTTGCTCGCGTTGCCATACGAAGTGCCGCCGATGCCCCCGTTGCCCGCCGCGGCGCCGCCTAGCCCGCAAAAACCACCGCCGCCGCCGCCCCCCGATCCATCCATCCCCGGGCCTCCGCCTCCTGGACCATTGCCCTTCATGAACCCGCGGTTGTCGATCGCGCCGCCGGCGACGCCCCGGGAAGCATCCAGCAAACCTCCGATATTGACGTCGTCGAGGGCGACTACGATGAGAGGAAGATTGCCCACGACGGTAACGGTAATTCCAGGCTGTATCGTGAACTTGTTGGTGACAAATAGGGCGGCTGGTAGCGATCCCAGGGACATGTCGCTTTGCGTGATGGCCGTGTACGTGAAAGACTGCGACCCCAAGTCGACCCCCAAGTCGCACCCGTAGACGACCCCCTTGGTCGTATCGATCTTTGCGGTGGAACTGCCGCACGTCTGCGTGCTGAAGACCCAATCACCGCTCGTGACGAGGGGCGTCGCGGACGCCACGTTCGACGCCGTGAAGCCGAGCATGCCGGGCGTGCCGGGCTGCATGCCGGCCGGTTGCGAGGCGCCCTGGGCCGGGACGTTTGCGCCGGAGCTCGAACCCGCATTGTCCGTCGGAATGGTGCCGTCCGAGGGCGTGGCCTCGACCGTGCAATCGGTGAGGGCTGCAGCCACGGAAAGCGCCATCCACTGCCGAATGAGATTCGTCGACATGTCATTTTCCCCTGAGCGCCGGCCAAGCCGGCAAGAAGGCGCGTACCGCGCGATGCCGCTTCATGTATTCACGAGGAGGTACCCCGGTCAATCACCCGTTTGGATGACACGGTGTGGATGACATGGGGCCCGCTTAGCCGCGCAAGTCCTCGTCGGTCGCGTGCCATCGCGACACAAATCGCGGCAAAGCCGCCGGGGGTCAAACCGTTCGGTGCTCTAGCCCTTTCGAGATCCTTCGACGAACGCGCGCGCTTCACGGGCGAGCGAAATCCACGTCGCGTCGGGCGCCCGGACGACGACCCACTCCTTCATCGGTTTTCCCTTCCCGGCATCGAACGCAGTCCCGATACCGGCGGCGATCATCGCTTCGACCCGGCTCCGCGGCAGTTTGAGCACGAGACTCCCCCGCACCAGCATCGCGAAGATCTTCCCGTTTACTTTGATGCCATTCGAGCCAAACGCGCGCCGCGATTCGGTTGGAGGCTCGATGCGCGCTCCGCCTTTCATCAGGGCCTCGACGACCCGCGCGAACGCTCGCGCGGGGGTCTCTTCGAGCTTCGCCGGGACGCCGGACCCCGCGGGCGTCTTTCCTGGATTGCTGGCTTTGCGAGCGCGCATCTTCGATGCCCTTGCGGGCAGCGACACGGCGGCTTTGAAGGCACGGGCGATCCACCGGCGGAGCTTCGCGGGGTCGTGCATGACGCTCTCGGGCAACATCACCTTTTCGCTGCGGACGCGTCGGTTCCCCATGGGGTCGAACGGGGCGGCGCCCGCGAGCTTCAACGCAGCGGCGCGATCGGACTCGGTCAAAAGGACCATTACGGATCGGCCGAATAGACCCGCGAACATGTGACCGTTCACTTTCGCCCCGACCCCACCGAACATCGGCACGGTCTCGACTCCCGCATCCTTTGGCAGGGCTGCGTGGAAGAGGGAATGGTTCTCGGGCGGAACTCTGACCCATGCCATCGGGTGAGCAGTCTATCCGGGGACATTGCGAACGGCTGCATTCTTCTCTCAGACTCGCGACCCAGTCTCGTCGACCGGCGAACCCCTCGCACAACGCGCGAACCGCTCGCGTTGACGCACGACCCCCTCGCGCTGACTCGCGAACCCAACGGGTAGACTCGTTTCCCCAACGAGAGACAGTGCGGACATCTTGCCGCCTGAGCGCCGCGCCCGACGTGCCCGGCCGGCAAACGCGCCGATAGCCCCCACGCTGTCTTGAGCCTATGGGTCAATTGACGAATACACTTCTGGAAAGGGTTACGTCGTCGCCGTCGAAGGCCGGCACCATGGCTGTCTCGAGCACATCGCCCACGCAGGCAAGCGCTTCGCCCGGCTGCGGAAGGAGGCTCTGCAATGCGGCGCGAACGACGTGCCCGGACCGGCGGAAGGTGACGCGCATGCGCATGTACCCGGGCTGCAAGCCCTGCGCGCGACACGGCGAAAGGTCGACCTGGCCCAGTGCGCCGTAGCCTGCGCCAAGTCGAAAGAGGACCGGATCGGGTGGCGGCAGAAGGGGGGGCAACGCGCGGCGGCTGGGCACTGGCTCGGCGGCCTCTCCGATCGGCGTGTCCTCGGCAACTTGGATTTCACGAACGGGGCCTTGGTCTGGCACGGACTCGTCCGCTGTCGGCTCAGAGGCATAAACGAGTCGGGTGGCCGGACGAATACAGCCGGGGACGACGAGCAGAAGCATGACCAAGGACAGGGACGACGTTCGCATGGGTTCATCCATCGGGGTGCGGCTGCGGCAAGGACGACGGTCCGGGTGTCTCGATGGATGATGGCCGCACGTTCGAAAGGCCATCTTCGAATCGAAAAGGGCTAGAGGCAGGAGGTGCCCCACGGGCTCGCCCGTGCAGCTCAGATCGGGACCGCTTGGCCGAGTTCCCTCGCCGAGAACCCCACGCACTCGGGCTCGTGGGAGGCGAGCCGAGAAGCAGCGATGGCGACGGCCTCCGGATTGTCGTCGATGAGGACGAATCCTCGCTGATGGGACGCGGCCGCCTCGCCGGTAGTGCCGCTCCCGGCGAAGAAGTCGAGCACGACGTCGCCCGGGTGGGAGTGGACTTTGATCACGCGATTGATCACGCCGAGCGGCTTCTGGGTCGGATAGCCGGTTTTCTCACGACCGTTGGTCGCGACGATCGTGTGCCACCAAACGTCCGTCGGAGTCTTCCCGCGCTCGGCCTTGTCCTTCGAGACGAGCCCCGGGGCCATGTATGGGATCCGATCCATCTCGTCGAAGTTGAAGACGTAGTCGTCCGGGTTCAATGCGTACCAAAGAATGGTGTCGTGCTTGTTTGGCCACCGGTTCTTCGGACGCCCACCGTAGTCGTACGCCCAAATGATCTCGTTTTTGAATCGATCGCGGCCGATGAGTCGATCGAGCGCCACCTTGATGTAGTGAACCTCGCGTGAATCGAGGTGGACGAAGAGCGACCCGTCTGCCGTAAGACAGCGGAGCGCGGCTCCGATTCGGGGCATGAGGAAGGACTCGAAGTCTTCGAATGCGTCCTCGTACGAGCCGCTGTCTATCTTCTCGACTTCGTACCTGCGGCCTCCGAACCCGCCGCGTGCGCCGTCTCCGTCCGTGGCCCTCACGTGGATACGCTCGCGCTTCTGCGCTCTGCCGGTGTTGAAGGGCGGATCGATGTACGCGAGCCGTGCGAACTTCTCAGGCAGCGTCGGCAGCACGTCCGCGTTTTCGCCCAGAATGATCTTCTTCATCGCGACCCACCCGCGAGCATCCCGGGTACGACAGTCGTACGCAAGACGCTTGCGGTATATGAATCCCAGAGTGGGCCTACGCGGGCATGATCTTTGACCGGGCAAAGGAATGGCTGCGCCCGTTGCGGTGGTTATGCTTAGAGGGGGATCGAGGCGACCATGAAGACACGACTCGCGATCACGACCTGCTGCGCGGCCGCGCTGATTTCGTCTCCGAACGCTTTGGCGCAAAGCGATCCATGGTGGAGCGGGGCTCCGGACGCCCCGGCTCAGCAGTCGCCTCCTCCAGCCGCGACCGCCGAAGCGCAGCCGCAGCCTCCGCCGCCCCCCCAGCCTGAGACGCCGCCGCAGGCCACGGCGCAGCCGCCTCCGGACCCAGCACAAACTCAGCCTCCACCGGTCCCGGCGGCCCAAGCCCCGCAATACCCGCCGGCGCCGCAGGTCACCGAGCAGATGGCCGTGCAGGGAGAGTGGGTCTACACCGATCAGTACGGGTGGACTTGGGTGCCGTACGGATCGTCCGCGCTGACGGTGGGCGTTCAACCGTACGTCTATCTCTTCGCCCCGTCGTTTGGCTGGAGGTGGTTCGTGTCGCCTTGGGGCGTCGGCCCCTTCCACTACGGGGGGTGGGGTTGGGGTCCGCGCTGGGGACCGCGCTACGCCCCGCCCAGGGGTCTTGCCGGGTTTCACTATGCGCCCGGTCCCGGAGCCCGAGGCGTTTACGCGCCGCACTCGTATGCCGGCGCGGTTCACGGGGGGCCGCCGATTCACGCCGGCGGGGCCGCCCACGGGTTCGGCGGCGGCCACGTCGGCGGTGCCATGCATGGCGGCGGTGGCGGCGGCGGGCATCACCGCTAGCCAATACGCCGCCACCTGCAGGGCTCGGAACGGTTCATGGGAGCATGATGCGGCCGGGCGCTCCATTCGCGCCCGTTTCGGTGTGGCAGCTGTTGCAGTCGCCGGACGTCTGTGGCGTGACCATGATCCGCTCTTTGCCGCCCTGAACGACTTTGGCCTGGAACGGGGTCGAGATGTTCCCGTTGGAAGAGAAGTTGCCGACGGCGTTTGGGGTCAGCGTGATTGTCGCGCCGGTGCTGTCGATGATGACGACCGTCGCGCCATCGGTCGAACCGTTCACTCCGTGGCAATCGTCCGGTTCGTGGGCGGTCGGGTAGAGCGTGCCGGCGATCTGGAAGCGGGGTCCTTCGCCGCGGCTGTGGCAGGCGACGCAGGCCTCGCCCGGCCGCATCGTGGCACCTTCGCTTCCCGTCGAAGACGCCATGCTCGTGCATACGACCGGCGTTGCGTAAGGGGAGGCAGACGCCGCGCCGGCGTCCGGGCCGCCGGAGCCTGCCGATCCGCCGTCGGCGGATCCACCGGCGGAGGGGACTCCGCAGGAGCCCATCGGATAGCCCGCCGCGATCCAGTTTTGGAGCGTGGCGATCTGCGCGGCGGTCGCGTGAGCGGCCGGGGCGGGGGGCATGGGTGCCGCCGTGTTCTGCATTCGCGAGAGCGACATTTGCGCGTAGTTCTTGGTCATGTCGGCGATGGACGGCGCCATGAGATTCGAATACGTCACGAGCGCCATCGGCGCCGGAGGCAGCGGGGGCGACGAGTGGCAGGATTGGCACTGGTTGGCGAGCAAGGTCTGCACGTCGCAAGGCAAACCACCCGTGGCCCCCGCTCCGCCGTCGGGGGTCGAGGAGCCCCCGCCGCCCCCGCCGGTCGCAATCGCGCCCGACCCTCCGCTGCTCGATCCGGTTCCGACGGGCGACCCGCCGCTTGAGCTCGAGCCGCTCGCGGCGGAGCCGTTCGACGTGGCGCTCACCGATCCGGCGCCTCCATTGCCGAGTGCGCCGGGAGCTCCGTTCGAGCCGCCGCTTTGGCTCGCTGACCCGTTCGGGTTCGTCAGGGCCGGGCTTCCGATCTCGCTGCTGCAACCGCCGAGGGCCGCTGCTACCAAGGTGACGATGAAGGTCCGCTGCATGTCCTACCTCTCCCGACTCGAGCGAGTCTGATAGGACCAAAGTGGGAAGAGCCGGCGGGAAGGTTGCGACGATTTTTCACGTTCGGACCGATTTGTGGACCCCCAAAAGTTTTCGCAACCTTTTGGCCCGAGCGGTGCACCATTACGTTTGGTTTGAGCACACGAAGCGGTTTTGGTCCCCTGCGGGCTTCCGACGATCTGGCACTGGCGCAGCGCTGCGTCAGCGGCGACCGGGGCGCGCAGCGCGAGCTCTTCGATCGCGAATCGCGCCGCGTTCACTCGGCTTTGTTTCGGATTCTCGGTTCGAATGCCCAGATGGACGACTTGATGCAAGAGGCGTTTTTGGAGGTCTTTCGCTCGCTCAAGTCGTTTCGCGGCGAATCGTCACTGGGTACGTGGATCGACCGGTGTTCGGTACGGGTCGCGTACTCCTACCTGTCGAGCAAGCGGCGCAGGATTCCGCAGCTCGAGCTCGTTCCGGACGTTCCCGACGGCGACCCGAACGTCGAAGAACGTGTCCTGGCTCGCGAGGCGGCGCGACGACTCTATGCCGCGCTCGACCGCATCGAGCCGGTGCAGCGCCTCGCATTTACGCTTCACGCAATCGACGGCCGTCCGCTCGATGAAGTGGCTCAATTGATGGACGCAACGCTCGTCGCCACGAAAGCGCGCGTGTGGCGCGCGCGCCAGGCGCTCGAGAAAAGGGCGCGCCGCGATCCGGTCCTTGGTCGATTTTTGGAGAAAGACGGATCGAGTGAGGAGGAGAGGCCATGAGCCTCCGCGATAGAATCGAAGTAGAGCCCCTCAGCGAGGGGCGGATGTCGAAGATCAAGAAGTCGGTCTTCGAGAAGCTCGACGAGCAAGACTTGTCCGAGCTGATGGCCATGCCCATCGGCCCATCGCGGAGCACGCGCAAGATGGCTTTCGTCTCCGCGGCCATCGTGGCCGCGGCGTGCCTCGTCGTCGGGCTGGGGCTGTCGTGGCGCGCGCTGCATCCCCAGCGCGCTGGGTTTGCCGACAATCCGTCGCGCATCGTGACCGGATCCAGCGATTCGCATTTGTCGTTGGGCGAGAGCTCGCTCGACGTGAGCCGCGGCTCGATTCTCCTGGTCAACGGCGACGACGAGCGGGGTATCCTCTTGGTCCTCGAGCGCGGGGCCGTCGCGTGCGACGTGGCGCCGCGAGGACACCGTCCGCCGTTCGTCGTGCAGGCGGGGGCGGTCCGCGTTCGGGTCGTCGGTACCCACTTCACCGTGACTCGGGTGGACGATAGCGCCCGGGTGGAGGTCGCTCACGGGACGGTGGAAGTAAGCGAGGCGGGGCGGACGACGCTCCTTTCGGGAGGCGAGAGTTGGGGCCCGACGTCGGTCGCGCAGGCAGCCGCGTCCGTCGCGCCTCCGCCTTCGCCGGTCCCCGCGCGAGCCTCCGCCGACGAGTCGCGCCTTCCGAGGCGGGCCGCCGCCGCACGGGGAGTCCCGGGGTCGTCCGTGACGTCGTCGCATCTCGCGACAGAGTCTTCGCCGGAGGGCACGCCGGCAGCGGCGTCGCGCCCAGCGGAATCGCCTGCGGATCCTCCGGCTCCCACTGTTGCGCCGGTCGCGGCCGATCCTCCTGCCGCCGAGGAGGCGCCGGCACGTTCCGCACGGTCGCTCGAAGGAATCGCGCATGCCGACGACAGCGAGCAGCGACTCTTCGAGCAAGCCACGGAGATGGAGAAGCAGGAGCCGCTGCGCGCCATCGCCATTTACGCGCGCCTCGCCGCAGGCTCGGGGCCCTGGGCCGCGAATGCCCTGTTCGCCCAAGGCCGTCTGGAGGGCGATCGAGGCCACCTGCCGGAGGCCCGGCGCGTCTTGAGCGCCTACCTCGCCCGCTTTCCGCGGGGCCGCAACGCGGCCGACGCGAAGATCCTCCTCGCCCGGCTCAAGTGACGTCGCCGTTCCCGTCCGGTAGCGTCTCGACATGATGCGCCGCCTGCCGCTCGTGGCGTTGGTCGCGACGCTGGGCATGTTTCCGGCAAGGAGTGCGCGAGGCGATGGCAAGCGGCGCGTGGCGCTCGTCCACCCCGATACACACCTGATGCGCTCGGTGGTGCTCGCGCTCTCCGCGTGGGAGATCGAAGTCGTCCGCATCGAGGCGCCGCCGCCCGGAGCCTCGCTACCGCAAGCGGAGCGCAACGCGGCGAACCTCGCGCGAGAAGCCCGCGCGAATGCCGTCGCCTGGCTCTCCAGCTCCAACCCGGGCAGCGTGCTCTGGATCTTCGACGCGGAGACCAACCACGTCGGCTCGCGCGTGCTCGATGACGCGCCGCCGTTCGACGAACCCACGGCCGCCGCCGTGGCATTGAGCATCAAAGCCCTCCTGCGCTCGAGCTCCGTCGCGCCGGCACCCGAGCGCTTCGGCGCCACGCCTGCCCCGCCCGCGCGCACGAACCTTCTCTGGCTCGAAGCGGAGACGGGTGGGCGCCTGTCACCGAGCTTCCTTGCGGAGCCTCGCGGTTCGCTGGGGGTGGCGCTCTGGCCTCGCAGGCTGGACGAGCACGCCGGGGTCGCCCTCGGCGCCTCGGCCGGACTCGGTGCGCCTGTGACGACGCCCGCTCCGACCCAACTCGGGGCCCGCTTCCACGACGTCGCCGTCACGTCGTCGCTGCGAACGCGCATTCGCTTGGGCGAGCACGTCGTCATCGAGCCGGCGCTAGGCGGCTCGGTCCATTTTACCTGGCTCGAAGGTACGGCGGGGGCCGACGCCGTGGGAGTCCTCGCGAACCGGCTGTGCGGTTCCATCGACGCCGCCCTGTCGCTCTACGTCCGGGTCGGCTCGATCGCCGTCGGCGCGCGTACTTCGCTCGAATACCTCCCTCGGTATCCGAGATACCTGGTCTACGAGGAAGAGGCACTCTCTCTCAGCCCGTGGATGCTCGAGGTGGGCTTGCGCGTCAGTGCGGGGATTCTCTGATGCGCGGGATCTGGCTGCTCTTCGCGACGCTCCTATGCGCCTGCGGCCGTTACGACGTCGACCTGCTGACGGCTCCGCCCGACGCATCGCGAGGCACGAACGATGACGCGTCCTCCGACGGCGCGGCCCGCGCCGAAGCCAATTCGGCCGGCGACGGCCCATCGGGCGGCGGGGCGGACGCGAACGCGAGTCGCGACGACGGCAGCCTCGCGGAGGGCAGTCTCGCCGATGGCAGCGGCGGGGCGGGGAGCGGCAGCCTCGCCGACGGCAGCGGCGGGGCGGAGAGCGGCAGCCTCGCCGACGGCAGCGGCAGGGCGGAGAGCGGCGCGGCGAACGAAGGGGGCGAAGCCGGGCTCGCGTGCGTACCACCCGCCGACCGGGTCTGTCTCTCGAACGGCGCGGCGTGCGTCGTGAACCCCGAATGCTGTTCGTCCGTCTGCGCGGGAGGCTTCTGCATGCCCAACGCCACGTGCACTCCGCCGGGTATTCCGTGCGCGTCGCGCGACACGTGCTGCAGCGGTCGTTGTGAACCGACCGCGGTGCGCGGCGTGGACGCAGGCGAAGGAGAGGGAGACGGTATCACTCGGCTCGAATGTCTCAACATCTGCGAGCCCGACGGCGCGACGTGCAGGCGCGCGCTCGATTGCTGCTCGATGAGCTGCCACGGTGGGGTGTGCGGCGGGGCCCTGTGCGTCCTTCCTGACGGCGGATCGAGCGACGACGGCACGTGTCAGTCCGACGACTCGCAGAGCCTCTGCCTCGAGACGGGCGACTTTTGCGGCGCGAACGGTGCCCGCACGTGCTGCAGTGGGGTGTGCAGCACGACCGCCGGCCGGTGCGAGTTCGGGCCAGGGCCGTGCCTGCCCGCCGGCGCAATTTGCACGCAAAACGCCGACTGCTGCCGAGGCACGTGTGCGGTGAATGCCTTCGGCGTGAGCGTCTGCACGGCCCCCTGCCTCGCCGACGGCCAGAGCTGCGCGCTGGCCGCCGACTGTTGCAACGGTCATTGCAACGGCTCGCCGGGTACATGCAGTTCGACGGCGACCGTGTGCAATCTGATCGCGACCTCGTGTGCGGCGGACGTGGAGTGCTGCTCCGGGCAATGCCTCGGGGGCGCGTGCGGGAGCAACTGCCAAGTTCCCTGAAGAGGTTGAAACTTCGATGCGCTCGTCCAATCGCAAGTTGGCCGCGAGACGCGATTGTCGTGGCCGAACGAGGTCGTGATGGCCGCTCGGACTATTGCGTACCTCGTGAAGCGCGGTGCGAGGCAAATGCGGTCGCGCGATGCAGAATGTGGATGTTGTCGGTGACGCTCTGACCCGTCAAGGTCACGAGAAAATTGCCGTCCGCCTCGCGCACGTCGATGTCGACCCAAGAATCGGGCAGCCAATAGGGGTCGCTCGGATCCCGGGAAAGATCGATCTCCCCGAGTGTGGCGCGGGCGCCATGACATCGGAGGAGCCGTTCCAACTCGGCTGCCGAAGTCGGCTCCGCAGGCCGCACGAGGAGCTTCACTCCAAAGACTTGCGCGACGCCGTTGCAGTAGTCCACGTGACACTTCGATTCGGCCTTCAGCACGGTCATGCGCTGAATCGAGCGCGGGTCTTCTTCGCGGGCGGGGGCGCCTTCGCATTGGCGCTGCTCGACTTGCGCCGCTCGTGCAGGCAGGGGAATGCCTGCTTCACACGAGCAGAGCACGGCACCCGCCACGGCCGTCACCGCGCAGCGGAACGCTTTCATCGGACACCTCGGTTCGGTAGGAGTGGGCAAAGGACAACTACGCGCCCGCCGCGAACCGGTTTCGCGGCTCAGCTACCGATGGCGAGCCACGAAACGTCGACCGACCAGATTTTCGTATGGAGCCAGGTTTCCGCCTCGAGCGTGAATCCGGCGCTCGTGATGTCGATCGGGCGCACGCGGACGCGGAGGTTGTCTTCTTTGCTCACGTCGAGGCCGACGATACCGACCTGGACGACCGGCGGCGTGGAGAACGGCCGGCTGAACGAGACGTGATAGCGAAAGACCCGATTCCCGTCGGTCGACGGATCGAGCAGGGACCAGCCTTCCAGCGACGCGTCCATGACGACGGTGGCGGAAAGCAAACTGAGGGGGGCTACGTAGGACATGGGCCGAGCTTACAGGGAACGAAGATGGAGCTCCCGTCAACCGGACGGCGAACGCGCGCGAGTCACTCGGCGTGAGCGGGCTTTGGCTTTCGGCGAAGTGGGCCGGTTATCAGGCGCGCCCCTCGATCGTAGGACAGAAACGACCAGGCCCACTGAAAGAGAACGATCGCGCGATTCCGAAAGCCGACGAGAAAGACGAGGTGAAGGGCCAGCCACGCCATCCAAGCGACCGGGCCCGACAAGCGAATTCTCCCCAGGCTGGCGACTGCAGCGGAGCGGCCGATTGTGGCCAAGGATCCGCGGTCCTGGTACCGAAACGGGAGCGTGCGTTCGCCGCGCACCGCTCGTAAGACATTGCGCGCAGCGTGCCGGCCCTGCTGCATCGCCGCCGGCGCGACGGCTGGGATGGGTGAACCGTCTTGAACGAGCGCCGCAAGATCGCCGACGACGAACACTTCGGGATGGTGCGGAATCGCGAGGTCCTCGCCTACGATCACGCGACCGGCACGGTCGAGCGGCACGCCGAGCGCCCTGCCGAATCCCGACCCAGCCACGCCCGCTGCCCAAAGGACCGTTCGAGTCGCGATGCAATCCGCTCCAACTCTCACGCGGTCCCCATCGATCGACGTGACCTTCTGTCCAGTACGGACCTCGACGCCCAGCCGCTCGAGTTGTCGCCGCGCCTCTGCCGACAGGGCGGGCGGATACGGCGGCAAGACTCGCTCGGATCCTTCGAGCAAGAGAACCCGGGCTTGAACGGGGTTGATTCTGCGGAAATCGCGCGCAAGGGCGTAGCGCGCCACTTCGCAAAGCGCGCCCGACAATTCAACTCCCGTGGGGCCGGCACCGACGACGACGAACGTCAGCCAGGCTGCTCGGCGCTCGGGGTCTCGCTCCCGCTCGGCGAATTCGAACGCCGACAAGACGCGGCGGCGAATCTCGAGTGCATCGCCGATACTCTTCAGCCCCGGGGCGAACGGAGCCCAGTCGTCCCGGCCGTAGTAGGAGTGCCTGGCCCCGGTGGCCACGATGAGGTGGTCGTAAAGAATTTCGCCGGCATCATGGACGAGCACTCTCTCACGAAGGTCGATGCCGGTCGCTTCCGCGAGCAACACCTCTGCGTTCTTTTGATTGCGCAGAATGCGACGGATCGGGATCGCGATGTCGCTCGGGTTGAGGGCCGCCGTAGCCACCTGGTAGAGGAGCGGCTGAAATAGGTGGTGGTTTCGTCGATCGACGAGGGTGACTGCAACCGGCGCCCCGGCAAGCGCTTGGGCAGCGTTCAGTCCGGCGAAGCCCCCGCCCACGATCACCACCCGGGACAACCCATCGCTCTCGCTCACGGTAGCCCTGCCTTCCCCGTCGTGCGCTCTCCGTCCGAGTCCAAGTTTGCCGGGCATGTGATTGCCAAGCCCGCGCCGGCACGTTGCGCAGACATCTCGCCGCCGTTTCGATTTGACGGCGCCCGAACCCTTAGGGGCGATGACCGGGACGCCCTGGAGGGTGGCGGTGCGCCGCCCCGTTAGCCGCTTCTTCGACGACGATCTCGATCGAACCCTGCAATACGCCGCGGGTCGCGAACAGGGCCTCGGCAACCTTTTGGAGGCGGTCGGCGCGGCCGCGCATGACGATGACTTCGAGGCACCTCTCGTGGTCGAGGTGAACGTGCATCGTCGAGCGGACCTGATCGCCCAGCTCGTGCTGAAGTTCCGTCAGGTGCTCGCTGAGCTCCCGGACGTGATGGTTGTAAACGATGGTCACGCTGGCAAACGCTTCAACGCGTCGGGTAGCCTGCGAGCGGACGATTTCCGCACGGGCCAGGTCTCGAAAGAGCTCCGACCGGGTGCACTTGCGCTCCTGAACGAGCTCGTCGAACTTCGCCAGGAGCGAGGTTTCCATCGCGACACCGAATCGGGCCAGAGACATGCGGCGCGGCGGTGAGCGTACGCCGGGCGGATCACGCTGGCAAAGTCGGGTAGCGGGCCCCTTGAAGGCGCGGTCGGCGTCGGGGATGATGTGTCTCTGATCTCTACCGTTGGAATCGGCCATAGGCGCGGTCTGCCGCGTGCCACCGGCGCGCCCGGGTGGACCGTGCGATGAAGCGCCGGCTAGCCCGGCTGACTCTCCTCGCGCTCCCCTTCGCCGGGCCGGCCGAGCTCGCGAGGGCGCGGCCGGCAGCGCCGATACTTCACGAAGCCCTTTCTCCCGATCCCGCCGAGGACCTCGCGCTGCACGTCGAACTCGAAGGCAACCTGTCCGCCGCCCTCCAGACCGCGGGCGGCATCGTGTCGGCGCCAGACCCGCGCAAGCTCCCATCGCCTTCCGAGGCCGTCTACGGTCCCGGAACAGAGCGCGACGTCTTTGTGCCCGATCGCGAGACCGTACGCCCGGACGTCGGCAGCTACGACGAGCCCTTCGCCCCGTCGACCGCGCCGTTCAAGCGCCTCGAGGCGTTTGACGGGGTGGGCAGCGACTACAAGCTCTATGTGCACGACGCGCGCCTCACCCAAGTACCGACGGGCGCGTTCTCCGGCCCGGGCGATGACGCGTTCTACGCGAACCTGATCGTCGATGCCCAAGCCGGCCGAAGTGTGCGCATCCCCAGCGTCGGACCGGGCGCGCGAATCGTTCACGCTCGTCTCGGGATCGGGGCGGACGAGATACCGATGCGGGTGATGCGCGACGGCGCCGACAACTGGTTTCTCCAAGTCTACGGCCCGCCGAGGGCGGTCCGCGGCCGGCTCGTGATGGAAGTCTTCGTCCCGCGCGCGACCCTCGGAGGGCAACTGAGCGACCCCGATTGGGGGAACCTGCCTGCGGTCGCTCCGCTGCCGGACAACGTCGCGCGCGAAGCGAGCGCGGTGCGCGCCGCGCTCCACGTGAGCCGGCGCATGCGGCCGCGGCAGGCGATCGCCAGGCTCGTCCAGTACTTCCGCGAGTTCAGCGACTCCGATGAACGACCGCGCGGGCGAGGAAGCGTTTACCTGGACCTCGCGCTGTCGAAGAAGGGGGTTTGCAGGCATCGGTCCTTTGCCTTCCTGGTCACTTCCCTGAGCCTCGGAGTCCCCACGCGGCTCGTGGTCAACGAAGCCCACGCTTGGGTGGAGGTACATGACGGAACGCTGTGGCATCGCATCGACCTCGGTGGCGCCGGTCGGATGACAGCCGAAGCGTCCGAGGCGATGTCCAGTGGCACGCCCTACGAACCTCCGCCCGACGCGTTCACCTGGCCAGAGAGCGCCCATCGAGGCGGCGACATGGCGGCGAGCGCGCGCGCCCGCGGACCGTATTCGACGTCGGCGCGTTCGAGTTCGAGTTCGATCGCGTCGGGAGCGTCGGCGGAGGACGACGCCTCCGCGGGAGGCGTTGAGGATCCCCTGGGGGGTGCGCCCGTCGGCTCGGGCCCGCTGCCGTCGTCCTCAGCCCTCCCGCGTGCGGCGTACGGCCACGACGGCCGGTCCGCCTCTTCGATATCGATCGTCTCCATGGCCGCGGAAGCCCATCGAGGGGAACCCCTCAAGATACGAGGAACCATCCGGACCGAAGGGAAACCTTGTCCTCACGTGCCCGTGGAGCTGTGGTTGCGGGCAGCCGGAGCGCAAAAATCTTTTCGTGTCGGCACGCTCGCCACCGGAGACGACGGCGCGTTTTCGGGGGACATCGTCGTACCGGTCGAGGCCACGCTCGGCGACTATGACATCATCGCGCGCACGCAGGGGAGCGCGCGCTGTGGCCCCGGCGGTAGCGAATAGCGAACGAGGTAGGCAAAGGCATGGGGTCGAAAAGGTATATCGCGATGGCTCTCGCGTCGGTCTTCACGACGGGCTGCGGCTCGGGGCCGCCGGTCCAGGCGAGTCGGCCCTCGAGTCTCGCTGCGGCCAAGGACGACGTGGACGGACCGATCTTGGCCGTGCCCGGCGGGCTGCTCAAGATTCAAGTGTGTACGAGCGACGTCATTCGCGTCGCATTCGCACGCGAGCGCGATTTCTTCGCGCATCCCTCGCTCGCCACGGGGCCAAAGCGCTGCGAACCGGTGCCCTTTCGAACCGCGGCGATGTCGGGGCAGACGACGATCACGACGTCGAAGCTGGCGGTGCAGGTCGATACGACGACGGGTGCCGTTGCGTTCCGAGACGCGAAGGGTCAGACCATTCTTGCCGAAAAGCCCGGGGGACGGGCTTTGACCCAGGCGGTTGTCCACGGAGAGCAAGTCACGAGCGTGCGCCAAGAATGGCTTCCGAACTTCGACGAGTCGCTCTACGGACTCGGGCAGCACCAGCAGGGGCTGATGGATATTCGCGGGTACGACCTCGATCTCCACCAATACAACACGGAGGTCGTCATTCCGTTCCTGGTTTCGAGCAAGGGTTACGGAATCCTCTGGGACAATACTTCCTTTACCCGTTTCGGAGACCTCGGCGTGGCCTTTCCGCTGCCCGAGACGACCGGCCTCTATGCGCCGGGCGGGGTCGCGGGCGACGTCGCGCCCGGCGACGGAACCGTGAATTGGACCGGGAGCGTCACACCGGCGGTCACTGGCGACTACACGTTTCGCACGTATTCTACGGGAGCGATCCGGTTGACGGTGGGGTACCGAACGGTCATCGACCACTACCGGCAAGATTGGCTTCCGAACGAGGACATCGCGCACATGCATTTGACCAAGGGCGTCCCGGTCCCCGTCAAGCTGACCTGGACCGGAGAGGGGAACAAGAAATTCATCCGATTGCTTTGGAAGCCACCCGTCGAAGATTCGGAGACCTCGCTTTGGTCCGAAGTGGGCGACGGCATCGACTACTGGTTCGTCTTCGGGCCCGACCTCGACCACGTGGTCGGAGGCTACCGGCGCTTGACCGGCGAGGCCCCGATGATGCCAAAATGGGCGTTCGGCTTGTGGCAATGCAAGGAGCGCTACAAGACGGCGCAAGAAGTTTTGGATGTTCTAAAGGGGTATAGGGCTCGAGGCATTCCGATCGACAACATTGTCCAGGACTGGCAGTACTGGCCAGCGGGGCAGTGGGGATCGCACGCATTCGACCCCGATCGCTATCCAGATCCGACTGGGTGGATTCGCACAATCCACGATTCCTACCACGCAAAGCTCATGATTTCGGTGTGGCCCAGGTTCTACCCAGAGACCCCCACCTACGCCGCGCTTCGCGCGAAGGGATTTCTTTATCCGCCCAACATCGCCGAAGGGAGCAAGGACTTTCTCGACCACGCGTTTGCCGTGTACGACGCGTTCAACCCCGCGGCCAGGCAGCTCTACTGGTCCCAGATCAACGAATCGCTCTTTTCACGGAAAGTGGACGCGTGGTGGCTCGACGCCAGCGAAGTGGAGATCGTACAAGGCCCATTCGATAGCGCCGCGACTCAAATCGAAGCCAGCGAGACGCACATGAACCCGACCGCTCTCGGTTCGGGTGCCCGCATGCTCAACGCATTTCCCCTCGTCAACAGCGAGGCCGTTTACGAGGGTCAGCGATCGGTCGAACCGAATCAGCGCGTGTTCATCCTCACGCGGAGCGGTTTCGCAGGTCAGCAGCGCTACGCCACGGCGACCTGGTCCGGCGACATCACGTCTACCTGGACGGCCATGAAGAAGCAGATCACGGCGGGGCTCGGCTTCTCGATTTCTGGAGTCCCCTATTGGACATTCGATACGGGTGGGTTCGCCGTCCCGTCGCGGTTCTCGTCACCCAACCCCGGCCCAGATGCAGCGGGGGAATGGGCAGAGCTAAATACCCGTTGGTTCGAATACGCGACCTTCTTGCCGATCTTGCGCGTGCACGGGCAGGCGCCTGCTCGCGAAATGTGGGCGTTCGGCGGAGAGGCGAGCCCCGCCTACTCCGCGATGCGAAAGTTCGATCGCCTGAGGTACCGGCTCCTCCCGTACATCTACTCGCTTGCTGGAATGGTCTCGCACCGAGGGGGCACCATCTTGCGCCCCCTGGCGATGGACTTTCGCGCGGACAAGGCGTCCCGCGAAATCGACGACGAATTCATGTTCGGTCCTGCGTTCTTGGTCAATCCGGTCACTTCTTACGGCGCGCGCAGTCGCCTCGTGTATCTGCCGCCGGCAGCGGGTTGGTACGACTTCTGGACGGGCGTGCGGTTCGCAGGGGCAGCAATGGTCCGCTCGCCCGCGCCGTTCGAGGCGATTCCGATTTACGTGCGGTCGGGGTCGATCGTGCCAGTGGGACCGGAATTGCAGTACACTTCGGAGAAGCTGGCTGATCCCATTACTGTTTATGTCTACGCCGGGGCCGACGGGGCATTCACGCTCTACGAAGACGAAGGGACGACCTACGACTACGAGAAGGGGGCGTTCTCGACGATCGCTTTCAGCTGGGACGACGCCAAGAAGACGCTGACGATAGGCGAGCGCGCAGGCGAATTCGTCGGAATGCCGAAACAGCGCACGTTCCAGGTCATCCTGGTCAGCCAGACGAAAGCAGTCCCTTTCTCATTCACTGCAAAGGCCGACAAGTCAGTCGATTACAGCGGAGCCGCGGTGGCCGTCGATTTTCATTAGCCGGCATCACGCGGTCGAGCTGTGGTCACGGAACAAGCATGCTACGAAGTGAGTTCCACGGCATGCAAGGTCGCTGGGCTGGAATAGCAGGAGTCGCGGCTGCTCTTGCCGTTGAAGCTTGTTCCCGCTCGCCGCAGCCCCCTCCCCCAGGCGCGGCGCCCGCGGCTGTAGCCCAGGCGAGCGCAGCGCCGCCCGCGACCGCTCCGGCTGTTGCCCCCGAGCCTCTCGAACCACTCTGCGGCGACGCGGGGCACGTGCTGATCTTCGCTGCGCCCGCACACCCGGTGCGCGGCAAGACGATGACCATCCTCGCAGTCAGCGATCAGCCGGTCGATGCCCGCCTGACGGTTACCGGCGCCGGCGGGGCTTCGGCCTCCTCGGGCGAACGACACGGCGGACCGCCGTATTACTGGCTCGCGGACGTTCAGGGCCCCGCGGCGGGGAGTTGGCACGTCGCCTTCACCCGCGACGCAGCGTGTGGAAGCGAGCTTCTAGGCAAGCGGGACGTCGCGGTCAGCGGGTCGCGCTCCATCGCGGCCCCTTCGCCTCCGGGCGTTCTCTGGGCGACCCGTGCGGCCTGGTCCCCATCGCTCGAGAATGTGTACTCCGCCTGGATTGAGCACCTGTTCGATGCGCCCCTCGACGTGCAGCCGAGCTGGGGCGCGCTCCACGAAGTGCTTCGCGATCGCTCGCGCAACTTTCTCTTCGATTACCTCGGCAGCGCGGAGGACGAGCGGGGAATGGTCGTCCGACCCGATTGCGCGGACCTTCCCTATTTCTTGCGCGCATATTTCTCCTTCAAACTGGGGCTTCCCTTCGGTTGGTCGCGATGTTCGAGGGGCGAAAATGGCACGCCGCCGACGTGCGCCGATTTCGCCACGAGCGCCGAACCGTTCCCGTCCGTCGACGGCAAGGCGCAGCCGGTCCCGTCCTGGCTCGATCCGGAGCGGGAGCCGCACGCGAACGACGCCAAGCGCTTCGGCGAGTTTCTGCGCACCACGCTGGCCGACGCAGCGCAGTCGGGCGCTGGACGCACGCCGGCGAAGGACGAAACGGGCGACTATTACCCCGTGGCGCTCTCCGTCGAGACGCTTCGCCCCGGGACTATTTTCGCCGACCCGTACGGACACGTCCTCGTCGTCGCCAAACGAATCGCCCAGACGCCGACTCGTGGGGGCGTCTTACTCGCGGTCGACGGCCAGCCCGACGGGACGGTGGCCCGCAAGCGATTCTGGCGTGGCAACTTTCTATTTGCGGTGGATCCCGCGCTCGGCAGCGCCGGCTTCAAGCGCTTTCGGCCGATCGTCCGGGACAAGATGGGGTCGTTTCGCCGTCTCGGCAACACCGAGATCGCAGACTTTTCGCTCGACCAATATGCAGGCGGAGTCGAGGGGTTCTACGACCGCATGGAAGACGTCCTCTCGCCATCGCCTCTCGATCCGACCCAGGCCCTCCTCGAGACGGTTCAGGCGCTCGAAGAGCAGGTCAAGACCCGCGCCGCTTCGGTCGAGAACGGCCGCAAGTTTCTCGCGAGTGGAAAGCCCGCCGCCGACATGCCCGACGGCGCGAAAATCTTCGAAACCACAGGCAGTTGGGAGGACTACTCGACGCCTTCGAGAGACCTGAGACTCTTGATTGCGATCGACGTCGTGCGGGGACTTCCTTCTCGAGTGGCGCGGCGAACGGAACGCTATGCGATGCCGCCGGGCAGGACCGCAGCCGACGTGCAGCGCGAGCTCGAAGAGCGCGTCGGCCGCGAGCTTCGCGAGCGCAGGTTCACGTACACGCGAACCGACGAGTCGGAGTGGGGTCTGCGTCTCGCGGACGTCGTGGAACGGCAGACGGCGCTCGAGATGGCGTACAATCCGAACGAGTGCGTCGAGCGCCGCTGGGGCGCGCCCTCCGGTAGCGACGAGGCTTCGACGTGTCGCGCGCACGCGCCGGACGAACAGCTCGCCAAGATGCAGGGCTACCGAGCCTGGTTTCACGAGCGAAGAAGGCCGCCTCGATGAGGCCCTGCTGCGTGCTAGAAGCAGCCCTCAGCTCATGTACTTTCAGGAAGTCATCCTCGCGCTGCAGGAATTTTGGGCCAAACGCGGCTGCCTCATCGTGCCTTCCTACAACTCGGAAGTCGGAGCCGGGACATACAACCCGGCCACGTTCCTGCGTGCCCTCGGACCGGAGCCCTGGAACGTCGCCTACGTCGAACCGTCGCGCCGGCCGACGGACGGACGCTACGGGGAGAACCCGAACCGCACGCAGCAGTTCCACCAATACCAGGTGATCCTCAAACCATCGCCGCTCGACATCCAAGACCAGTACTTGGCGTCTCTCCTCGCGCTCGGAACGAGGCCTGAAGACCACGACGTACGCTTCGTGGAGGACGATTGGGAGTCGCCCACGCTGGGCGCCTGGGGCCTGGGCTGGCAAGTGTGGCTCGACGGACTCGAGATCTCGCAGTTCACCTACTTTCAGCAAGTGGGCGGCATCGACTGCAAACCCGTGAGCGGAGAACTCACGTACGGTCTCGAGCGCATCTGCATGCACCTCCAGAACGTCGAGTCGTTTTGGGACATGCAGTGGGCCCCGGGGGTCTCCTACGCCGAACTCGTTCGCCGCGGAGAGTGGGAGTGGTCGACCTACAACTTCGAGCAGGCGGACACGCAAGCGCACTTCGAGGACTTCGATCAAAGTGAAAAGGAGTGCAAGCGCCTCCTTTCGATCGGCGGCGACGATCCGCTGAAGCGACTGGTGCTTCCGGCCTACGATTTCGTGGTCAAAGGGGCCCACGCCTTCAACGTGCTCGACGCGCGCGGCGCGATTGGGGTCACCGAAAGGCAGCGCTTCATCGCCCGCGTGCGTACGATGGCGAAGGGCGTCGCCGAGGCTTGGCTCGCGCAGCGCGGAGCCATGGGTTTTCCCCTTCTCCAAACGCGAGCCGCGGCCGAGTAGTCGCAACGACAATGATTGCGCTCCGACTCGCGCTCATAGCATCCGCAATGCTTGTCGCTTCGTGCGCGGGTTCGGCGCCCGATCCGCGCTACCCGGCTCGCGATGCGGGCTGCCCGGTGAAATCCTTTCCGGGTGAGCCCACGACTCCGGTCGATGACCTCGGAACGGTCGCCGTCGACTGTTCCCGTCGCGGTGGCGGGGGCTGCGAGCGGGAGGCGCTCGACGTCGTTTGTAAGCGCGGTGGTGACGTCGCATGGGGCCTCGCCGACAACTCGCTCACGACGACGAGGCTTTTGGTTCACGCCGCCCATACTCGACGTGCGCTGGCGAGCCCCGGCGAGCGAGGATGCGCCGTAAGAGTCTTCCGCGACGCTCCACCCGTTGCCACAGAGAATGTCGGCACGGTGAGCGCTCTCTGTTCGCTCGATGACTCGAAGGAGAGCTGTCTCCGCGAGCTGGAAGATCAGGCGTGCGTGCTGGGCGCCGACGTCGTGTGGCAGATAGAGGGCCCGACCCGCGAAGCTACCTCCGAGGGCGACAAGCTGCGGATGCGTGGCCGGGCGGCTCACACGAAGTAAGCGTCATTCCAGACACTTCTCGAAGGCGTCGGCGTTCGCGGCACGCATGGCGCACGCGAACTCGGCCTGGCTGACCTCCGAACTGCAGTTCTTGAAGGCATCGTCGCCGCGCGCTTCGCGCTTTTCTCGATCTCGCTCCGACCCAATCTGCTCGGTAGAAGCATCGGGGAACTTCTCGGTGACCACCAGCTGAGCGTATCGATCGAGCAGCTGGTCACATTGCGTCGCGGTCGCTTTGGGACGGCACCCGCCCGAGGCGACGACCGTTGCCAGCAAGCACCACGCCGCAGCCCGAGTTACCGCAAGCATGTATCGAGCTCCCGAAGGGTCGACGCGGCCCGGACGCAGACCATTGTCTTGTCGGTCACACGACGGCTCTCGCACAATTTGATCTCGTCTTCGAGAGCGTCGCGCACTTGCCGCTCTCGCTCGGCAATGGCACCGACGTCGTTGTGGCTCAGCTCCTTCATCTGGAGCTCGACGCTTCTATCGACGATGAGCCGGCAGTCCGCCTCCGTCGCGCGACGACCACAACCCGTAGCGACCAGCGCACTGGCAATCAATGCGAGCGTCAAGAAGCCAAGAGTGCCATGCCGCACGCGCGGACGCCTAGCACGTTTTGGTCGCAGAGGAGCGCGAATGGTAAGCTCATCGGCGTGGCGGGAGCAAGACGCGGAACAGCATCGGCCCTTTCGGGTCCTGGCGAGAGAGCCCCCCTTCTTTCCGCTCGCCCGGCGCCTCGAACGCCCGAAGACCTTCTCCACAAAGCGATGGCGGCGCGCTCGCCTGCCGCGCGGGGGCGCTGGGCTCGGCAGGGGCTTGCGTCGCGCGGCGGGCTGGACAAGACGACAAGGACGATGCTTCTGCGGCAGCTTTGCCTCGCGCACTATGAAACCGGCCGTTTCAGCAAAGCGCACACCGTCGCCCTTCAGGCGCTCGAGCTCGAGGTTCTCTGTGACGTGCTGCATCAAGACGCCGCACGAGCCGCTTTGGGGGAAGGGGACGCGAAGGCCGCGCTGTCGCATTTGCGTCGCGCCGCGCGCCGCGCGCCAGCTTCTCGGCGGGCTTTCCATCTGTGGACTCTGGGGAGCGTGCTCTTTCTCTTGCATCGCTACGCAGAGGCCGCGGCGGTTCTGGCGCGCGCCGTGCGCTGGGGAACGCACGACAAGCCGCTCTACCGTGCCCATTTGGCGCTCGTCCGGATCGCGCTGGGCGAAACTGTGGAAGACCTTCAGGCCACGATCGACGACCTCGGAGCCGCTCCGTGCGGGCAGGGCTACGGGCGGTTCGTTCTTGGTCATCTGGCCTATGCGGCCGGGCAATGGTCCGCAGCCCGACGCTACCTCCTCGCGTTCGTGCGCCGTACCGAAGCCGCCCGTCCCGCCCTTGCGATGGCGCTCCGCGGCGAACTGCATATGGCTCGCGCCACCCTCGGGAAAATGGCTGCCAATTGACGGTGCTAGAGTGATGCTTGGCGTACTGCGGAGGATTCGAACGTGAGAACGCGCTCCACCCTACTCACAACGTATATTCTCGTCGTCTTGGTCCTCTTGTGGCCGATCGCGGCGTTGGCAGACGTCGGAGGATCGGACACGGGGGCCTTTCAGCGCGCCCTGTCCCACGGCGCGGTCTTCGCTCTCGGCGCGAGCTACGTGTTCGGCCTCGCGACCAGCCTCACGCCGTGCGTCTATCCGATGATCGCGATCACCGTCTCGGTATTTGGCGCGAAGGAGGCGAAGACCCGCCTCGAAGGCACCCTTCTTTCGCTGACTTTCGTGCTCGGCATCGTCTGCCTGTTCGCACCGCTCGGCGTGGTGTCGGCGCTGACGGGCAAGGGATTCGGCGCCGCGCTCGGGAACCCGTGGGTCGTCGCGCTCATCGCGACCGTCTTCGTGCTGCTCGCAGCCTCGCTGTTCGGCGCGTTCGAGATTGCCCTTCCCCCGGCGCTCCAGAGCCGGCTTTCGAGCGTGGGCGGTACGGGTTACCGGGGCGCGCTGCTCCTCGGCCTCGTCTGCGGATTGATTGCCGCACCGTGCGTCGGCCCATTCCTCTTCGGACTCTTGGGATGGATCGCGACGACCCGCAACGTAGCCCTTGGCTCGGCCGCGATGGCGCTCTACGGCTTGGGCCTGGGCACGCTCTTCTTCGTGGTCGGTGCGTTCGCCGTGAACCTTCCGAAGGCGGGCGCATGGATGATGGGGATTAAGTGGGTGGGGGGCGTGTGTCTCGCGTACATGGCGCTGGCTTATGTCCGAGACGCGCTTCCGAAGGAAACCCTGCACAAGTTTGCGCACCCGAGCGCTCTCTACGGAGTAGCGAGCCTTGTGCTCCTCTCCCTAGGCCTGGTTCTGGCCGGAGTTCACGTCGCCGCGGAGCGCCGCCGGTCGAGCATCGTTCGAATGTCCAAGCCGGCGAAGCTCGCGTCGATCGTGCCCGCCATCGCCGGACTTTTCATGCTCGTAACGTGGTGGCAGCTTCCGCGGTCGACCTTGATCGCGGTGGCGGGGGCGGCGCCGGAGGGCGCCGGGGCCGTCGAGCTTCAGTGGGAGTCGAACGAGGACACGGCAACTGCGCGCGCCACGGCCGAACACAAACCTTTGCTGGTCGACTTCGGGGCTAGCTGGTGCGGAGCGTGCAAAGAGCTCGACGAAAGGACATTCCCAGACCCCCGCGTGAAGGCCGAAGGCGCGAGGTACGTGGCTCTTCACGTGGACGCCACCAACGACGACGATCCCGGGGTGACCCGCGTACGCGACAAGTACGGTGCGTCGGCCGGCCTGCCGGTGGTTCTCCTATTTGGAAGCGACGGCAAAGAGGCGGTGCGCTTCACGGAGTTCGTTCCACCGGAGCGGTTCGCCGCCGCACTCGCAAGCGTCCACTAACGGCAGCCGTCGTCGCGGGCCGCGGCTACATTCCGCACGAGATCGACACGACCGCCACCTGGAACCCGCTCGAGCTGGATTCGAGGAAGGCGACGAGTCCGCTGCCGTCGGGCGTCACCGCAGCCTGACTCTGCCCCGCGTTGGAACCGGGGTTCGAGATCGCAAGCGGCGCTCCAAGGGGAGTGCCGTCGGCCCAAATCGTCAGCCCGCGCACTTCGTGAACGGACGTGGGCCCCTGCGTCCAGGTGACCAAAAAGCGGCCACCGGGAATTACGGCAAGCCCGGGCGACATCGCCTGATCGCCATTGCCGCCGGGCGGTGTTGTGAAGGGCTTGGGCGCGGAAGGCGGCTCGCCTTCCGTGAAGCGGACCCACCGAAGTCTCCACGGGTCGTCCGTCGACGCCCGATCCGCCCACACCATGATCCCGGCTCCGTCGTTGACGGCGATTGCCGGCGAGCCAACCGTCGGCCCCAGACCGTCCACTCGAAAGAGACCCCCCTTGGCGGCAAGACCGCGCACGCCGTCGGCAGCACCCACCCATTCTGCTCCGGTCGACCGAAACGCGATCACCACGGACGAGGGGTTCGACTCGGACCGGGCTCCTCGCAGCGCCTCAATGGCCTCGTCTAGTTCGAGTGGCCACAGTTTTCCCGCGACGTCGCGGTTCAAGGGCGCCCACGCGAGGTGACCACCCGCGACACCCACCTGCAATGGAGGATCGACGGGAAGCGTGCGGCGCTCTCGCAAAGGGTCCCCCTTGCGCTCGACATCGACGGCAAGACCCAGACGGCCGCTCGGACCCAAAGCCGGGGTCACACGACGGATGGGCTGTACCGAGGCGGACGAACTGGACTCGACGACCGAAAGCGACTTCGGGTCGACGCGCACGAGCATCGCCTGGTGGTCGTTCGCCGCGAACCCGAGGGCAATGTCCCCGTCGAAGGTGCGCACTTCGATGCCCGCGGAGAGGGTCGCATTCGGTGCCATGACGTGAGGCTCCCCCGTCCGAACGCAGATAGGCGAGGGCGGATCCGAGATCGGCGAGCTCACGGCGCTGGGAATCGGCACATTCCCGGTCCCCGAAGTCGCGGCCGGCAGGGCGGCCGGACTCGCCGTGCTCTCCCGGCTACGGGAGCGAGCCAGGCTTATCGCGACCACTCCGATTCCAATCCCGAGGACGGCTGGTGCGAGGACCAACCAAGGCCACTTGCGCCCCGGTTCGCGCAGCTGCGTGCGCACGCGGTCGTAGAGACCGTTGCGCGCCGTCGAAAGCTTGGACGTCTGGCGAAACACGAGCCTCATCGCGCTGAGAATCGGCGAGCGCATACCGCGCGGAATGGTCGTCAGCTCGATGTCGGGGCTTACGGCTGCGGGCCGCGGTAGGGGGTCGCCCGCCGAGGGCTCCGGAGAGGCCGGCGGGGATACCGGCCTTGTCTGGTCCGGAACCTGTGGAATGGCGCTCGCGGAGCCGAGCTGCCGCAAGTCGACCGTGGGGAGGTTCTCTGCGACTTCGTCTCCCTCGACAGGTAGCCGCGGTGCCCGGTCGGCTGCGCGCCCTACGGCCTCCGGCCGCGGAGGAGGGTTTGGTTTGGGTAGCGGAGCGGCCCGAACTTCCACCAGGACCGAGTCGCTCAGCTCTTCCGTATCGGGGTCGGCGCGGGGTTGCGTTTTGTCGTCCAAAGCAATCGCCTGTGTACGGATGATACCCCGCTCTGCCGACGGATCACGCTCGTCTCGCGGGGCTGATGGTTTTATGCGCTCGCCGAAGCCACTACGGCTTGCCGTACAGAGGCCGCACCGCTCGCCGCGAGCACGGCGGCGCACGCGTTCATCGTGGCACCGGTCGTCCGGACGTCGTCTATCAGCAGCACGGCTCTGCCCCGCAGGCGCGCTCCCTGACGCACGCGGAACGCCTGGGCGACATTGGCGATGCGGCCCTCTCGGTCGAGTGTCGCCTGCCGCGGCGTATCCCGTGTGCGTTCGAGCGCAAGCGGCAACCAGGGTATGCCCAGGCGACGCGCGATACGACGCCCGATGATGGCCGACTGATTGAAGCCGCGCTCCGCCAGGCGCGCGACGTGAAGGGGGACGGGGACGACCACCGAGTCCTGGAGACTCCAGGCTCTGGGCGCAAGGGCGCGCCAAAGCAGGTCACCCAGCGGGCGCGCAAGATCGGGTCGACGTTCGTACTTCAATCGTACGATGGCGCGCGCAACAGCCCCACCGTACACGAACGCCGCCGTGAGCGAGGGGTCCTCCGGAGCGTGCTCGATGGTGGACGCGCACGCCGGGCAGAAAGCCGACACGGGCCGCACACGCGCATCGCAGGCGGCGCACCTTGGCGGCGCGATCATCCAGGCGACAACATCCAACGCGAAAGCCGTGATCGACGCAGCAGCGCTCATGCACGCTCATCGGCCGAGGGCGGCCGGCGGTTGCTGGTCTGCCGCGCTCTGCTCTTCGGAGGTCGTGGCGAAGAGCACGTGGTCCTCCCATCGTCCGGCGATCGACAAGTAGCGCTCTGCGACCCCTTCTCGCCGGTAGCCCGCCTTTTCGAGCACCCGCAAGCTCGCGCCATTGCGCGGCATCACCGCCGCTTGAACCCGATGCAGTCCGATGCCCGAGAAGGCGAACGCGGTCGTCGCGCGAACCGCCTCGGTCATGAGTCCACGGCCTTGCAGCTCATGATCGATCCAATAGCCGAGGTAGGCATTCTGAAACGCGCCCCGCAGCACGCCGCCGAGTGCAATTCGGCCGATGACCCGGTTTTCGTCCTCGCGGCTTGCAATGACGAAAACGAAGGTGTGACCCCTCTTCCACTCCCTTCGGTGCTGCAAGACTGCCCGTGACACCGACGCGAGGGAGGCCGTGTCTTCTCCGGGCGCTGGAGCGACGCTCCAGGGGCGCAGATGTGCCGCATTGGTTCGCAGCGCGCGTCGCATTTCTGCGATATCGCTCGTGCGCAGCGGGCGGAGGACCAGCCGCTCGGTCAGGATGCGCGTGGAAAGGGAAGGCACTTGCCACGCGGGGCGCACGATCGTCCGCGGTACTTCGCTCATAGGAGCTGCACGGGATCAACATCGATCGCGGCTCGGACGGTGCGCGGAAGCGAAGCGCGCGCCTCGTCGACCAGCCCGAGCACCCCACGAAGCCGCGCCCGATCGGCGGCCCGAAGCATCAGGCGAAAGCGCCATCGATTGCGAATGCGGGCGATCGGCGCAGGCGCAGGGCCCTGCACGAGAACGTGGCCGCCGCGCACGCCTTCCGACTCGAGCGCCACGCGGGCGAGCCGCACGCATGCTTCACGTGCTTCGTCCTCCACGGGAGCATCCACGCGCACGAGCGCCGCCCGCGTAAAGGGCGGGTAACCGAGCTCGCGGCGGTCGGCGAGCTCCCGATCGAGAAATCCACCCACGTCGTGTCTTGCGGCCAGCGCGATGGCCGGGTTTTCCGGATCCCACGTCTGGACGATGACCTTTCCCTCTCGATCGCCGCGCCCCGCGCGCCCTGCAACCTGCACGAGAAGCTGGAACGCGCGCTCGCTCGCCCGAAAATCGGGAATGCTGAGAGCCGCGTCCGCATTGACGACGCCGACGAGTGTCACGTTCGGCAAATCGTGCCCTTTCGTGACCATTTGAGTGCCGACGAGGATGTCGATTTCACGCGCACGCATCTTAGCCAAGAGTTTCTCCACTTTCCTTCCGCTCGCGACATCGCGATCCAGGCGCGCGACGCGCGCCTGGGGGAATGCCGCTGCGAGTGTCTCTTCGAGCTTTTCCGTCCCCGTACCTTCCAGGACGAGGGCCTCGGCGCCACAGGCCGCGCACCGGGCGGCCAGGGGTGCTTGAAAGTCGCAGTAGTGGCATCGGACGACCTCTCCTCCACGCTTGTGGAAGGTGAGGGCAACCGAGCAGTCGCTGCACGAGGCGACTCGGCCGCACGCCTCGCAGCGAACACTCGGTGCAAAGCCGCGTCGATTGAGAAAAAGAATCGCCTGTTCGCGCGCGGCCAATGTGCCCTCGATCGCTCGGTAGAGAGGCATGCTGATGCGCTTGTCGCCGATCGCGCTCGAACCCATGCGGCGGAGATCGACCAGCTCGACCCGCGGTAGGGGTTGTGCGCGCGGGCGGTCAGGCAGCGAAAGCTTCGCCGCACGCCCCTTGCGCACGAGCTGTTCGCTCTCGAGCGACGGTGTCGCACTGCCCAGAAGGCACACGCCCCCGACGCGATGGGCGCGCAAAATGGCCATGTCGCGCGCGTGGTACCGGACCCCCTCTTCTTGCTTGAAGCTCGAATCGTGCTCTTCATCGACGACGATGAGGCCAAGTACGCGCACGGGCGCGAATAGGGCGCTTCGGGCACCGATTGCGACGTCCGTCGCGCCGGTTCGCAATTGCCACCACATCGCGTGGCGTTCGCGCGGCGTCAGCCCGGAATGCAAGACCGCGACATTGTCGCCGAAGCGAGCTCGAAAGCGAGCCACGAGCTGCGGAGTTAGAGCGATCTCGGGTACGAGCACGATCGCTCCTCGCCCGTTCGAACGCGCGGCGGCGATCGCACGCAAATATACCTCCGTTTTCCCGCTACCCGTGACGCCGTGCAAAAGGAGGGTGGACGGTTGCGCCTCGCCCAGGCGAGCGACGATGGCGTCGATGGCCGCGGTCTGCGCCGGCGTCGCGTCGTGGGGAATGTCGCGTAGAGCGGGCTCTGCGAAGAACGGGTCGCTCGCGGAAGGTCGCGCGTCCATCGTGACGAGCCCGAGCTCGGCCAGCTTCTTCACGGCCGAACGTGCATTTCCCCAACGCCGCTCCAGCCGAGCGATCGGTTCAGTTCCCGTGGCGCGCAGGTGCGCCAGGACAGCTGCCGCCTGCCCGTGCAGCGTTCCAGCCGTTTCGACGCGCGAGGTCGGGACGACCCATTGTACGCTCCGCGCGCCGACTCCCGTCGCGTCGGAGAAGAGGGTCGGCTCGCTCAGTTCTCGCGCCGTCGAGCGCTCCACGGGCGGCAGAGCCAGGCGCACGACCTCTCCGATTGGCGCCAGGTAGTAGCCGGCGAGGTCCCGCAAGAAAGCAAGGAGGTCCTCGGGAATCGCAGGCTCCGGGTCTACGACGCGAGCGATCGCTTTGGTCCTTGGCGGTGGCTCGCCTTCGCGCACGCCGAGCACCACCCCGATGAGACGCCGGGCGCCGAACGAGCAAACCACGCGCGACCCGGGAAGAACTCGGGCTGCCAACTCGCCCGGCACGGCGTACGTGAACGTGCGTGGCAAAGGTACGGGCAGCGCAACGTCGGCGAGCAGCACGGTCGGCAAGCTCAAGGCACGGAGACTCAGCGCATGGCGAGGGCGAGAAGGAACCCCGCCAGGGCCACCACGACAGCCGCGACGACCACGAGCGCCGGAGACCTGCGTTTTGCGATTTTGGCTTCGGGGCTCGGCGGCGCGGGCTGGATGGGCGCGATGGGCTCCGCGACGAGGGGCACGCCTCGTTCGAGGGCGGACATCGCCCGCTCGCGGGCACGCCTGCGCGAAATTATCTCGGCGCCGAAGGTCGTCGCCAGCCATTCCCCGAGCTGCAGGGCACTCGCCCGCAGCTTCGCACGGGCGACGTAGTCATCGAGGTCTCGCAGCATGGCCGGTGCCGACGGATATCGGGAATCTCGGTCCACCGAGAGCGCCTTCGCCAGCACGGCACGCAGCTCTTCTTCCGCCGGGAGACCCAGATGGGGCAGCACCGGCACGTTCGCGCGCCGCGCCTGTTCCAGAGGGCTGGCCACCCCGTCGCCGGCCTTGTACATGCGCCGGCCCGCCAAGAGCTCCCACAGGACGATGCCCGCGGCGAATACGTCTGCGCGCGCGTCGACCGCCTCTCCGCGGGCGTGCTCTGGGCTCATGTACCCGGCCTTTCCGCGGAGCGCCTGGTCGATTTCGTGCTCGGCAGAGCCGGCGGCGACTGCGTCGTTGGCGTGGGCGATCCCGAAGTCGCAAACCTTGACCTCGCCGTCGAACGAAAGGAGCAGGTTCGAAGGCGAGACGTCTCGATGCACGATCCCAAGCGGCGCCCGATCGTCGTCGGTTCGCCGGTGCGCATAGTCGAGCCCGCGCAGCGCCTCGCGGACGACGTGAAAGGCCAACTCGAACGGGAGAGGGACCCGCGCGCGCGAGCAGCGCGAGAGAAGGCCGCTCATGTCGAAGCCTTCAACGTACTCCATCGCGATGAACAAGCGGCCTTCCTCGCGGCCGAGATCGAAAACTTGGACTACGTTCCCATGGTTCAGCCGCGCGGCGAGCTTGGCCTCGTGGACCAGCATTTCGCTGAACCGGGAGTCGCCGGCTAGCGCTGGAAGTATCTGCTTGACGACGCAAAGTCGCGCCCCCCCGAGCTCGATCTTCTGCCGAGCCAGATAGATTTCCGCCATCCCGCCTCGGCCGATGAGGTCGAAGAGAGCGTACCGCCCGAAAGCGCGCGGCAGGACGAGAGACTGGGCCGCAGGCGACATCGACCGGCCTTTACTCCCCCGACGACCCTCCGCGGTCAAGTGAGCTCCGGTTCAGCCGCAGGACCGATTGCGAGAGACTACGGGCGGTACTTGTCGGCCAAACGGTTTGGCGCTCTCTAGACCACGCTGATCGCCGATGATTCGCCCACGGTGCCTGCGACGAGCGTTCCGCTCCCAACGGAAGGGCCCGAAACACGAGCGTCCGCCGAGACCCGCGCTGCAGCATAATGCGGGTCATGTCATCGCCTCCGCCGGAAAGGGACCAACCCCCCTCGTCTGGTGGCAACGGTGAGGGACCCCCTGTCTCTCGAATCGCAAGACTCGCCCGTCTCGGTGCTCTCGCTCCGCGGGCACTCCCTCTCGCGACCGAGGCCGTCCGCCGCGCGATCGGCGGTCGGGGCACGGATCAAGACGAAGCCGCGGCGCGACGCCGGCTGACGCAGAACGCGAAAAAAACTGCGGACGCGATGCTCAAGACGCTGGGAGAGATGAAAGGCCTCCCCCTCAAGCTCGGGCAGATGGCGTCGTATGTCGACGGGCTCGCCCCGCCCGGATACGAAGAGAAATTTCAGCGCGTACTCGCGCGGCTTCAGCAGAACGCTCCGCCCCTTTCGCCCGAAGCCGCGGTGAAGGTGGTGCGGGAGGATCTTGGGGTTCACCCGCGCGAAGCGTTCGCCGAGTGGGATGACCAGCCATTTGCCGCGGCGAGCATTGGTCAAGTGCATCGAGCGGTCACGCGTGGTGGCGAACCCGTGGCGGTCAAAGTGCAATACCCTGGTATCGACCGGGCGATCGAGAACGACCTCAAAAGCCTGTCGATGCTCGAAGCGATGATTGCGCCCGTGGGAAGGCGATATCGAAGCGACGAAGTCTTGCAAGACATAAAGGCCGTTTTCCTAGCGGAAGTAGATTACGGCAAAGAAGCGGAAGCGATCGACACGTTCCGCCGCGTGCACCAAGGAGACGACGAAGTGGTGATTCCTCGCGTCTTCCACTCCTTGTCGACCAAGCGCGTGCTCACGATGGAGCTCATGGGGGGCGCCGAATACGCCGAGTTCTGCGAGCATGCGTCGCAGGGCGATCGGGACGCGGCCGGCACGACGCTCGGGCGTTTCATGTTTCGGCCGCTCTGGCGCCATGGCTTGCTCTACGCGGACCCGCACCCCGGCAACTACCGGTTCCTCGGCGGGGGGCGCGTCGCCTTTCTCGACTTCGGTTGCCACAAGCTCCTGCCAGCGGCGCTCGTCGAAGGGATGAAACGCTACGTCGTGGCGCTGCAACGCGGCGACATCGAGGAATTCTATCGCGCGTGCATCGAAGTGCTCGGCTACGATCCCAGCGATAAAGAAAGCTGGTCGCTCTACACGGAATACACAAAAATGGTTCTCCAGCCCCTCGTCGTGGACGGACGATTCAAGTACACGAAGGAGTTCGCGCGGCAGAGCGTGGCGTTCTTGGTACGGGGCGGAAAGAATATCGTGTTCAAGCCGGGCGAAGCCCTCCCGAATCTGCCTCCGCCAATCCAGATGCCGGGCGACTTCACGTTCGTCAACCGGCTCCAATGGGGGTTCGCGAGCGTCTTGGCTGGCCTCGGGGCGGAGGCGAACTGGAGGCAGCTCGTGCAGCCATGGCTCCATGGCCAATTGGTACCGATTCCGGCGGCATGATCGCCGGATCGCCGCCTGAGCGCCGGCGCGGTGTACGAGAAATTCGACGGCGCGCTATCGTCGGCCATCGATGCCCTCGGCTCTGCCCCACGAATTCGAGCATGCCGGGCGCCGTTCGGCGCCGCCGGGCTTTGCCGACGACAGCGCGCGAGCCTACGGGGACCCCTCGGCCGAGAACGCCGTCATTCACGGGGAGAACCTACTTGCGATGCGACGTCTCGAGCGAGCCGGCTTCGCTGCCCGATTCCGATGCATTTATCTCGACCCCCCTTTCAACTCCGGCCGGCGTTTCGCCGAATACCGCGACGCGCAGTCGCCGGAGATCTGGCTAGATCTGATGCGCGAGCGGATCGCCGCCGCGCGCGACCTCTTGGCGAGCGACGGTGCAATCTTCGTCGAAATCGACGACACGGAGCTCGGCCCGTTGCACGTGGCGATGGACGACATCTTCGGCCGAGAGCAGCGAATCTCGACCATCACGGTGGTGCGCAGCGCCGCGACGGGCCACAAGACGGTGAACCGGGGGCCGATCAACGTGACGGATTTCTTGCTCGTCTACGCGAAAGATCGTCGAAGCTGGCGGTGCAACACGCTCGTCCGCGATCGGGGCCGGTACGACGACGCGTACTCGACGTGGCTCGAGAATCCGAACGACCCGCCGGAGGCATGGCGCTTCGCGACGCTCGTTGCGAGCGTACGGCGCTTACTCGGCCGCGAACCAAGCCGCGCGGACGTGGAAGCCTACGCGGTCGAGCACGCCGACCATGTCGTACGCTTTGCTCAGCCGCGCTACGACGCAGTGAGCAAGGAGGCGCGGGCACTCATCGACCGGTCGCGGCGAGAGCCCGAGCGCGTTCTCCGCTTGCCTCGTAAAAAGCACAAAGATCTCGTTCTTCGGGGAGGAAACCGCGTGATCGCGCTCGCCGACAAGGTGGTCGAACGGAACGGGCGGCGTGTTCTGGTCGAGCCGCTCACGAACGTCTGGGACGACGTTCCGTTCCAGGGGATTGCGCGCGAAGGCGGTGCGCGCTTCGTCCGAAACAAGAAGCCGGAAAGGCTTCTCGGGCGCATCATCGCCATGTCCACCGATCCGGGCGATTGGGTTCTCGATGCGTTTCTGGGGAGCGGCACGACCGCTGCGGTCGCTCAGAAGGCTAGCCGACGATGGATCGGAATCGAGCGCGGGGACCAAGTGAATGCCCTTTGCATTCCTCGGCTCCGCCGCGTCGTGGACGGCGACGACGCGAGCGGTGTCACTCGCGCTCTGGGCTGGAAGGGGGGAGGGGGGTTTCGTGTTTGGACGTAGCCCGCGTCTCTCGTGGGAAGCCCTTGCGCTCGCGTTCTTCTTTGCATGTGGCCGCAAACAAGCGTCGCTCGCGTCGGGGCCCGACCACTCGGCGACCTCCCGCGCCGGGCCCCCGGCGCCGACGGTGGAGGCGCCAACGGCTTGCTCCGCGCCGTCCCCGCTTTGCGACGGGTCGACGGCCGGCGCTGTCCCTTGGCGCGTCCTGGTCGGCGACGAGCGCTGGAACGCGGCGTGGCGTGCCCTAGAAGCGCTGCCCGAAGCCGACAAGGCGCGTCCGGACGTGCGGTACGTTCGCGCGCGTGTGGCGCTGGCGCGTGGGGACGCCGCGGCCGTTCTTCCACTGCTCGACGGGCTGGAGAGCGCCTTGCCGCTTCTTGCCGAAGACATCGCCGGTCGGCGCGCATCGGCGAGGCTCGTGGTGGGGCCGTTCGAGGAGGCCGCCGAATGGTGGGCCGCGCGCCCCGCTCCATCGTCGCAGCTCGACGCGGCCCGCGCCTACGAAAAGGCAAAGGACGCGCGCAAGGCTCGGGCCGCGGCCGATCGGGTTCTATCGAGCAGCAGGCGGACCCGGTCGCAAGAGGCGGAAGCCCGGGCGCTTCGGATACGAATCGCGGAATCACCGGCAGAGCAGGAGCAGGCCGACGCACGATGGATCGCGACATACGGTGCCGACGTGGTCCCGGGAGACTCGCTCCTCAACGTGACAAGGCTCGACCCGAGGCACCCCCTTTCCGCGCAAGAGTTGATGGTGCGTGCGCACACACTCTCGGACGCGGGTCGTACCGACGAAGCTTTGCATGCCATCGATGGCGTCGCGGGTGCTCCGGGCGCCGAGAAGGTCAGCGAGCTCGATCGCATGCGAGCCCGGGGCACGATCCTTTTTCGCGCCCGCGGTCGCTCGGGCGAAGCCGCGAAGGCGCTCGCGGAATGCGCGGGGGCGGGTGGGCCGCACGCGGCGGAAGACGCATTTCACGCGGCGCGCGCGCTGTCGCGGGCAGATCGAGACGAAGAGGCGATCCGCGGATACGAAGAAGTCGCGAGGCGCTACCCCAAGTCGACCTGGGCGGACGAGGCCGCGTTCTTCATGCCGTACCTGCGGATGCTCCACGCCGAGTGGAAGCGATGTGCAAGCGGCTTCGATGACTACCTTCGTTCTCGTCCGACCGGCGAGCGCGCGCGGGACGCGCGACGCGACGGTGGCTTGTGCAAACTGTACGAAGGCGATACCCGAGGGGCGCGCGCCACATTCGAGAGGCTGAGTGAAGACCTCCGGACCGACTCTATCGCGGGCGCGCGAATGACGACCTTGGCGGCTCTCGCCGCGGCGCGCGATGGCGACCGCACGCATGCGATCGCGCTTTGGACCGAAGTGGCGCGGCTGCACCCGCTGTCGTGGCCCGCGCTCGTCGCAAGGGCCCGTCTCACGGAAGCAGGTGCTCCGCTCCCGCCGGCGATCGAGCCACCGCCTGTCTCGTCGGAGGCTCCTTCCCCGCTCCCGGTAGCGCTTCCGCCGCCGGCCGACCTCCTCCACGAGCTGGGCCTCGACGCCGATGCAGAGACGGCCCTACACGAACGCGAGGGCGCCATCGCCGGCGTTGCCGGGAGCCGTGTTCCGGAAGCGCTTTGCGCGTCGTACGGCGTGCTCGGGCGCGCGCGACGCCGTTACCAAATCGCTCAGACTCTTCCTTCCGTCCTTTTCAATACGGCTCCGGACGCGAATTCCCGCTGGGCGTGGGAATGCGCCTTTCCGTCGCCCTACTCAGACGACGTACGCAGCGCAGAAGCCCAGGAGGGCTTGCCGGCCGGCCTTATCTGGGCAGTCATGCGTCAGGAGAGCGGCTTCGATCCGGATGTCATTTCCCCGGCCCGCGCCGTCGGCCTCATGCAAATACTCCCGGACACGGCGCGCTTGGTCGCAGACGAGCTCTCGGTGAACCAAGACGACGCGCGCCTGACGAGCCCCTCGTTCAACGTTCGGGTCGGCGCCCACTTCATGCGCAAGCTCCTCGACCACTACCATGGCGACATTCCTCTCGCCGTTGCCGCGTACAACGGGGGCGCCGACTCGATCGAACGTTGGCTTTCGCGCGCACCGGGGATGCAGCTCGACGCGTTCATCGAGCGCATCCCGTACGACGAGACGCGCGAATACGTGGTCCGCGTGATGGGAAATCTCGCACGGTACGGGTACCTCGCTCGAGGCGACGACGGGGTTCCCCGGCTCGATCTCGAACTGAAGACGAAATAGGGGCAACCCTTACTTTCTTCGCCACTTCTTCCAAGTGCTGATCAGGCGCGCTCCCCAGCCGCTCTCGTTTGCGCCTTTGGTCAGCTCTTCCAAGAGCGCCTTGACGTCGTCTGCGTGCGGTTGGAGCGCGAGGGCGCGCAGCGCCGCGTCCCGCGCCTCGGGCTTACGCCCGGCAGCGGCGAGCGCACGAGCAAGCATGGACAGCGCCCGCGGGCCGTCGCCTTCGAGCGTCAACGCCCGCTCGGCATGCACCACCGCTCGCGCCGGGTCCTCCAACGCCATCAGCACGTTCGCCATCTCGAGATGCACGGCAGTCGCACCGGGAGCCAGTTCGAGCGCGACTTCGAGGGCGCCGCGCGCCGCGCTCCAACGCCCTTGCCGTCTCTCGGCCACCGCTGCCGCAAGCCATGCCGGCCAAGCGCTGTGGAGCGTCGCAAGACGCCTCGCGCGGGCGGCTACCTCCCCCAGGTCCCCGGACTCTGCGCTCTGCGACGCGCGAAGTACGCTTCGGAGCTCGAGCTCGGCGCTCGGGTCTTCGATTGACAGGCGTACGAGTTGAGCTTCGGCCGCGGCTGCCGATGCCGGCGCCACCTGGTCCACGCCGGCGAGCCGCGCACGGGCTGCGCGTAGGTCTCCGAGTGCCACGAAGGCGCGCGCAAGCGTGAGCGACGCCCACGGGTCTCCGGGAACCATTTCGAGCAGGCGCGCGCACAGCCGGGCAACGCGCGATGCCCGCGCAAGCCCTTCCCCTTCCGTGGCCAGTGCGAGCTGAACGGCCCGGCGAAGAACGTCCGGGTGCACGCTGGGAGCCGCTAGAGCCGTATCGACGAGACCCTGCGCCGCGGCCGTATCGCAGGTACGTAGCGCCAGAGACGCAAAGCCAACGAACGCCGGAGGGTGAACGGGATCGTGAGACAGAGCTTCCCGCCACGCCGCTCGCGCTCCGTCGACATCGCCCCGCGCTGCGAGGACCGTCCCCTGTTCGGCGCAAAGCATCGAGTCGCCCCTGAACTCGACGAGTGCCGGCTGCAGCGCGGCGAGCGCGCCCTCGAGGTTCCCCTGCGCGCGCAACGCCTGCGACAGCAGCGCGTACAGCCGCGGGCGTCTTGGTCCGTGGGCGATTGCAGCGTTGAGGCGGCGCTCCGCATCGCGGGGTTGGCCGAGGCGAAGCTGGAGGGCGGCCAGCGCTTCGACCAGTTCGACGAACATCGGAGCATCGGCCACGGCCCGCATCAGCGCGCGCGCCGCCGCGGACGCGAGCTTGGAGTCGAGCGCCGGTCCGGAGGCGGTGTCGAGCGCGAGCATGGCCAGTCGCTCTATGGGATAGCGAGCGGTTGGCGCGTCGTGGATCGCACGGCCGAGATGTATCATCGCGGCGAGACGGTCGTGCGGTCCACCTCGCAGCGGATCGTGCAGCGCGCAGCGTTCGGCGCGGAGCACGCTCTCGAGGGAGTCCCATTCGAGCTCTTGTAATCCGCGCAGCGCCCCAATTTCTCCACCGAGCGACGACCATAGGCGTTCGAACGCAACGACGAGCGACGCGCCCGCTCGAGACTCGTCGAGGGGCGCATCCACGCGTGCGCGAGTACGCCCATCGTGCGCGTCGAACGCGAGGAGCTGAATTGTTCCTTCGCCCTCGCCTGGCGGTTCAAGCAAACCGGTGACGACCACTCCGACGGCGCTTCTCGCTTCGCCGGCGATGTCGCGCCAGGCCGCCGGTGGCACGAATGCCTCGACCGGATACGGGGCGGTGTGGGACGGCTCGTCGTTGCGCCGGCCGCGAAGTTGAGCGATCGCAATCCCGCCCCCTTCGACGTGCGCGAAGGCGTGCACCAGCGCGGCCAGGCCGAGACCCAGGCCGCGCCCCGCGAGGGGCACTCCGAACGGGATGACGACCGCGTGTGGGACCTTCATTTGCTCTTTCGGCGGCGCCCACGAGCTTAGGGTTCCGCGCTCGGCGCGGAGCCGCGACGCTAAGGCGCCTTCTTGCCTTCCCGGGGCTCGCGCCTCACGCGGCGCGCCTCGGCCAATTTGCCGTCGAGCTTTGCGCGCGCCGGGATCAAGTTGAAGCGGCCACCGGTCACGGCCGTCTCCGCGGCTTTCACGCGATCGCGCGTCATCTCGATGAACTTGGCTTGGCAGCGCACGAGCGGAGCGCCGACTTTCGCCTGAACCCGGTCGTACTTCCCGTCCGCCCGGAGCGTCCAGCTCTTTACGTTGTCCGCGATTTGAAGCTGCATGATGTCGATGAGACGCTGCCGGATCGCCGGGTCTTCGATCGCCACCATCGTCTCGACTCGCCGGTGAAAATTTCGTGGCATCCAGTCGGCGCTCGCGATGTACACCTCGTCTTTGCCCCCGTTGGCAAACTGAAACGCCCTTCCGTGTTCGAGGAAGCGGTCGACGAGGGCCCTCACTTCGATTGTCTCGCTCACGCGCGGCACACCCGGCCGCAGACAGCATATCCCCCGCACGAGGAGCGTGATCGGGACCCCCGCCTGCGAGGCGTGGTAAAGCCCTTCGATGACGTCGCGATCGACGAGCTGGTTCATCTTCGCGACGATGCGAGCTGGACGGCCGGCCCGCGCATGTTCGGCTTCGCGTGCGATGAGCGCCATCACCCGCTCGTGCAGTCCGAGCGGCGCAACGATGAGCTCGTTCCACTTGGGTGGCGCGCTGTATCCCGTCAATAGATTGAAAAGGCTCGAGCAGTCTTCGCACACGTCTGGACGGGCGGTGAAGAGCGAGTAGTCGGTGTAGAGGCGGGCCGTCGTCGGATTGTAGTTACCGGTCGAAAGGTGGGCGTAGCGCCTGAGTTTGCCCTTCTCGCGCCGCACGATGAGAAGGCACTTCGCGTGGGTCTTCAGTCCCATCAGTCCGTAGACGACGTGCGCGCCAGCTTGCTCGAGCATGCGCGCCCAGACAATATTCGACTCTTCGTCGAAGCGCGCCTTCAACTCCACGATTGCGGTTACTTGTTTTCCGCTTTCGGCCGCACGGACGAGCGCCTTGACGATCGGCGAATCGCCCCCAGCCCGGTAGAGCGTTTGCTTGATCGCCAATACGTCCGGATCGTCGGCCGCGCGCGCGATGAGATCGACGACCGCGTCGAAGGACTCGTACGGATGGTGGAGAAGGACATCCTGCTCTCGAAGGACCGCGAACACGTCGTTGTCGCGAAGCGGCGGGACCGCGTGCGGCATGAACGGTTCGTCGCGCAGAGCCCTCGCCTCGTATCGCGTGATGGACATCAAGTCCGCGAGGTTGAGCATCCCGGAGACGCGATAGACGTCCCGCTCGGGATCGAGCTTGAACGCCTTCACGAGCTTCGCCAGGCTGACCGCCGGAGGATCGCCGGCGACTTCCAGGCGAACGGCGTTGCCGCGCTCGCGCCGGCGCAGCTCTTGCTGGATCGACTGGAGGAGGTCTTCCGCCTCTTCCTCGTCGACCTCGATGTCGAAATTGCGCGTGACGCGGAATACGTAGAGGCCGTCGACGCGCACCCCGGGGAAGATCGTGGAGACGTGCCGGGCCACGAGGTCTTCGAGCAGGACGTACGCGCGGAGCGCCGGCTGACCGCTCGGTGTCTTGGCGCCATTGACCGGCAGAAGGCGCGGCAACATAGAAGGCACTTGCACGACGCCGAATCCGTGTTCGTACGTGCCCTCGCGAGTGAACATGACGGCGAGGTTCAGGCTTCTGTTGCGCACCTGCGGAAACGGATGCCCGGGGTCTATCGCGATGGGGGTTAGGATCGGGAAAACTTCGTTGTGAAAGCGCGCGTCGAGCTCGGCGAGCGCCTCCGCGGAGAGAAGCCCCGGTTTGACGAAGACGATCCCTGCCTCAGCCAGCTTTGGAAGCAGAACCTCCAAGCTGTGGGATTGGGAAGCGGACAGCTCGTGCACGCGCTTGGCGATCGCGGCGAGCTGCTCGCTGACGGTCATCCCATCGGGACCCATTTCGTCGACTTCACCGGTGAGCTGCTGCTTGAGCCCAGCCACCCGGACCATGAAGAACTCGTCGAGATTGCTCCAAACGATGGCGTGGAATTTGAGGCGCTCTAGGAGCGGAACGCTCTCGCTTTCGGCCTCGGCAAGGACCCGCGCGTTGAACTCGAGCCAAGAAAGCTCGCGGTTCAGGTAGAACTCGGGCGAACGAACGTCGGGATTCTCGGTGCCGTTTGCGAGCGGCGAAGGGACCGGCGACGCCGGGGGCCAACTGCTCGACGGCGGGACCAGTTGGCTCGCAGGGCTTGGGTCAACCGAAGTCTGATCCGTTGGGAAGCTTGTCACTGGGGCCGGTCATCCTAGCTTAAGGCGTGTCGTCGGGTGGCGGCACCGGCTCCGCAGGCTCGGCCTCGACGCCTGCGCCGCGGCCCCCCGTCGGATGGCGGTCGAGCCGCAACCACGCGTGGAAGTGGCCAAAACGCGCCGACTCGCGGTAGCGGGGGGTCAGCCAAGCCGCGACGCGGATGCAATGGCTTTCGAAGTCTTCCCACGCATCCTCGCTCGACAAGAGCGGCGAGCCGTCGATGAAGACGAAGGCCGCCGGAGGGCTTTTCTCGAGTCGCTGCAGCATGTCCATCTCAATGTCGTCGCGAATCGCGCGAATGCGCTCTGCTTGAGCTGGACTCGGGCGGCCCCCGGTTCCGCCCGCGAGAGCTGCGTCGGCGTTGAGATCATAAGCGTAGATGTATGGCGTCGCGCTCTGCCGGCGGGCGAGGAAGAGTACGTAGGGGTCCATTCCATAGCTCTGCACGCGGTCGCTCTGGTCCGTATGCCGGCGCAGGTAGTCGGCGGCCTGCCTCAGCTCGTACGGGAAGAAATCAGCCTGTTGGAAATGCGCCAGATATTCCTCCGACTGGCGCTGTTGCCTGGTGTTCGCTTCCCAAAGCATCCAGTTTGCGCGCACGTGAGGCGAGTCGAGCAGAGCGGTGGCTATTCGGAGCGCGAGAGCCGCACCGAGAGCGACGGGTATGATTCGGACGGCTGCCCAACGTCGTTGAGCCACGCGTGTTCTTTCTGCGGTCCAGGCGACGAACACGAGCCACTGCAGGTGCACGCCCGACGTTACCGGGTGAAAGTGATAGGGAAAGCCTTTGGCCTGTGCGGCCACGCTCGCCACGCCGCAAATCGGGACGAGGGCCAGGAGCACCGCGCGACGCGGCATCTCACCGAGGCAAACCAGCGCGATCAGGACCATCGCCCCGAAGAGCCCGAAAATCGCTTGCGTCGAGCGCCACGACTCGGAAAAAATGTCGGAGATGGCGCGCGGCCAGATGAATCGGTACATCGCAGGGACATCGACGAGCTGGATGCGGGCGAAGGCGGCCAGATCGCCGTACGCAACGACGAACACGATCTGGGTCGCCGCCCCGATAACACCCCCGAAGGCAAAGGCGGCGAGTGCCCGACTGCGCTCGCCAGTGAGATCACGGTCCCATAGAAGGACCGCGATTTGCACGAGGGTGAAGACTGGGTAGGTGGGCTTGCCGAACCATGGGATGACGCTGAGCGCGCCGGCAATCACGAGCAACCGCCCCCGGTAGGGACGAGCCGGTGCTCCATGAGCCGCGATCTGAATCGCGACGCTCGGCAGCATGAACCAATCGAAAAAGCTCTCCCGCTGGGCGGTGTCCCAAAAGCCGTAGAGGAGGTACTGGCCGCTGAGGACCACCCAGCCCGCGAAGGCCCAACCGAACCGATCGAGCAGACCGGACTTGCGCGACGCAAAGAGACCCGGCGCGAGGAAGCCAAGGAGCGCATAGCTTGCGCCCGTCACGGCGAGGTCGAGAACGCGAAACCGATACTCGTCACCACCACCCAACGCCAGAAAGGCGGTGTGCACGAGGTGCGTGAGCGGACCGTTCACGTCGCGCACTTCCCGGTAGTCGACCGCCCCTTGCTGGAGGGCCCAGGCGACGTACTGGAAGATCCCTTGGTCACGACCGAGCGTCGTGAGCGAAGCGCGCTTCGTCGCGGTGACCACCCAGAAGAGCGGTGGTAGGGCGATGACCAGGGGCACGAGGAGTGCCCGAACGAGGCGGGCCGAGGCAAACCGTCGCGCAGATGGACGAACGCTCATTCGAGCGCGCGGAAGGTATCAGACGCGTCAAGGAAGCGTTTGCCGAAGCCCCCTGGAAACTCGGCAGAAATGATTGGTTGAGGTCGATTCAGCTTTCCGTCGAGCTTTCGGGAACATGGGGCTCTTGGCATCGCACGTGCGTGCGGGTTGTGCGGGGGTACGCGGACAGGGTCAATAGGGGGCGCTGGACCCTGCCGCCGCGAGGTGTACCGCTCCCAGCGCTCTGGATTTGTCCGCTCAAACGTGTCCACAATTCATACCACCATGACCGAACCGGTCCGACGCTTGACGCCGGCGAACCTGCAGGCGAACAACGCCGAGCCGCGCGGGCGCGCCTTTGCAGATGCGCTGGCCGCTGCGCGCACCAAACACGTGCTGATTGCCCTACGGGGGACTCCCGATCCCGATGGGATCGCGTGTGCCATCACGCAAGCGCATCTCGCCCAGCGCTTGGGAGTGGGACAGAGCACCATCGGGTACTGTCATGAGCTCAGCCATCGTGAGAATCGCGCGCTCGTCAAACTCTTGGGCTTGGAGCTCCGCAAGATCAAGAGCGTCCGAGAGGTGGGGCGCGTGGACTTCTTGAGCTTGGTCGACGCCCACGAGGTCGACCCGGACCTCGCCGACGCCAGCGACTACGAGATCCTGACGATCGTCGACCACCATCGTGCGGTCTCGCCGCCGAAGGCTCGGTTCGTCGATCTTCGCTTCGACGTCGGCGCGACAGCAACGATCTTCGTCGAGTACCTGCAGGAGCTCACCGCGCTCGACGCAGACGTCGAGGAGGACCGGCGCATTGCTACGGCGCTGATGCACGGCCTTGCGACAGACACCGACGATTTCATGCTCGCGCGGGCGAGCGATTTCAGGGCGGCAGCGCAGATCTCCGAAGTGTGCGACCGGGATCTCCTGCAGGACTTGTCGCGTCGGCTCATCGCGCCTACGGCGATGGATGTCATTGCACGGGCACTCCAGGCGCTCGTCGTCCGGCGTAACTTCGCGATGACCGGGGTCGGGTTCGTCAGCGAGGCCGAGCGCGACACGATCGCCCAGGCCGCAGACTTTCTCGTGCGCCGGGAAGACATCGATACCTGCGTCGTCTACGGCGTCGTCGGCGACAAGTACATCGACGGGAGCTTGCGAACGCATTCTCCGAGCGTGGACCCAGCAGCGTGGCTCGAGCAGGCTTTCGGGGCGGACGAGAAGGGCCGGCCGTACGGAGGCGGTAGGCGCGACAAGGGCGGGTTCCGGATCCCGATTGGCTTCTTGGGGCGGGTTACCGATCGCCAGCAGCTCTGGCAGCTCGTAGAGCACGCTGTGCGCACGGCTCTTCTGCGCCAGTCGGGCGAGGAGCCAGGACAAGGCGTGATCGTTCCCCCCGTGGCGACGACGTGACGATGCGCCCGTAACGCTAGAGCACCGAACGGTTTGGCGGGGGGCGAGCTCGGTGAGGGGTCCCGGCCGTCCCGCGACGTGAAGGTCTCGCACGAGGCTAGCCATGAAGATCGCGTTTTTCGGCCTCCCGGTTGCTGCCCTGCTTTTGAAGGGAGACGGCCACGACATCGTGTGGGCTGGCATCTGCCGCTCGCCGGCGATTGGCACCCGACGCCTGATGCGCCGAGTCGGCGCCCAACGTGTTCGTCTCCTGCCCGACTGCGGCAGCGATCTCGTGTACGCCGAGGTGCGGGATGCCCGCCCCGATCTTGTGGTGAGCTGGTTTTGGACCAGGCAAATCCCCGAGTCGATTCTTCGTCTCGCGCCGGCTGTCGGCGTGCATCCCTCGCTGCTGCCGCGCCACCGGGGACCGGACCCCTACTTTGCGGCGATCGACGCGGGCGACGAAACGACCGGCGTCACCGCACACATGCTCGAAAGGGACTACGACACGGGTGCGATTGTCGCGCAGCGGACGCTGACGATCGACCCCACATGGGATTCGTGGCGGCTCGCCCGCGCCTTGGACCGACCCAGTTTGGAGCTTTTGCGAGAGGTGGCGCGGGCCTACGCCGATGGACAGCCCCCCGTCTCCTCCCCGCAAGACGAGCGGATGGCGACCGAAGCTCCTGGACCCATCGACGAACAGTTGGCCCTTAAGTGGTCCTGGCCTGCCGTTCGCGTCGAGCGGCGGGTGCGAGCAGCGGCCCCCTGGCCCGGCGCATGGACCGAAATCGGCGACACCATGGTGACTCTGGTGAGAGTACGATCGACCCGCGACTTCCCCCGCGCGCTCGGCCCAGGCGAGGCCGCGGTTCGCCCGGACGGGGTCGCCGTCGTACGCGCGAGCGACGACGCTGTCGAACTCCTTGCGGGTCGCGGCGAGAACGAGGAGCCGCTGTCGTTCCAGGATCTGGCCAACTTGGTCGATGCGACGCGCACGCTTTCTATTGCGCGCGGGCGCGCGCTGCGATTCGATAGTCTGAAATAAGGAGAATCAACACCGTGTCCGACGTCGTGACGCTAGCCCGAACCGCGCGCGAAGCGCTCGCGCGAGGCCTCAACGCGCTACAGGGCGATCCGAACGTGCCGCCCCCTTTGCTCGAGCTTGCGGCGCCAATCGCGCAGGCGATGGCTGCCCTGCACCAGATCGAGCGCTCGGGCGGTGGGAAGCTGGCGCCGAACGCGCAGAACGCGCTCGCCAACCTCCAGCACGCGCTCGCCCAGCTGCAGTCGCAGCCGACTCGTCACCAGGTCGTTTTGACCGCGGCCGAAGCGGTGGCAGGCGCCCTTGGCACCGTGCACGCTCTGACGCGCTTGGCCCAGGCTCCTTCAGCCGCAGCGTCGCCGCCAAGACCCGTTGAGGCACAGCCGCAAGCCCCTCCCTTGCCCGTTGCCCCTCGAGCGGCTCCACCCCGAGTTGCTCCCGCGCAAACCGCCCCGGCAGCGCCCGTGATGCAGCCGCAGGCGCGGAGCGGGGATTCGCAGTCGGTGACCGCAGAGCTGGGCGCACACAGCCCGACCAACTTCTACAAGGGCCTTTCGGGCAACGACATCGTCGACCACGGCGGACTGTTCGTCTCGACGTACAAGCTGCCGAAATTGGGCCAAGCAGTTCGCTTGAGAGTCTCGCTCCCGGGAGGGTACGAGTTCGAAGCGAACGGCGTGGTGCGCTGGCGACGCGAACCAAGCGATGCGGGTAGCGACGCGCCGCCTGGCTTCGGCGCGCAATTCACCGAAATAACTTCGGAGGCGCGCCAGCTCATCTACCGCTACGTGCGAAATCGCGAGCCTATGTTTCACGACGATCTCTGACCCGCTGACTAGACTGCTCCAGCTTGCGCCGCTTCGGCCTATTCTTCGCGGCTATCGCCGGGCTGCTGGCGGTCTCGCCCGTCGCGAGAGCCGTGAGCGATCCGAAGCTACTTTGGAAGACGACGGAAACGCCGCATTTTCGAATCACGTACTATTCAACCGAAGACGAGGTCGCCGAGCACGTCGCGACCCTGGCCGAGGACATCTACCAGCGTCTGGTGCCTGCGGTGGGCTGGGTTCCCGGGGAGAAGACCGAGCTACTCCTCGCGGATCAAACGGACAGCGCAAACGGCCTGTCCTCCGCGCTTCCCTACAATACCGTGGTCCTGAACGTCACGGCTCCCGACGACATGTCGCCGCTAGGGGACGTCGACGATTGGTATCTCGAGCTCGTCACGCACGAATACACGCACATCCTGCATACCGATCACATCACGGGGGTGCCAGCGCTGATCAATCGGATCTTGGGTAAGGTCTACGCCCCCAATCAGCTGGAGCCGCATTGGATGCTGGAGGGATTGGCGGTCTTCGAAGAGAGCGCGCGTACGAGCGGCGGCCGGCTGCGATCGTCGATGTGGAACATGTTCATGCGCGCCGACATCCTCGAGGACAACGCGGCGTCGCTGGATGTCTTCTCCAATACGCCAAGACGATGGCCCGAGGGTAACATCTGGTATCTGTACGGCTCCTTTTTCATGAAGTGGATCGCCGAGACGTACGGCGAGCAGGCGATCCGCGCAATGATCGACGACTACAGTCGGCAAATCATTCCTTACGGCATCAATCGTTCCGTGCGACGCGCAACGGGCCGTACGTTCGAAGAGCTCTATCCCGCCTGGATTGCCTCACTCCGAAGGACGTTCGGCGCGCAGGCGGAGGCCACGCGCGCGCGCGGACTGCGCGAAGGCGTTCGGTTGACGCATACGGGGCACACCGTCGCGCATCCGCGCTGGGCTCCGCCCAACGCGTGGCCCGAGCATGCGATGGACCTCGTTTGCTTCATCGACGACGGACAAACGACGGGCGGGCTCTGGGCGCTTCCGCTCGTGCGCGACGAGCAAGCACGGATCGTAGGGAGCCGGGAAGACCGCCGCGAGCTCCTCGTTCGAACGAGTGGCGCGTCGAGCCTTTCGTTCATGCCCGACGGGGCGGCGGTGTTCAGCTCCACGGATGTCCACGCCAATCTTTTCTACTACGACGATTTATTCGAGTTGCCTCGCAATCAGAAGAGCGTGTCGGGCCTAGATGGACGACGCGTGCGCTGGAGCGATGGTTGGCGCGCGCTCGACCCCACGATATCTCCGGATGGACGACGCGTCGTGTTCACGACCAACCATCGCGGATCCACGTTCCTGATGATCGGAGACGTCGTCGGATCGCCCGATCGGCCTGGGGCGCACGCGGTGGCCAACGTCCGTGGGCTCGTGCCCAGCGAGCGGTTCGACCAGGCCTTCACTCCTCGCTGGGCTCCGGACAACCGGCATGTAGCCTACAGCGCGTGGCACCGCGGGGGGTATCGGGACGTACGGATCGTCGACGCGATCGACCGCTCCTATGTCGACGTGACTCACGACAGGGCGATCGACGGGGATCCGGTATTCTCACCGGACGGACGCTGGCTCTATTTTCATTCCGACAGGACGGGCATCTCAAACATCTTCGCCTACGAGATTGCCACGGGGCAGCTGAAACAGGTCACGAACGTCATCAACGGAGCCTACCAGCCGGAGCCCTCCCCGGACGGAAAGTGGCTCGCTTATGTCGGCTACACGCACGACGGTTACGACGCGTTCGCGATGGCGATAGACGAATCCCAATGGCTCGATCCCCCGCCCTACACGGAGACGCGTCCCGAACCCGAACCCGAGCCGCCACCCTTGCGTCTGAGGCCTCGGCCTTACGATCCGCTCGTGACGCTGGTGCCGCGCTCCTACTCCCTGCAAATCACCCCTGGCAACTTCGGAGAGTCGACCGTCGTGACGGCCACGGGAAGCGATATTGCCGGTCTTCACGGCGTGACAGCCAACATTCGGACGGAATGGGAACGACCGGAGCTCGAAGGAGGAGTCAGCTACTCGTACAATAGGCTCCCTTTCGACTTTGGCATGAGCGCCTATCGCTCGATCGCGCCGGGAGGCGGATACGCGCTCGGACGCAATACGATCCCGTGGGTTGCCGAAACGGCCGGTGGGACCGCGGCAGTCGGTTATTCCCTGCTTGGAGCGTTCGACGTTCAGTCCTTCAGCCTTTCATACAGTGTGGCCCGGGTTGCGGGAACGCTGCCTTTGCCGGCGGCGAAGCTGAATCCGTACGACACTCCCAGCTTGCCGGGCCGCGGGTTGCTCGGCACGTTGCATCTGGGATGGTCGTACTCGAACGCAGAGGCATTTCTTTGGAGCGTCGGGCCTGAGAAAGGCTTTGGCCTAGGAGCGACTCTGGATCTCGCCGACCCAGCCCTCGCAAGCGACTTCTCGGGCTACTCGGCCAGGTTCGACTTCCAGACTTACTTGAAGATGCCCTGGCTCAACCACCATGTGCTTGCGCTTCACGCCGGTGGGGGTGCGAGCGGCGGGAATCCGGGGGTCGGCTCGTTCTACGTCGGCGGGTTCGTCGACTACCCGGTGATCGATACGGTACGCAATTATCTCGTTCAGGCCGGATGGCTCGTCCTCCGCGGATACCCGGTTGCCGTCGAAGTGGGCCCCTATTACGCGCTGACCAACGCGGAGTATCGCTTCCCGATCGTCAACGTCGACCGCGGCCTCTCAAGCCTGCCTCTCTTCCTCCAGCGCATCAATGGCGCTGCTTTCGTCGACTATGGGAGCGCGTTCAGCGACCCGACGACCGCCCAGTTCAAGACAGGGGTCGGTGCCGAGCTCTGGTTGGAACTACTCCTTGGGTACAACCTCGGTTTGACGTTCCGCGCGGGATATGCCCGCGGCCTGGCGAGCGGAGGACTCGACAAGACGTACTTCGTTGCCGTTGCGGCGTTTTGAGTCCTGCGCGGTCCTCAAACTTGGCCCAGCCCCACAAGGCATGATTGGGCTCCTTCATGCGAGATTCCACCGTCGCGCTCCTCGCGCTGGCCTGCGCGCTCGTTCTTGAGGGCTGCCCGGCGCCTCCTACGGCGCTGGCTCGAGCGCAACAGGCCGCGCAGGAGTTCAATCAGGACGTTCGGTTCGGGCGGAGCGAGCTGATGATGGAGCATATCGCCCCCTCCGCGCGAGACGACTTTGCAGCGCATCACCGCGAGTGGGGCACCGGGGTTCGACTCGCGGACCTGGAGCTAGCCGGCATCCGACCCCGTGGGGATCACGAGCTTCACGTGATCGTGCGCGTCGCGTGGTATCGCCCCGAGGAGCAAGAGCTGCGGACAACCACGCTCGAGCAACGTTGGAGCGACCAGAGTGGCTGGCAGCTGGTCGAGGAGAAGCGCGTGGACGGGGACGTCGGTCTGCTCGGTGAACATGTCGTCTACGAGGTTCCAACCGCAGGACGGCCCCCGGCGCAATTCCCAACCGTCCGCCTCGGCGGCGGCACCCTCTAAGAAAGGAGCGCCACTCTCGCCTGCACCATCGCGCGCGCGGTCGTTAGGGAGCTTCCGGAGGAGCCGACGCCGGGGCCACGGGCGCCGCGACGGGCGGGTGAGCAGCGGCCTTTGACGCCCTCTTCGGGGGCGCGCTTTTCTTTGCGCCCTGGCTCGCGGCAGCTTTGCGCTCCTGGGCATGGCGCTTGAGCCGCGCCTTTTTCTTCACTTGGGCCTTGCGGCGCCTCATGTTCATCGAACTTCGTCGGTCGTGCTTTCCCACGGGCAGGAGAATGCCTACGGCGGGAGGCGCGCGTCAAGCTGTCACGGAGCCAATCGGCGACGAAGGGTCCCGGGACCGACTCAGCCGGTGCCTTCCGCGGCAGCTGCCTCGCGGCTGCGAACCTCGAGGCGATATCGGCTGTTGATCGTCTCGATGTAAAAAACTTCTCGTCCCGCGATCCGAAGGACGCGTTTCACCGGCGTGGTGACGTATTCGTGCATCCCGTCGGGGAACTCGATCACGACCACAGAGCCCTTGCGTGGCGCTCGGACGAGGCGACCGGCCACGGCCCTGGCGCCCTTCCCGAGCTTGCGCAACACCACGTCCACAAAGAGAATCTAGCATCGTTGTCGCGGGCGTCTACTGGGGCTCTGCAGGAGCGCTTCGGTTGTTCTTTTCGCGTGCGACGGCAGCAGCCATCACCCTACCCACGGGGCCCCGTCCCTGGATATAGGGACACAATCGAAAGCGAACCCGACCGGCAACCGGGCACTTAGAGGGTGCCCCCTTTGGCAAGGCATGCGACCGCCCAAACCTCGGCCTCTTTGACATGGCCGAGGGCCTTCAGTCTGCGGGCGTTGGCGCACTCCGCCCCCTCGTACTTCCCGGGCTTGGTCAGCGTCGGGCTGGGGGGGGAGGGGGGAAGAAAAGGAGCGCTCGGGACCGGTGCCGGTCCCGTACTGGGCGCGGCGGTTGCGGGTGCGGGCAGAGGATGAACTGGAGCGGCCGGGTGAGGACTGACGTGGCTCCCGACAGTCGCGAGAGGCGGGACGTCCGGGGCAGCGGGTGAAGGTCCGGACGGGTCCGGCGCAACCGCGCTCGGTACCAAGGACAAGGCCGGTGCGGGGGCAGAGTTCCCTGCTTGATCGAACACGACCGCTTTCGGTGGTCCGCCCAGGCCACCGCGGAACGAGAAAACGATGGCGCCGGCGCTGGCGATCAAGAGGACACCGGCCAGCGCTAACAGGGTCCCCCGCCCCTTCCCATGTCGATGGTCACGCGTCGGGGGCTGCGGAATGGCAGCAGGGGTGGGGAAGGACACGTTGCCCGCGACCGGCGTCGCGGAACGCATCGCGGCGGCCTGCCCCAGAGACGAGGGGGCCGGCAGCGCACCGAATGCGATGGCGGGGTCGAGCGGCGTCGCCATCTCCGTCTTCTGCCCACGGAGAGCAAGCTCGGGTTGGATTGGCACGATGTCCTTTCCGGAGAGCGCGCCGGTGAACGCATCGACGAATTCACCCACAGATTGAAAGCGCTCGTCTGGGGACTTGGCGAGCGCACGGCCGATGGCTCGCCGCATGGCCTCGGGCGCCGCCCGCCCCTCAGCATGAGACTCGATCGGAATCGGGGCCTGGTTCAGGTGCTGGGTAGCCCATTCCCAAGCTGTATTGGCTTCGAATGGGAGTTTGCCCGTGAGCATTTCGTAGGCCATGACACCGAGCGAGTAGATGTCGCTGCGCCCGTCGACGGTACGTCCCGCAAACTGCTCGGGGCTCATATAGGGCGGCGTCCCCAACACCATCCCTTGCTGGGTCAGTTTTTGCTCGCCGACGTCGATCTCCTGGGATCGCTTGGCGATGCCAAAGTCGAGGACCTTCACGAAGTCTTTCTTCCCTGCTCGGTCGACGAGGACCACGTTGTCTGGTTTGAGGTCGCGATGAACGATGCCCCGCCCATGGGCCTCCTCGAGGGACCCGCCGATCTGCCGGATGATTCCCCCGACCCGAGCCGGGGACATCGCTCCGTCTTTCTCCAAAATCGCCGCTAGGCTCTTGCCCTGCAAGAACTCCATCACGATGTAGAGGATTCCGTCGTTGCTTGACCCGAAGTCGTAGACTTGAATGGTGTTCGGGTGCTCGAGCTCCGCTACGGTCCCGACTTCTCGCTCGAAGCGCGCCTTCAACTTGGGATCGCGAGAAAGATGGGGGTGCAGGGTCTTGATCGCGACCTTCCGTTTGGTCGTGCCCAGCTGCTGTTCCCCTTCGTAGACCGCGCCCATTCCCCCCTCCCCCAACAGGCGCCACACCTTGTATTTACCCCCGAGCGTTTGCCCGAGGATTGCGTCGCGTTGGGCGGCCTCCCCGGCGTCCGCGAGCACCGTGCCGCAGGCGGGGCAAAAGCGCTGCGAAGCATCGACCGGGGTCTGACAGGACGGGCATTGCATGCCGGTCGATCGTCGCACAATTGCCGGCCCTCTTCGAGAGCGAGTGTCCCACCGCCTGTCGTTCTCGCGCCGCCGCCCGTGCGCCTCTCGGGCATGGAGGGAGCCGCCGTTCGGGTGGCTCGTTCGCCCTCGGAAAGGCGCTCTCCGTCAAACTGGCCGACCCGCCGCCCACAGGGCGTAAATCGTCCCCCAAGACATGGTTAGAAGCACCAGGAACAGCACGATGGCGACCCACTCGAGACGACGGAGTGCCCGTTGGCTCGATACGATGCCCCAGCTCATGCACGCGGTTTGGGTGCCGTTCGCGAGGTGGTAGGCCACTCCGAGCGTGCCCAGCAGGTAAACGACGAGCGTCGGGGTATGCCCGTGCATGAATTGCGCGATGTGGACGAATGGCTCGGCATGACCTTCGATCAAGCGCGGTCTCAACATCGCTTGCCAGATATGCGCTCCTAGAAAAAGGAGCACGCCCACGGCGGCAAGCCTTTGGAGCAAGTACTTGAAGTTGCTGTAGAAGCGGTAGCGAAGGTTGTTCGGGCGGCTCGCCGCGAGACGGCCGATCCCCCAAACCGTATGAATTGCGAGGGGCACCAGCACAATCAAGCCGCTGATTGCCTCGGCGAACGGGTGCGCATACTCGGTCACGGCGGACTGCCACGCGTCGGCCCCTTCAAACGCGGCCAGGTTGTGCCACAAGTGCGCGAACGTCCAAAGACCGAGCGGCGCGATCGCCAGAGCTGATGCGATTCGAGCTTGGAAGAAGCTGGACCGCGCCAGCCCGGGCGCAATCGCGGGCGTCACTTCACGTGCCCCGTGGCCATAGCTCGTCGCCACCGCGCCCGACCCAGGTGGTCGCGACCGAGATTTTGGGTGAGGATCGCTCGACTTCACGCTCGACCCAGCGGAGCTCTAGGCGTGTCGGCGCAGTTTTACAAGGGCTACGGGACCCATCGCGCACGCGCCCGTCGCGGGGTAGAGAGGAGCGCGATGGCGCGTGCTTCGACCGTAGGCGTCAGTGTGGCGGCGCTGTTCGTTGCCGTGCCGACCCATGCCGGTGCGGCCACTCTGGAGCCACATACCTCGGTGCGCGGCGTGGAGATCGACGTGGCGAGCGTGCGCGCCGTCGGGGGGGCGTGGAGACTTACCCCGTGGGACGACCTGGATCGCACGCGTCTCGAACCGGGACATTACCAGGCGCGCTTCGAAGTGAAGGGCGACGGCGACGGCGGTGCGCTCGAGTTGCCGAATTGCGCCGGTCGCGAGGGCATATCGGTGGACGGGCGGCGAGCGGGGGCGGAGCTCGGTCCGCTCGTCGTGGCCCTTTCTCCAGGACCGCACGATGTGGTCCTGGACTTCGCGGTGAGCAGCTACGAGCGCCGAATCGTGTGCGGCGAGCGGCCGCGGTTCGGCACAGCCGTTTCTGCTCCGGATGGGTTGAGGGTCATCCACTTTCCGAGCCCGTCGTCGGCAAGAGGAGGCGGCCGAGCCCTCGTCTACGTACCCCTTCACCACAACGCCCTCGTGCCTGGCCCGCTCCTCGTAGGGCTCCATCCGTGGAATGGGTCGATTTGGACGTACGCGGCGTACGCCCAGCTCCAACGTGAGGCGCGGGCGCGCGACGTGCTCTTGCTCATGCCGTCGGGGCTCGGCAATTCGCTTTATACCGCCGAGGCAGAAGATGAAGTGATGCGTGCGATCGATGCCGTGTCGGAACTGATTGCGGTCGACCCGCGAGCCGTGTCGCTCTGGGGGGCTTCGATGGGCGGAGCCGGCGCCACGACCATCGGCTTTCATCGTCCTGACCGATTCGCGAGCGTCACGAGTTTCTTCGGCGACTCGAAATACGACCTCTCGACGTATGCGCGGGCCATCTTGCCCAGCGAAGCGGCCGCGCACTTGGTCAACGCGCTCGATGTGGTCGACAACGCGCGGAGTTTGCCGGTTTGGCTGATTCACGGAGTTGAGGACCGCACGTCCCCGATTCGCCAGAGCGAGCTCCTGGCGGCGCGGATGCAAGACCGAGGGTTTCGCGTCCGCTTCGATCGGGTGCCGGGCGTGGGACACGCGGGGGAGTTGGTTGTGAGGTTCTTGCCCGAACTCGTGGCGCTCGCGGCCTCCGCTCGAACCCCCGAAAACGTAACGCACGTGACGTACCGAAGCGTTCGGGCCTCCGACACCGAAGCATTTGGCCTTCGGTGGACCAGGACGACATCGAGCGGCGACGCGTTCGTGGACGTCGAGCGACGGAACGATGCGGTTCACGTGCGCCAAGCCGAGGGATTGCGCTCGCTCGCGCTGTCGCGAGGGGCCCTAGGGACATCGACCGACGGTCCACGCCTGCCGGTCGTCGTCGACGACGCGGACGCAACTGCCCGCGGTTTCGAAGTTCGCTGGGAGCCGTGACGGCGCGCGTCGAACGCGCGCTCCTGGTAGCCGCTCCGGCGGTCGCCATGGCAGCCGTCGCGCTCGGCCTGCGAATGGGCGCGGGCGGGCGCCTCCGCGCGGCGGTGGTCGTCGGAGCACCCGTGTCCCGCGCGGGCACGGGACTCGCTTGGCAGGTGATCGTCTTCGACGAGGACCGAGCCGGCCGGCAGCCCGTGGCTCTGACCAAGCTGGAGGTCACGGCACGTGCCGGCGGTCGTCGCGCGCGCTGGAGCGGTCCGACCAACGACGACGGGGTAGCCGAGATCCTCCTCGATCTTCCAAGTGTGCGCGAGATGACGGTTGAGGTGCGGGCGGACGGCGAGCTCCTCGCCGGAGGCGATGTGACCGTCCCCGATCTGCCGCGGATGCCGCCGGAGCCGAGTTGGGCCCGCTTCGCGCGGCGCGAGGGCACAGTCGCGCTCGACGTGGCGGTTCTCGGACAACGCGTTGCTTCGGGATTCCCGGCGAGCATCTGGGTGCGGGCGTCGGATGCGAAGAGCCACTCCCCCCTTTCCGGCGTGACCGTCGAAGCCGAAACGGATGCGAGCCTGACGGCGGTGCCGTCTCAAGCCTCGACCGACTCCGGGGGCTGGGCCCACATCGCGGCGACCCCCATCGGGTACGGCGTCGCACTCGTGCTCGACGCGCACGGGGCAGACGGACGCGGAGGACATTGGGCGGGGGCGCTCTTCGCGTCGCCTGGAGCGGCGCAGATTGTGGCGCGCGACCGGTATGCGCCCGACGAGCCGCCGACGCTCGAGGTCGTTGTGCCTAGCCCGCGCACGGTCGCGTACGTCGAGATCGACGACGCGAGTGGGCGGGCGTGGGCGACCGCGGTTCCGCTGTCTGCGTCCGGAGGAATGCCGCGCGCGAGCGTCCGCATACCCAAACTCGCGCCCGGGCTGTATTGGGCAGTGACAGCCAGCGACCCGGCGGCCGGGGCGAAGCTCGACGCGGGGACGATCGCGCGGCCCTTCTTCGTGGCGGCCTCCGATGACCGCGCTCTCGGGTTCGGTCTGGACGCCGAGTGCCGCCCCGCCGGCGATTCCCGCCCAATCTCCAGGGTCGTGGAAGTTTGCCTCGCGCTCGCCGGCGCCGCGGCCGTCCCACGTTGGACAGCGCTCGACGGGTTCGTCGCGCGACACGCGCGGGAGGGGAATAGGCGCGACCTGGGACTCGGAGTGGCCCTAGCCGCAATCGTCGTCGCGATGTTGCTCGAAACGGCGCTTCTGCTCAATGCGGCGCGGAGGGCCCACGCGCACCTGCGCGAAGCGGCGGCGGGCGAAGAGTACGCGCCGAGAGCGAGCGCCCGACGCGTCTGCGGAGTCGCAATCGCGCTGCTGGTTGCGCTCCTCGGCTTCGCGCTGATCGCGGCGTTCCTCGTCCGGGCGGCGTGAGACGCCCTGCATTGCTGGCCACTTGCTCCCGCCTGCTAAGCTCCGTCCGTGCGCCGTCGTCCCTTCGTCTTGGCGATAGTGCCGCTCGCGCTGGCCGTAACGTCGGCTGCTCGTGCGCAGGACTTCGACCCTCACGGACGCCACCATGCCGCACCGGGGTCCCATCCCGCGCCGGGCGCCGGACACCCAACGGGGCCGGTCGCCGCGCCGGGCGGCCCGTCGCAAGCGCTCCTACTCGAGCGGTATGCGCGCGTCGTGCTGTCCCAACCGGGCGCGCCTTTCCCGCTCCAACGCCTCGCACAGCTCTACCGGGAGCGCGACGGCAACATCGGGAAGCTAGTCAGCGACTTCGAGTTGCGAGCCGCGTTGCCGGGTCGTGACCAATACGCGGCTACGGTGTCGCTCGCGGGGATTTACAAGCTGGAGGGCAGGACCCAAGACGCCGTGTCCGCTTACGAAAGGGCGACGACCATCCAGGGAGGCGACCCTGTGGCCATCCTCGGGCTGGCGCACCTGCACCAAGACCGCGGCGAGCTCGGGGACGCGCGAGCTCGCTACGAGCAGGCGCTTCCGCTTCAGACGGTTCGGGCCGACAAGGAGCAATCACTGCGGACGCTCATTGCGATCGCGCTGGACCAAAAGGACTGGGACGCGGCCGGCAAGTTTCACCAGACCCTCGTTGCTCTGGAGCCCACGAGCCTTTTCGTGAAGGGCGAGCTTGGGCAGGCGCTCTACGATCGCGGCGAGTACGAGCGGGCCGAGGTAGCCCTCGGTGAGGTCGTCAGCGCGGCCGCGGGAGACAACCGGGCGCTCGCACCGGCGCTCCGCGACCTGGGCCGCGCGCAGGCCAAGGCCCACAAGAACGCCGAGGCGTTGGCAACGCTCAAGAAGGCGTTGATCGCCGCCGGCGCACAAAGCGCCCTCCGCGCACAGATCTACGAGATCGTTGCCGAGATCTACCGCGCGGACCAAGATTTGCCGGCCCTCATTCACCAGCTGGAAGCCGAGCACGCGATCGATTTTGCGCGGCTCGCACTCCTCGGCGCTCTATACGAAGAGACTGGGGATTCGGCGAGGGCGATCGAGACGTATCGGCGCGCGCTTTCGACCGATCCGATGCAGCTCGACGTGCGCTTGCGGATGATTCGCCTCTTGCAGGCGAACGGCGACCTCGACAAGGCCATCGCGGAGTACGACGGGCTGATTCGCGCCGCCCCGACGAACCCGCAGTTCGTCTTCGAGCAGTCCGAGGCGCTGCTGCAGCGAGGCGATCGAACGCGCGCGCTTCGTTTGGTTACGGACTTGGAGGCGCGGGCGGCGAACGACGAGGAAGCGCTGACGCGAATCGCCGACTTCTACGGGAGAATCGGCGAAAAGGAGAAGTCGCTGAGAGTGCTTCAACGTCTGGCACAAACCGCCAGCGGCGATGCCGGTCATTTGGTCGATCTCGGTGACCGTTACTTCCAGGATGGCGACGTGCCACTCGCGGTCCAGACTTGGAAGCGCATCCTTGCCTCGGTTCAGCCTCGCGCCAAGGCGCTCTGCGCGCTCGGAGACGTGTACCTCGAGCACGACATGACATCCGACGCACTCGCGGCGTTCAGGGAGGCCGTTCAGCTCGAACCGGCAAACCTCGCCTACAAGAAGGCACTTGCGGCGGCCTACGAGCGGGGACACGCCTACCGCGAAGCTCGCGTTCTCTACGAAGAGATCGTCGGCAGGGCGAAAGAGAAGGGCGACAGGGCGCTTGCGCGCGAATGTCGCGCGCGAATCGTGACGCTCTGGGGGCTGGAGCGGGTCTTGGACCAGCAGCTGCCGGGACTGAAGCGGCAGTTCGCGACCTCGCCGCCGGACCTCGAGGCGGGGCGGATGCTCGCCGAGGCGGAGCTGCACTTGCGCCGGCTGTCGGATGCCGAGGGCTCGCTCCGAAGGGTGATCGATTTCGCGCCGGGGGACGTCGAAAGCTATCTTGCGCTCGAGCGCGTCCTGGTCCAGGAGAGCAAGATCGCCGACGCGCTGATCGTGCTCGAGAGGCTCGCGCAGCTCGAGCCGAAGCGCGCTCGCGAGCTCTACGAGCGAATGGCTCAGTACGCGCTCCAGATCTACCGCGACGACGACGCGATCCGGTATGCGGCGCGCGCGGTCGAGCTGAACCCCGACGACGCGGAGGGACACCGGCGCCTCGGGGAGATGTACCGCTCGAAACAGGACGGCGACCACGCCATCGTCGAGTTTCGAGCGGCCATCCAGAAGAATGATCGGCTCTTTCCCGTGTACTTCGAGCTCGCCGATCTGCTCCTGTCGAAGGCCGAGGCCGAGGAGGCGGACCGACTATTTCGGCGGGTGATCCGCGGCGCCCCGGACGAAGACCTCGTTGCTCGGGCGGCCCGGTTGTCGATGCAAATAAACTTGAGCAAAGGCACGCTCGAATCGCTGGAGCAGGATTTGCTGCCGCTCGCCATCGGCAATCCGCAGCGATCGGTCTACAGGCGACTGCTGGTCGAGATCTACGGCAGCTTGACCTTCGGACTCGTGCAGCGCGTGAGGCACGGAACCACGCAGGAAGCCGACGCCGGCCGCACGGCCCTTGCCCGAATCGGAGCCCGGGCCATTATGCCACTGCTCGACGCCCTGGCCGACGCGGACGTCAGTCAGCAACGCATCGCGATCGACGTGCTGGCTTACGTGCAAAACCGGAATGCTGCTCTGCCGCTCTTCGCGTACGCAACGGGCCAGGCCGAACTTCCTCTCCGCACGCGGGCGATGGTCGCCTGCGGCGCCCTTGCCGATTCGTCGCTGGTTGCGAAGTACGAGACGCTCCTTTATCCGAAGGAGGCTGGAGCCGACCAGTCGGGGCTCACCGACTCCGTCGCAGTGGCCGCGGTGTGGGGTCTGGCGAGGATGCACGAACGAGGGGCGCTGGCCCTCTTGCGGCGCGTCGCGCGCAACGGCTCGCCACCGATGCGCGCCCTTGCCGCGCTCGGTCTGGGAATGGCGCACGACATGGCGTCACTCGCCGAAGTTACGGCCCTCGCGACGTCGATCGACAATGGCAGCCTGGTACGTGCCGCAGCCGTATACGCCCTCGGCGACCTCGATGCACGGGCGCAGATTCCGACGTTGCTGGAGACCGCTGAAGTGGGGGACCCCTTGCCGCGGAGGATGGCGCTCATGGCGCTTGCACGCCTGGCTTCCGCGGCCGGCGCGCCGCCGCCCGTCCGCGCGGAAAAGGCGCCGCCTTGGCGAGCGCAGGCGGTGCAAGCGATGGCGGATGCCACGTTTCCCGGAGAAGGGGACGGGCCGCGAGGAAGTGCAGAAGCGGAAGCCGTAACGCGCACCGCCGTCGCTGCGCTGGCGATCGTCGCTGGGGGGGAGAACGCGCGTGCTCAAGCGCTGGCGCGCGATGCGATCCCGGTGCCGGAGGGAAACCTGGACGTGGAAGGCGTCCTCGACGAGCTGGTTCCGCGCCAGGTGTCGGATGCCGAGCGGTCCTTGGCGCTCGTGCGCTTTGCCGACCCCGTCCTTCGCGCCGCCCTCGCCGCGCTTCGCACTTCCGGCGATCGCGCTCGGGCGGTGCTGGTCGCGCTTGGGACCGGGCAGGGCGAGCTGGCTCCCTTCGTGGGCCGAGGCGCGAGCGGCGACGCCGCCGAGAAGGCGCGCACCATCGTTTCGGCCTTGGAAGCGAGCATCGTCCCGCTCGTTCAGCACACGGATTCGACCATTCGCACCAAAGCCATCGTTCTCGTCGCACGGTCCCCGAGTGAAAGCGCCGTCGAAGCCATCGCGGGCGCTCTCGAAGACCCCAACGAAGTCGTGCAGCGCATTGCGCTGTCTGCCGTGGCCGCGCCGCGTACGGACGGAGGGCGGGTCGAAGCCAGTCCTCGCGCGGTGGAGGCAGTCGCAAGAATCCTCGCGGCCCACCCGAGCTGGGCGATTCGCGTTTTGGCCGCGCGGGCGCTAGGCCGCCTGGGTGGGGCAGGAGCGAGCTCGGACGCGGGCCGGAGCCTCCAGGAAGCGGCGAAGCGCGACGCCTATGCGCTCGTTCGACAAGCAGCTCTCGAGTCGTTGGCCTCGTTCGACCAAGCCGGGGCGCGCGACCTGGCGCTGCGAATCGCCGCGAGCGACCCGGAGCCGAGGGTGCAAGAGGCGGCGAGGGCGCTCCTTGAGGGCTCGCCGCCTCACGGCGATTAGCGTGTCGGCCATGCTGGTTCTGGGGCTCGAGTCGTCCTGCGACGAGACGGGGGCCGCGGTCGTGGACGCGGATGGGCATGTCCTGGCGGACGTCGTGCACACGCAAGTCAGCCTGCACGCCCCCTACGGCGGGGTCGTACCGGAGCTCGCGTCACGTGATCATCTGCGAAATGTCGAACCGGTGGTGCGCGCCGCACTGGAGAAGGCCGGCGTGGAACTCGGCGACGTCGACGGGATCGCCGTCACCAACCGCCCGGGGCTCGTAGGCTCGCTGCTCGTAGGCGTGCAAGCGGCGAAGGGAATGGCCTGGGCATCCGGAAAGCGGCTCGTCGGCGTCGATCACCTCATGGGGCATCTGCTGTCGGTCTTTCTTCGCAGAGAGGGCTTCGAACCGCTGCAGCCGGAGTATCCATTCATCTGCCTCCTCGCTTCTGGAGGTCACACGGCGATCTACCGGGTGGACGCACCGCGCGACGACGCGATCGCGGAGCTTGGTGCGACCCGCGACGACGCAGCCGGCGAGGCTTTCGACAAGGTCGCCAAACTGTTGGGCCTTGGCTATCCCGGCGGCCCGGCGATCGATCGGCTCGCGGAAAAGGGGGATGCGTCGCGCGTGACGCTTTCCGTCCCGATGGCTTCGCAGGGTTCGCTGGAGATGAGCTTCTCCGGAATCAAAGCCCAGGTGGCTCGAATCGTGGCGGTCGAGGGGCAGACAGCCGACAAGGCGTGGGTCGCGGACATGTGCGCGGCATTCCAAGCCACCGTGACCGGCGTGCTATCGCGGAAATTGATCGCGGCGGCGGAGCGCGAGGGGGTTCGGGAGGTCGTGCTCGGTGGGGGAGTGGCCGCCAATCGAGAGCTGCGACGGCGGGTATCCGAACTCGGAGCGGCCCGAGGCATTCGCGTATTCCTTCCCGCAAC